>RRZT011505688.1_pt1 | contig 21683 bp, 16 predicted proteins | sample 2165551 | NCBI WGS metagenome assembly RRZT01 (sample SAMN10456910, study PRJNA506462) | wastewater metagenome | biome: wastewater; feature: sludge; material: wastewater sludge; isolation source: wastewater sludge with Escherichia coli K12::gfp cells carrying plasmid... | place: USA: Moscow, Idaho... | reverse complement strand
TGCGCGGGTGGCGGAATAGGCAGACGCGCTAGCTTGAGGTGCTAGTCCACGTATAGTGGGTGGGGGTTCAAGTCCCCCTCCGCGCACAGAAGGAAAAGCTCCTGACCTGGGAAAACATCCCGGATCGGGAGCTTTTTCGTTGCTTGAAACCACTTCGTAGTTGTGTGAAACCATTTCGTATTCGTCGCACGTGCTGGCTCGATACTGGCGGGTTATAGGGCTGAAACAACCGAAAGAGACCACTCACTCATCATGCTTGGACGTTCCCATGTTGTCTCCGGTTTGGCCGGGGCATCACTCATTCTGACCTTCACCGATCTTTCTGACCGACCAGAGGTTGCGGCCACTACCGTTGCCCTGGTGGCAGGCTCGGCGATCCTTCCTGACATCGATCACCCGGGTGCCACGATCTCACGCTCGCTCCCACCGTTGACACATGCGCTTTCACGCCTTGTATCCATCGTTTCTGGTGGCCATCGCAAAGGGACACACGCGATCATCGGATGGTTGTCCTTTGGGCTGGTGGCGTTCGTGTTAGCGTCCTGGCAATGGGAGGCTCCTTCTCTCACTCTTGGCCCGCTCGATGTGCCACCTGACACCATTTCCCCCGGACTGGGGCTCATTGCCGGATTTCTTGCGGGTATTGCCCTGACAGCACTCCACCTCGATCCCGGCGGTGTGCCCGGATGGCTTGTCGCCATCGTTATGGGAGGTATCGCCGCCCGGGCGGATATTGACCCCGTGGTCGTGGGCGCCCTCGTCACTGTCGGATGCGCGATTCACGTGGTCCTTGGAGATGGACTAACCACCAAAGGCGTCCGCTATCTCTACCCGCTCATCAAGACGCGGTTCAGGCTTCCAGTTCTTGGAAAAACGGGTTCGCGGCGTGAGATCATGTATGTCACTGTTCTGGCCGCGGTTGCCATAATTGCACCTCTGTTCCAGACGATTGTTATTCCATGGATGCAGACGTTCTGATACCCAGCATATTTGTGCACTGGGTACCTCTGATATTCCGGTGCTACCGCCCAGATATTGACAAAGTGTGCCACTTTAGTGGGGTTATTGTCATCTACACCCTACACAAAATAAACTGCATTCTGGTAGCTTGTACGTAATTGTTCATTCATGGCTGCTGAAAATAGCTTGATGTTGTTTCGAACGTGGGTGAATGTGGGTCCATTAATTCTCGTCATGTGAAGACTGCATGTAGTGAGCTGATCCATGGTAATCGCTGAGATCGTCCTTAGAAGGTGAATATATGAACAGCCAGAGATTGTCGCTGCATATCGTTATAGCAGTACTTTCATCGGTCATGCTCGTACTTCTTGGTGCCTCAGCGGCCCATGCGGACCCTGCCTCTCGTGAGGAAGGATCGATTACTATCCATAAGCTTCAGAACATCGCTGGGGGAGAAACGACTACCGGGGTAGAGGATAGAACCATTGATTTTGCGGAGCATCCTCCGCTCAGCGGCGTCACTTTCACAATCCAGCAGATTGAGGGCGTCGATTTCTCGGTCGTTGATGGATGGAATGCTCTTGAACCGAAAGTGGCAGCTTTTACTCCTGGGGATCCCGCAGATGGCTATGGTTTAGGAACTCTTGGAGGCGCAACAAGTTTTGTCACCTCCGCTAGTGGCCTTGCTGTCTTTGCCAACCTCTCGACGGGTGCTTATCTTGTCCGTGAGACGGCAGGAAGCAGTGCTCCTGTTGATCCGTTCATCGTCACGGTCCCGATGGCGCACCCGCATGATCCCGCCACATGGAACCATGACGTGCATGTCTATCCGCAGGGCCAGGTGGTCAAGGCTGAAATGCTTATCTCCGGTGATGATGCTGCGTTGAGTGTGGAGAACATTGGGCAGCAGACCGACTTTGTCCCATTTTTTATGGACAGGGGGACAATCCTTGTAACCGGTGTGGGAATGCTTCTCGCACTTCTCAGCATGATTGCGCTTGCCCACAGCCGGGTTATCACAAACACCTGACCGACCGCTCCTCCGAACGTTTACCGGGGTGGAGGTCTAGTTCCTAGCCCGCGTATCGGTACACATCATACTGTCGCCCGGAGGAATCTCCCGAGGTGGACAACGTGCTGGCTCTCAATCCGGGAAGACGGGCGTTCTTGCTGTTACGCTTACCGCTGGCTGCATCGGCGACGACGTTTTTGACCCCGGCGCGGTCTCCGATCCAGATCATTACAGCACTGTTAGAGTCTCTTGTGATAAGCACGTCGCCTGGTTTATACGAGGCGGGTTGATATTCTTCGGTGCTTCCAACTTTGATCCAGTTGTTGGCGGGATCGGCCAAGTAAGCGCGCTGTGCTCCGATCTTCGTGCCTGGGAAGCGTGCATCCGTCGTATTCTGCACGACGGTGCCAACAAAGGCAGAGGCCGCAGCAAACTCTTCGTCGTCGGGAGCTAGGGTTTCGGCCCCGGCGGCCCTTCCGAGTTCATTGGCCCGCTGTCGTGCAGCGTCATACCATGGCGAGGCTTGGCCAATATCGCGCTTGCCTCCTCCTGTATGGGATACCGGAGCTGCCTTAGTCCCTTTCTTGTAGAGGGGATAAGCAAGATCGATCGCGAGGCTCTTCGCCGAGGAGAAGTCAGGGCCATCCTCATATCCGGCGGGTTTGCCGATGAAACGCCATACCTCGTAATCGCGCCCTCTCGAGTCTGTTCCATCTTTCAAGGCGTTGATGCGCAGCACGGGAAGCTTTGCACCGGTGGAACCTTCAGATCCATAAGAAGACTCGGCAATGACTTCCTTGAGTCCGTTGTAATCGCCGATCCATATAAAGGTGTGGCCACCTTCTTCGTCGGGTAGCGAAGAGAGTCCGCCGCCATTCGAAATGAAGATATCGCCTGGCTCATATTTCTCTGGGCGATAATTCGCCGCAGATCCTATATTGACCCAGCCGTTCTCCGGCTTATTGATGTACGCGTATTGATTGCGCACGAGGTTGGAAGGGAAGTTCGGATCCAAGGTGTTGTTGATGACGGTGCCCGTAAAAGCCGAACAATTTGCCCACGAGCGGTCCCTTAAGGGCCTAGAAGAATTCCAGGTGTTTGCCGTCATGGCGATTGCACGATCCCGAGCCTGTTTGTAGGACGAACTGACAAGCTTCTGATCGTTATCTCCCCCTCCTGTATAAGCGTAGGGGTGGGATTTCTCGCCGTACTCTTTGCTAGGACCGTAGAGGGGATAGGATAACGAGATGGCGAGAGCTGCTGCCGAGGAGTAATCGGGCGTCGACGGCGGCGCAATGATCGCATGGAGTTCCGAAAGAATCTCTTGCGCCAGAGTGACGAATTGTGGTGTCTCGGCAGAGCCCTGCGGAGCCGTCCCCTGGGCCTTGTGTGCTGGGAGGGCAATAGTATGAGGTGCCTCCGCGGACGCGGCAGGAGATGCGCTTATCCCTGTGACAAGGAGGAGCGTCGACAGTAGCAATGCTGTCGTGTTTCTGACGAAGGGGATCACCGAAAGGGTGCCGATCCTAGAACGGATCATCATATCGTGTATTTTCACCGTCTTTTTACTCCCCAATCAGAGGAGCCTGGAGGAATTAGGGAATTGTACTCGAACAGATTGACATACTAGCCCACCCACGAAGAGAAACAAATAGGGGAGGAGATCCTCTCCGAGCATTCTTTCAGACTTGGCAGTAGAGAAGCCGTCAATATTTGATCCAAGATGTGTAGGCACTGTAGCAATACGACCATGAGTTGTGCTGGCTCCTTGGTACATGCTCGCGAATGGTCCGGCATTGATGAGTGACTGATGGGTAGGCTGGGAGTAGGACAACAAAGGGGACCACTTATGACTACCGCCAGCCACATGCCGCATGGGCTACTTTTCGATTTGGACGGAACGCTTCTGAACTCGGAGTGGTATTGGCGCGAGGCGGAGGGAGGTGTCCTTGCCAAGCATGGAATTGAGTACACCGACGAGCTTGCGGAAGCTGCGATTGGCATCCCGCTCTCCCTGTGGATCACGCGCATGCGCGAAAGGTTCGGCATCGCCGCCTCACCGGAGACGATGGAACGTGAACTGATCGATCTTATGGCTGAGTTCACCGATTCCCGGCCAACCCTTTGGCGGCCAGGCGCCTACGAACTCCTGGAGCGATCTGTGGAACTGGGAATCCCTACGGCGCTGGTTACGGCGTCACCACAAGTGCTCGCGGACGTCGTGCTGACGAAGGCTCCCGCAGGCGCCTTGCAGACCTACATTGCCGGGGATATGAAGATGGCTCCTAAGCCCGCCGCGGATCCGTACCTGGCCGCGGCCCAGCTGCTGGGTGTCAATCCCCAGCATTGCATTGCTTTCGAAGACTCCCCCTTTGGGATTCGGTCGGCCATGGCGGCGCGTACCCACGCGGTTCTTATTCCGTTTATCGTCAAAGTCCCGGAGTTCGACGGTGTTGTGACCGTTTCATCTTTGGAAGATGTCGACGACGACTTCCTTCGCCATGTTATGACTCTCCCGTTGCCTGCTGGTGATCCGCTGGACGGAGCGCTAGAGTAACACGGGACGTGAGTGCGGACGAGGAGAAGCCTCGAGCGAACGCGGTAGACTGGCGGGCATGCAACCGAAGGTTCTCACAACGAATAGGCTCACACTGGACATCCCCACGCCGGGCGATATCGATGAGATCAACGAGATCTGCCAGGACGAACTGATCCAAAAATGGACGACGGTGCCCGTTCCTTACACTCGCGATTCGGCCGTTTTCTTCATTGAGCAGCTCGCAATTCCGGGCTGGGAAAAGGATTCGCCCACCTGGTTCATCCGTGAGATTTCCGCGAAGAATAACGACGACGGTGCCACCACGAGTCCGATTGTGGGCGCCATTGCTCTGACCCGCGAAGTGACCACGGCGGAGATCGGCTACTGGCTTGCCCCTGAGGGGCGAGGTCGCGGCATCATGTCCGAGGCGGTGCAGGCGGTTCTCGATTTCGCTTTCGACGAGATGGGTGTCGAGTCGGTTCAGTATCAGTGCCAGGTAATGGACGGCGAGCCGAACTGGGCCTCGGCCAAGGTGGCGTGGCGCGCTGGTTTCACCTTCGAGGGCCTGGTACGCAAAAACCGAACCTCCAACCGCGGGCAAGCGGTGGGTGTCCTGTTGGCTTCCCTCCTAAAAGAAGATCGGCGCGAGCCGCAGCACGCTTGGTTTGGTCCGAGCGCTAAGCATCCGGCGATCCCAGATTCGCGAGATCCCGAGGCCCTCGTGCGCCAGTTCCACGCTACGTACAATGCGCCGATTGCCACCGATGGCCCACGTGTTGATCGCGAGCGTATCCACATGCGCATGCGGCTCATTGCCGAGGAATTCGCGGAGTTGGTGGGAGCTGTTTATGGCACAAAAGCTCGCGGTGGGGTCGAGGCCGCTTTCGAGCAGGCTGTAAAGGACGACGACGGCACCCGTAACACGGTGGAATCCGCAGACGCCTTAGGTGATCTGGTTTACGTCATTTACGGAATGGCCCTCGAAATGGGTATCCCGATGCGCGACGTGCTGGCCGAGATCCAAGCCTCGAATCTCTCGAAGCTGGGGGCTGACGGTAAGCCGATTTATCGCGAGGATGGCAAAGTTCTTAAGGGTCCAGGTTTCTTCTCACCGGACATTGCCAAGGTGTTGGGCCTTTCGTGATTGCGACTCGTTCGCAGATGTAACGGTGAGGGGCGGGCCTGCGCGAGAAGCGCAGGCCCGTTCCGCATAAGTGCATGATCCTCGCCTTCCCGGCCTCGCTTCGTTAGCATGGGGTCTATGGCGCACATCACAGTAGACCTGGCGATTATTGGTTCGGGTTCGGGAAACACGCTGATTACTGATGACACAGCGACGCTGATTGCAGATAAGAGCGGTCATTTTGGCGGCACCTGTCTCAATGTGGGGTGCATCCCCACCAAAATGTTTGCTCGGACATCCATGGTGGCACGCAGCCCGGAGGAAGCGTCGCGACTGAGTCTGGAACAACATACCGATCCCGTCGATTGGCGCGCCGTCCGTGACCGCATTTTTGGGAGGATCGATGCCGCCTCTACCTCTGGCCTGAAGAACCGTGAGCAGGCGGAGAACGTTACAGTAGTGCGTGAGGCGGTGCGCCTCACGAGCCCTACGAGTTTTGTGACGGAGAGTGGGACGCACGTCGAAGCATCGCAACTGGTTCTCGCGGCGGGTGCTCGCCCTATGCTCCCCGATGTTCCGGGCATCGATCTCCCGAGGGTGCACACCTCGGAGACCATCATGCGTCTCGGGAAGCTGCCACGCAGGCTCATTATTCTCGGTGGTGGATTTGTGGCTTGCGAGTTCGCCAACATTTTCTCAGGACTGGGGAGTCACGTTACCCAGATCAACCGCGGTCCGCGGCTCATGAAGAAGGTTGATGCCGAGATTCAACAAGCGTTCCAAGTTGAAGCGAGTAAACACTGGACCGTACGCACCGGACGCTCCCTGCACTCTATGAGAGCCAAGGGACCACAAGCTTTAGCTGTCGAGGTGACGCGCGAGGATGGCGAACGGGAGGTCTACGAAGCGGATATCGTGCTCGTCGCGCTAGGCCGCACGCCAAATTCTGATCTTATGGGAGCCGCAGAGGTAGGGATTGATACGCACGAGGACGGCCGCGTCGTCGTCGACTCATATCTCAGGGTCCAATCCGGGGGAGAGCCGGTACCGGGACTGTTCGCGCTCGGGGATGTCTGCTCGCCCGCACAGCTTAAACACGTGGCGAATCATCAGGCGCGAGTGGTGGCACACAATCTCAAGCATCCCGAGGAGCTGCGCGAGGAAGGGAATATGCCGATCCCGTCGGCCGTCTTCACTCACCCAGAACTGGCGTTCGTGGGGTGGACCGAAGAGGAAGCGCGAGATGAGATCGGTTCCGGCAATGTTGTGGTGGCCACTCAGCGATATTCGGACACTGCCTACGGGTGGGCGATGGAGGATACCGTTGGTCTCTTCAAAGTGGTGGCTGACCGCCGAAATGGGAAGATTCTCGGCGCCCACGCGATGGGGTATCAGGCATCGCTTCTCATTCAGCCGGTGATCATGGCGATGAGCTGTGGGATCCCGGCTCAGAAAGCCGCACGTGGTCAATATTGGCCACATCCGGCGCTTATGGAAGTGGTAGAAAACGCTCTGCTCGGAGTGAGTAAACGGTAGCTGTGAATAAACCGTAGCTCCAGGATGGTCAAGCGATACTGGGGCCATTGATCCTGGCCTGACTGTTGAGATGGAAAACGTCCTTGGCACACAGGAACTTGTGCGCCAAGGACGTTGCAGATATTAGCCGCGAATCAGCCGATACGAACGTACACCGGGTCGCCGTATACCGGGCCCTCGGCGACGCCGTCGGCGGGGTTGCGAGCGGCGATGTGATAGCCGTTGCCGGTGTAGATGCCGACGTGACCGGGCCACCACACGAGATCGCCAGGCTGAGCCTCGGCAGCTGAAACCTGTACGCCTGCGGCAAGCTGAGCAGAATCAACACGCGGCAACGAGATGCCGATCTGAGCGAAGACGAAGCTGGTGAAACCGGAGCAATCGAATGCGGTGGGGCCGGCTGCTCCCCAGACGTAGGGTGCGCCAATGTACTGGCGGGCGATGTCTACCACACTGCCGGTGGCCGATGGCGCGGCAACTTCCGTGGGCGGCTCAGCCTCCGCAGCGGAAGATTCTGCGACAGGGGGCTCCGCGGCAACCGCAACAGCTTCACCTGTTGTAGCGGACTCGGTATTTACTGGTGCAGTGGCCGGGGTGGGCGCGACAACCTCGGGTTCCGGCTCAGGAGGAAGCTCAACGCTGATCGAGACGGGCTCCAGAGCGGGACCCTCGGTGACCCCCACCGTAAGTGGTGCACTGACTGGAAGGGTTGCTGTCGGCTGTGTGCCGCGAGGGGCAGTGAACGATGCGAGTGAAACCGACTCCTTGCTGGGGGCTACACCCTGGGCCGAATTGCTGGCAGCCAGGGTGGGAGGCACGATACCCACGACGAGGGCGCCGGCGAGAATGCCAGCAACCTTGGGGGTAACGGTCTTCTTGGTGTTGTGAGTCAATGTCACTCCTAGACATCGTCGCGCTCTCGTTTCCTTGAGCGCGTTATCTATTTGTTACTTTCTGCTGTTGACGCTACCCCATATCGGCGATTTTTCATGGATTAATCGGTGTTGGATAGGTAACAATCTGTTATTTACGTATCTCTGACTTCTTACTTTGGGACCGAAGTCTGGGCTCCTCGGCGAGAGAGCAGGAAGTTTTGTTCGTCCATTTTTCAACCATTTTCTCCGACCTCTCGGCCAGTGACTTCCCTGGTGGCCGCATGTTTCGAGGCGTTGGAAAGCATCAAACGTAGACTGGTGCAATGACCATACAGAATTACGGCCTCCCCGATTTCGCGTCGGTGCGGCCGGACACTATCTCACATATCGTCCGCCAACTCATCGATGAGCATCGCACCCTTCTCGATACGGTGGGGGACTCGGCCGAGCCAGCGACCGTCGAGAATACGCTTGTTCCCCTAGAGACAGGCGACGCCGAGCTTTCCCGCCAGATCCGAGTGATGTGGACGTACGCCAGCTCGGTGGGCGGCGAGGAATGGGATCGCGTTGAGTCTGAAGTGGTGCCTCTCCTTACCGCGCACGAGGACTCCATATACATGGATCCGCGCCTCTACAGTCGGTTGGAAGAGCTGTCCTCCCAAGAAAACGATCCGGAAACCGCTTGGGTGCTCTCCGAACATCTCAAGAACTTCCGCGCCCGAGGTGTCCACCTCGATTCGGAGTCTCGCGGACGTCTCCAGCAGATCAATGCCCGAATGGCCGACCTCAAGACCCAGATCGGCCAGCTCATCGTTCAAGCTAACGGGGAGGCGGCTCTCCCGCTGACCGAGGACGACGTCGTCGGCCTCACCGACTCTCAGAAGGCCGGACTTGCGGGCGATGCTGCCGCCAATCCGGAGATAGCGCAAGGTGCACCCTATCTGCTTACCATGGTGCTGCCCACCCAGCAGCCCATCGCGGCATCGCTCACCAAGGCCAACGTACGCGAGCGTGTACTGGACGCGTCAATCCACCGCGCAGACGGCCATGATGGAAGCGCCGACACCCGCCCCCTCATTCTCGAACTGGTCAAGCTCCGAGCTGAGCAAGCGCACATTCTGGGCTTTGAGACGTTTGCTGAGTATGTCGCCTCCCGCGGCACGGCAGGCTCCTCCCGCGCGGTCTTTGAACTTCTCGACTCGATGGTGGTGCCTACGGCAACAAACGCCGAAAAAGAAGCTTCCGATCTAGCGGAGCACTACCAGAAACATCTAGCCCGGTCGGACGAAGAATTTGGCCCCGCGGACTGGACGTACACGCAAGAGCACCTCCGTCAGGCCGCTTTCTCCCTTGATGGCAGCGAGCTGTCAAAGTACCTGGAACTTGGGAACGTGATTGAGAAGGGCGTGTTCTTCGCGGCGACACGACTCTATGGCCTGCAGTTTGTTCCCCGTGACGATCTGGCGGGCTATGCCGCCGGTGTCAAGATCTGGGAGGTTCGCGAAGAGGACGGCTCGCTTATTGGCTTGTTCCTTGGGGACTATTACGCCCGCTCCGGTAAGCGCGGTGGCGCGTGGATGCACGAACTACTCATCCGTTCCGAGAGGGGAGATGACTACACCATCATCTGCAACAACCTCAACGTCACGAAACCGGCAGAAGGGGTACCCACGCTGCTGACCTGGGACGAGGTGCGCACCTGCTTCCACGAGTTTGGGCACGCATTGCACGGCTTCCTTTCCGCAACCCGGTGGCCCTCAGCTGCCGGCACCAATGTTCCACGTGACTTTGTCGAGTTTCCGTCGCAGGTCAACGAGATGTGGGCGTCCCATCCGGAAGTCCTCGACAACTATGCCCGGCACTTCGACACCGGCGAAGCGATGCCTGACCAACTCCGCGACGCCCTGTCTGCCTCAGAAGGATTCGCGGAAGGATTTGCCACGTCGGAAATCTTGCAGGCCGTCCTCCTCGATCAGGCGTGGCACCGATTGGGTGTGGATGAGGTTCCATCTAGTGTCGACGACGTTGCCGCGTTCGAATCCGAAGCGCTCACGAGGGCCGGAATCGCCTCGCCGTGGATCCCACCGCGCTATCGCACCACCTACTTTGACCACATCTTTTCGTCCGATTACTCAGCCGGATACTACTCGTACCTGTGGAGTGAGGCGTTGGATGCCGACGTCGTTGACTGGTTCCGTACCGAAGGCGCCTGCGACGACGACGGCGGATTGAACCGCACAGCCGGAGAAGCTATGCGTCGAAGCATCCTCTCGCGCGGAAACTCGCGCAATCCAGTGGAGAGCTTCGAGGAATTGCGCGGGAGATCGGTGGACACCGCCGCACTGTTGCGCCGGCGACGGTTGGTCTGACGGAGAGCGAGCTCTGAGAAAACAATGCGGCCCCGACCGAAAGATCGGGGCCGCATACTGCTATTAACTACGTTAACCGAAGGCTGTCAGCGGAGAACAGCGGGGGTGTCGACGTCGTCGCCATTCCAGTCCCCGAAGTAGTAACGGGAACCGCCGGAGCCGAACTCTTGGATGTCGTCGGCGTTACCTCCGGACAGTGTGTTCTTCAGGAAGAAGGTGTTGTCACGGCGGACGGCAAAGCTATCCTTCCCATCGCCGTCCCAATCACCCACGTAGAACTCGTCACCAACCCGACCAAAGACGAGTCGGACATCCTCAGATCCTCCGGCAAGCGTGTTCTTCGCGAGAATGACGTTGTCACGAACGATGGCGATTGTGTCCTTGCCGTTGCCGTTGAAATCACCGGAGAAAGGGACGTCGTCGGCGCGACCGAAGACGAAGCTGGTGTCGGCGTCTCCTGCGGAGAGTGAATTACGAACAAAGATCTCGGCACCTCGGCGGATGGCAAAGGAGTCCTTACCGTCACCGTCCCAGTCGCCAACAAGTGGTACATCACCTTCGCGTCCGAAGACGATCGAGGTGGACTTCTTCATGTCGTATGAATTGGAGTAGGTGAAAGTATTTCCCGAATGGAAGGCAAGAGTGTCCTTACCGTCGCCATCCCAGTCACCCACGAGAACCTGACCATCAAGCACCGGCGACACCACAGCGGCCACAACCTCGGTCCAATCGTTATGCAGATCGATTCCCGGAGCCTGAGGGGCGTTGACGACGAAGGGAGCCGTCACCCACTCATCGGTGTTCTTATCGTTCTTTGCCTGACCCACGCCACGAGAAGCTACAACCTCGAAGACATAGCTGCCGTTAGGAGCCACGGCGAGATCCAAAGGATCCTTGGATGCCTGATAGGTACCGTTCCAGCGCGAAATAATGACATACCCGTTCGTCACCGCGAAACTGTTCGAACGATACAGCGGGGCAAACGACGTGAGAAGCTTGCCCTTCGAGCCGTCCGCATTCGCATGGTAGATATTGGCAGTCAACGACTGTATTGGATTCTCGGCAGAGACGGCGAGAGCCGGAATATCAGTGCCTGTCATTGTGAATGAACGGCCTGATTCTGCCTGCGCATAATTGCCGCCACCCACAGAATAGAACGTCGCTGGTGGGGTAACCGGAGCATACGGATCATATCCGAGAGCCTCAAGAGCACTAGCCGGGTAGCCGGTAATGTCCATCCAATTAGCCAGCAAGAAGGGGCGGTCGGTCTCGTAATCGCCCTTCATACCGAAGAACGGGACCCGCTGGATGGTGTTATCTGAACCGGTCAGAACAACGTAGCCGCCGTAAAAAGTACCGGGCTTGACTGCATCGCCGCTCCAGTACTTGAGGGGCTCGTTAATGGTGACGGCGACTGTCCGGGAGGAATACGCCGGAACCGTAATCTTCTTCATCGAGAAGTCAGTAACCTGGGCGATCTCGATGGGGATCTGGGTCTTGGTATTGGAGTCCTTGTTGCGACCGTAGACCGTCAGTGGGGAATCGTCGAGCGTCAGGGTGTAGGTGACATCGTGATCCATGTTGTTGGTGATGGTCAAGTTGGTAGTCTCGATCTTGTCGCCATCGAGGAGATTAATCTTAGAAGGAGTCACCAATGACGCGGCAGCGGTGGCTCCCTGACGTCCCGATGTTGCCTTAGTCAGTGAAGCAGGAATATTAATAAGGCCTGCACCCTGGCGGAAGACCGCCTCAGGAAGCCACGTGCCCACGACAGATACCTTGTGGTTGTCCACTGGATTGGCATTGTTTTGCAGGAGGGCTCGCACGTCCACAGGTGACAAATCTGGATTGACATTAAGGAGAAGCGCAACGGCACCGGCGACATGAGGCGCAGCCATCGACGTTCCACTCAGCGACGCAAAACCTGAACCGTTAGCGTCAGGTGCATCAAGTGGGTATGCCGAGAAGATGTTGCCTCCGGGCGCAAGAACATCGGGCTTCAAGGTGAGATCACCGGCGACACCCCAGGACGAGAAGCTCGAAATGTCTCCCCCTACAGGATCCTCGGAGACCAGGACCTGGTCGCTCCAGGTCAGAGCAACGGGGGAGTCTGCGGGTGCCTCGTTGACTGCCTTATGAAGGGCAAGGCCGTCAACCATAGTGATGGACACTACCGGGATAGCAATGGGTGTCGGGCCATCGACAGAGACGTTAATGGTGCCAGGAGTATTATTCGCGATAATGACACCGGCCGCCCCATCATTCTGGGCCGCCAAGACGGTGTTATAGAAGCTTGGAGAGCCGCGGAAGATGAGAACAACCTTGCCGTCGAAGGGTCGTCCAGGCAGGTCCACCCCACCAATTTCTTGGCCTGGAGGATAGGTCACGAGCTCAAACTCGCCCTGCTGCGGGGCGATTGGGGCGGCGCCTGCTTGGATATAGCCGTACAGCTTGCCAGCAACGTCAAAAGTGAACTGCTGGACGTGAGTATTATCGACGGAGCCGACGGCGATGGCGCCGTCGGCAATGCCGGGGGCACCACCGTAGAAGATACCCTTGTCACCGGCGTTTCCCTGGGAGGCGGTGACCACAACACCGGAGGCAGAAAGCCGATCAGCGGCCACAGCCGTAGGGTAGTTCGGCCAGACCATACCCGAGGCACCAATAGAGATATTAACGATGTCCATGCCATCGCTGGCTGCTCGCTCCATGGCGTGGAGCATGATCTCCGAGGTGGTTGAGCCAACGCAGCCGAATACCCGGTAGGCACCGAGCTTGGCGTCGGGGGCGACTCCTCTGAAACTAGACGCAGTATCGTTACCCGCGGCAATACCCGCGACATGGGTGCCGTGGCCACCGCAATCGTCAGGATCATCGTCTGGAGTAGCGATGGGGTTGTAGTTAGGGAGTGCTGGATCGGCGTTGAAGTCATCGCCTACAAAATCGTATCCGGTGATGACCTTTTCAGAAGGGAAGGGGGTAGTATTCGGGACTCCACTGCCACCAAAGACGGTGTTGTCATAATCGATGCCTGTATCGATAATCCCAATCTTGATACCTTCTCCCGTGGCACCGTATTCCGCTGCGAGAGATGCGCCGGTCATATCATTGGCATAGATCTGCTCGGTCGCTGAGGTGTCACCTGGCATGGTCTCGGGACGCTCGACCTCCAGGACAGGGAAAATACCCACGACATTCTTTAAGTCGGAAATTGCCCGGAGCTCTTCGGAATCCGCGAAGACGGTGACGCCATTCCAGAGATTGAAGAAGTTGTCATCGACCTTGACTCCCACATCAGAGACCTCATTCGAGAAAGTCTTCTGCTGAGCCGTAATCGTGGAGAGAGGGCCACCTTCGATGACGGGCGCTGCACTGAGTTCAACGAACCACTTCCCGGTGTAGCCGGGGGTTTCCAACGCCTTATTGACAATGCCGTCAACATCAATCTCCACATCCGTGGATTCTGTTTCAAGGCTCATCTGCGAAAACGCGGATTTATCGACCGCGCTTTCGGCTTCCGCGACGGCTGGGAGTGACGTTCCCAGCACCAGCGCCATTGCCGTGGCAAGAACCCCGAGGGTTTTACTTGCGGTGGAGTGGCTTTGTGTCATTCTTTCATCCCTTCAATGATCGATATGCACAGAGAGAATAGACTCCCCCTTCTTACATCATCCCTGTCTTGTCTGAACTTGCGTGGACAGTGTCAGAATGTGGACGAAATGCCTGCTCAGGACCTGTTTATAGGGTTGAAAGATGTGAGTGAAACGTCAAGAAAAAGGCAGTGATTTCTCCCACGAATGTGACATTTGATGTAGGAGTGAAAAAATCAACATGAGTAACTCAAAAAAATCGAGTAATTGTGAGTGCATTTTAAGGAAAGGGTGCGTGTTGACGTCCTGAAAGAGGTGTGTGCCTGTGGGGCGTGGGCCAGCTATTTCGTCGCCCGGGAAGGGGAGAGAAGAGGCACGAGAAGAAGACCTGCTGGACGGTGGAACAAGAGCAGAAGTGGGGGTTACTCTTGTGCCATGGCTATTGACCCACGCGCAGCCCTCGACGGGCTTATTGGTGCACTTGAGGCATTTCATCAGGCAGCAACAACTGCCCAGGATCCTGATGCGGACAGCGTTGTGGAGGCTAGCGACGCCTTGGCGGATGCGTACACCTTGTACGACGACGTCATGTTCACTCGCTACGAGATTGAAGCCCCGTTGGACGTCTATTTTGCCGACGACGACGTGGAGGACGATTTTGAGGACATCGATGATGACGCGGTGATCATTGATGATGATGACGTGCTGATCGTCGACGACGATGTGGACCCAGATGATCTGGATTCGGATGATTTCGACGATGACGATATTGTCGATCTTGACGAGAGTGACCTGGAAGGCCCCGACTACCTATAGGCGGAGTTAAACCGTCGTCGATACGGAGTGTTAAACCGTCTCCGTTAGGTGGGCGGGGTTTAAGCCGTCACCTCGCTGAGAGTTCGTTCAATGAGTGACGGAAGCTCCATTGTGGAGTCGAGGATATGGCGGAACTGATTTGCCGTTCGCGCGCCTGTGAGCGCCGCACTCACCCCCGGTTGATTAAGGACCCACGTCAAGGCAATTCCCGTGGGAGATGTGCCGAGGCCTTCGGCCGCCGTCGCCACTGCTTCAACAAGACGGCGTGGACGTGACTGGAGGTAAGGGTCCACGAATGCGGCGAGATGGTCGGAGGCAGCACGGGAAGTCGGGGGGATCGACCGGCGGTACTTTCCTGTGAGCGCACCCCGACCGAGCGGGGACGCAGCAAACAGACCCATCCCTGTATGGGCGGCCATGGGGATAATCTCGTCCTCGCATGCTCGCGCGAGAAGTGAATACTCAGTTTCCACAACCGCGAGCTTGGGTAAATGGCGTTCGGAGAGGATCTGTTGAAGGATGGCTCCACGCCACGCCGGATACCCCATGATCCCGATATAGCGAACCGTTCCCGTCTCGACGAGGGAAGCGAGAGCCGCGGCGGTCTCCTCGTCCGGGGCGAGAGGATCCGGGGCAGCAACAAGCAGAACATCCAGATAATCTGTGCGCAGACGCTCCAGGGAGTTGCGCACAGAATCGAGGATGGCGCCCCGACCCGCGCCAAACCGTGAGCGCGGCCCTACCGAGGCGAAACCCGCCTTGGTGCACAGAACGACATTGTGACGGGCAATCTTACCGTCGAGCAGGGTGCCAATGAGACTTTCGGCGGCGCCAGAACCGAAAGCGGGGGAGGTATCAAGAAGATTGCCTCCTGCGTCGAGAAGGGTATACAGCTGCCCGATGGCTTCACTTTCGTCAGTATCGCGGCCCCAAGTGAGTGTTCCAAGCCCGATTTCACCCACGACAAGACCACTTCGACCCACTGTGCGTTCCCTCATAATGTTAAGACTAGTGCAACAACTCGTGGAGATGCTTCGGGCGTCCGGTTAAGCTGTCCGCCGTGGGTATTTTTGAAGCAATCATTTTGGGAGTTCTCCAGGGAGTAACGGAGTTTCTTCCCATTTCCTCCTCGGCGCACATTCGTATCTTTGGCGATTTGTTTGGGTGGGGAGACCCTGGTGCCGCCTTCACGGCTATCATCCAGATCGGCACCGAGGCAGCTGTGATTAGCTACTTCTGGCGCGATATTGTCCGCATTATTTCCAAGTGGTTCCGGGCTATTCCCTTCGTTAAGTGGAAGAATCCTGTGGCACAATCCGATCCGGACGTGCGCATGGGCTGGATTGTTATCGTGGGTACGCTGCCGATCGGTATCCTGGGCCTGCTCTTCCAGGACACGATCGAAACTAGCCTGCGCAACCTTTACATCACAGCCCTTGTTCTCGCGCTTTTCGCCATTCTGCTTGGCCTTGCCGATCGTTACTCGCGCCGCACTAAGACGCTGGATAACATCACTCTGGGAGACGGCCTACTGCTCGGTTTTGGTCAGGCGATGGCTTTGATCCCGGGAGTGTCCCGTTCCGGTGGCACGATCACCGTGGGCCTCTTGCTTGGTTACACCCGTGAAGCTGCTGCCCGCGTGTCCTTCCTTCTAGCGATTCCTGCGGTTCTTGCTTCGGGAATTTTCCAGCTGGCCAAGTCATCTGACGCGGGGACTCTTGCTGTTGGGCCAACCATCGTTGCCACTGTCACTTCGTTTGTTGTTGGTTATGGGGTCATTGTATGGTTCCTCAAGTTGATCTCCACGAAGTCCTACCTGCCGTTCGTGATTTACCGCCTGCTGCTTGCCGCTGCGGTGGTGGCGCTGCTTGGCATGGGTGCGCTGTCGGTGTACTGATCGGATCTGGTGAGGGTGAAGGTCCTGAGTGGTCCGACCTCATAAAAATGTTGCACGTGAGGGGGTCGATACGGCCATATGACCGTATCGACCCCCTCACGCACATCAAATCTTGGGGATGCCACGCTGTATCCCAAAATGATGACTTCCCGGCTGTGAACTGCTTCCTAGAAGTTGGACTGAGAAATCAGTGACCAATGAGTGGTGAGCAGTTCACTGCGTGACCGGGGAGCTCTCATGTCTAGACTGTCGTGCTGTCCAGACTGTTGGTGTTTTAAGCCGCTGGTGTCCTTAAGCTGTTGGCGCGCCGTCGTCCCCGGAATTCTCGTCATTCAACCCGCGCAGGAAGTCCTCGATTTCCTGCATGACCTGCTGGCCGCTACTTTCTTCGGCGACCTCTTGGTCGTAGGTGGATTCGAGCTCGGAGACGTAGGTGCTGATATCCGCCGTTTGGGAGGTGAGGCGAGAGATGCCCTCCTCCCATTCGAGGGTTCGAGCGGGTAGGTCGCTTTTATCAAAGGTGATGCCGAAGACTTCCTCGATGGCCTCCAGGAGTGTCAACTGTGCTTTGGGGTTTGGTGGGTCAACGACGTAGTGGGGGATCGACACCCACACCTGTGCCGCGGGGATCTTTTCCTCGTCGAGGCGCTGTGAGAGCACGCCGAGAGCGCTGGTGGGGCCGGTGTACTCGGTGAGGTCGACCCCGGGAAGGGTTGCGGCCACCTCGGGGCTGGTGCTGTAGACGCCGTATGGGAAATCCCGGGTGTGCGGGGTGTCAACGAGCTGTGCACCAAGAATGATGACGGTGGACACCTGGCACTGTGTGAGGACGTCTAGTAACTGCTCGGTGAATGTGCGCCACATGAGGTTGGGTTCGATTCCATGGGCCACGACGACGTCCCGATCCTCCATATGCACCACGGACACCGAAACGTGGGGCCAGTCGATGGTGACTCCATCGGCGCGTAGGCGCTGGACCGGTCGGTTCTCTTGGAAGTTGTAGAACCGTTCATCGTCAATTCGGGTGATCTCTTCGCTGGGATAACGATCCGTCAGGTACTCGGCGAGGTCACAGCCTGCGTTTCCCGCGTCTGCCCACCCGGTCAGGGCAAGGATGGCGATCGGGTTGCGCAGCGAGTTGAGGTTCTCCAAATGCATCCTATTAGTTTAGCTTGTGTCCCGGCGCTGTCTTGGCGCGCAGTTCAGACGGCATCACTGGCTGTACTATTCGTGTCATCTTGGGACGGCTAGAGTGTTGCCAGGTATCGACGAGAGGAATCCCATGGCCCATAATTACGCGCGCATCTTTGCGATGACGTTCGCTTCCATTTACCCCCTGTACGTGGCGAAGGTGGAGAAGAAGGGGCATACGGTTACCGAACTCAACCAGGTGCTTACCTGGCTCACCGGTTACGATAACGCCGGCCTGGAAAAAGCTATTGCCGACGAAATAAACTTGGAGGATTTCTTCGCTCAGGCGCCGGAAATGAATCCAAACTGCTCCCTTATCACCGGCGTAATCTGCGGATATCGCGTGGAGGATATCGAGGAGCCGACCATGCAGAAGATCCGCTACATGGACAAGTTGGTGGATGAACTGGCCCGCGGTAAGAAGATGGCGTCGATTTTGCGGACTCCCAAGTAGATTCAAAGTAGTCTCCACCGCACCAGGACGGGGAGAAGGAACGTGCCGAGAAAGCAGGGCGGCTACTCACTGAGGCGGCAGGTTCGCACGTGTTTACTTCGACTTAGCAGTACGTAGTTTCTTCGCGCCTTCCTCGCTCATCGGGGGAGTCTCACCGCCGTACGCGGGGCAGTACTGCTGGAAGTGACACCAATTGCACAGAGGTGAGGTTTTAGCCTCAAATTCTCCGGTATCCAGGCGCTCCTCAATCGCGGACCACGCGGAGTCCAGTTCCATGGCGATGGCATCCACATCGGCCGGAACCGGATCGTAGGTCAGCGTGCGCCCATCCTTGAGATAGATGAGCTGGGTGCGGGCAGGCAGATTCCGCCCCGAGAGTACAAGAGCTGCGGCGTAGAAGCGCATCTGGAAAATCGCCTCACCCTGGAAGCGCGGCGCGGGGGACTTGCCCGTCTTGTAATCAATTACCCGCAGCGCCCCATTCGGTGCCTGATCCACCCGGTCGATAATGCCGCGAATATGCAGACCCGAGGGGAGCGTGGCGTTGACAAAACTCTCGCGCGCCGCAGGTTGGAGGAACTGCGGGTTCTCCATCTTGAAGTAATTACCAATGAGCACGCGCGCTGAGCCCAGCCACGAATCAAGAGCTTTCTCATCCTCGAATAGCTCCGCATCCGCCGGGTTTTTTTCTAGGTGGGCGGACCACCGTGGTTCAAGCAGATCCTGGGCCTGCTGTTCCGTTCGCTCGACGGCGGGAACATCAAACAGCTTCTCCAACACGGAGTGCACCAGGGTACCGCGAAGTGCCTCGATTGAGGGCGGCTCGGGCATACGATCTACGCTCCTGAGCCGGAAGAGGAGTGGGCACTGCTTGAAGTCCTTGGTACGTGACGGGGAAAGCGCGGCATGAAAACTCATGCTCCAACCGTACAACGTGCCTCCGACACAAAATGTTTATCCACAGTTCCAGCTCCGTGGTTATGGGTATTTTCCGGCGCCTACTTGCGGAATTTCCCGTTCAATCTGTGCGTCGTCTACCCGTGAGAATCACGTGTGACCGCCCACAGGTGGACGGGGTGACAACGCAACCCACGATAGAGTGCCGGTATGACGTCTACTCCACATGGACAGTTCAGAAAGGATATTCAGGGGTTGCGAGCCATCGCTGTGGGCTCGGTTCTCCTTTACCACGCGGGGGTGCCCGGGCTCTCCGGGGGCTATGCGGGCGTGGATATTTTCTTTGTCATCTCGGGATTCCTTATTACCATGCATCTGCTTGGACAGCTTGATCGCAACGGGCGAGTGAGCTTTGGTGAATTTTATGCAAAACGCATACGTCGCATTCTTCCCGCCTCGTTTGTCATCCTTGTTCTCTCACTCGTTGGTGCGGTCATCTGGTATCCGCCCATTCTGATGGACGAGGTTAGGCGTGGAGCCATCGCCACCGCCCTCTATATCCCCAATGTCCTCTTTGCCGCCGATGGAACAAACTATCTGGCCTCCGGGACGCCGTCGTTATTCCAGCACTACTGGTCGCTTGGCATCGAGGAGCAGTTCTACCTGCTGTGGCCGCTCGCGCTGTCGGTGGGATTCATGCTGCTGGGGCGGAACCGTCGAGTGCTGTTTGGACTGGTCACGGCCGTTGTCATTGCCTCGTTCGTTTGGTGTGTTTACCTTACTGGCGTTTCGCAACCCGACGCGTTCTTCCTGCTGCCTTCGCGTATGTGGGAACTGGGAGCGGGCGGACTGGCCGCATTTATTCTCTTGAGTCCGCGTTTTCGCCTTCCCGCCGTGCTCTCAGATGCTCTCGCCTGGCTGGGTATCGCCGGAATTTTCACCGTGGTCTTCTTTTTCGACGACGGCACCGTCTTTCCTAGCTACAACGCTGGGCTGCCGGTGCTGGCGAGTGTCGCCGTCGTCGTTGGTGGAGCTGCTCCAGGAATGTTCGGCCCGGCGGCGTTACTCGGGGCGCGACCGATGCAATTCATCGGTACCATTTCTTACTCGCTCTATCTTGTTCACTGGCCGGTGCTTATGCTGGCGAAAACAGCCGCGGGAGAACGCAATCCGTTACCGCTGTACGTGACTCTTGGCTTGGCGCTGCTGTGCGTGCCCCTCGCATGGCTGAGCTATCGTTTTGTGGAGGAGCCGTGCCGTCACGCGCGTTGGCAGTGGGCGATCAAACCCCGGCGAGTTATTGGGCTGGCTGTCGCAGGGTCGGCAAGCTGCGCGATGGTGACCGGTGCCGCCTACGGGGCATCGCAGGTGCGCCCGCAGGATGGGGGAGTCGTGGCGGAGACGTTCGTGCCGCGGGATCCGCCGTCGTCGGTCACAGCAATTCCGAGCAACATGCGGCCCGGGCTTGGCGATGCGCTAGACGATCTGGCCGAAATTCACACGAACGGGTGCACGCTGATTTCCGGGCAGTCCGATCCCGCCGACTGCGTCTACGGCGATGCGGATGCCCCGCGTGTGGTGCTGTTCGGCGACTCGCACGCTGCGCAGTGGTTCCCGGCGATCCACGCGTGGGCCGAGAAGGCGGGATACGCGGTGGAGGTGCAGGCGAAGAATGCCTGCTCGGCGCTCGATTTGACGATGGTGAGGACGGGCGTCCCGTTCACCGAATGTGATGAGTGGCGCGCGGCGGTTGTGGAGCGCATCGCAGAGTCGAATCCGGCACTTGTCATCATGTCCAATCGTGAACGGAGCAACTTCATCCGCGAAGGATCCGTGACTGAGGGATGGATCGAGGGGACGCGCCGCACGCTTGAAGCGATCGACGCGCCCGTCATGGTGGTGACCGATTCCCCAAATCTCGGATTTGAACCCACCACGTGCTTGTCGGCCAACGTCCGTGACGTCGACGCATGCGCCGCCGAACGTTCGCGCGCGCTCAACGCGGAGCGAAAGGACCTGGAGCGGGACGTGGTGACCGCCGCGGGTGCGAGTTGGGTGGATTTGAATGGGTTCTTATGTGACGAAGAATTGTGCCGTCCGATTCTCGACGACGTCCTCGTCTACCGCGACTCGAATCATCTGACGCGCACGTTCACCGCCACGATGGCTGGGCCGATGGGTGAGGCGATTGAGGAGGCGCTGGCGGGTGCGAAAGGTGAGGCGGCTCGGGAGTGAGTGGTGTGGTGGTGACGCAGTGCGGAGGTGGGTGAGGGCGTCGTCGTCGGCGAAACTCCACTAAACTAATCTGTCATGAGCCAAAGCACCGGAGACCGCAGGCGCGGCCCTTTTCGCGCGGGTGAGCGCGTCCAGTTGACCGATCCGAAGGGGCGTCAGTACACGATTTCGCTGACGCGCGACGGGTAT
>RRZT011101638.1_pt1 | contig 21687 bp, 14 predicted proteins | sample 2165551 | NCBI WGS metagenome assembly RRZT01 (sample SAMN10456910, study PRJNA506462) | wastewater metagenome | biome: wastewater; feature: sludge; material: wastewater sludge; isolation source: wastewater sludge with Escherichia coli K12::gfp cells carrying plasmid... | place: USA: Moscow, Idaho... | reverse complement strand
TGGAATGTATCACAACTACAAAAACAATCCTGAAAAAGCGCTTGCTTTTTTTCAGGATGCTATAAGACTAGGAACCGAAGGAAATCAAAAAACGGACTTGTCTTATTCCTACTATGAATTCTCTAAATTTTTATTTAAAAAAAATGATTATAAAAACGCATATAAAAACCTTGAATTATACAATAAAACTACCGAGGAATTAAACATCGAGGAAAAGCTCAACAAAGCAAATGTTGCCGGAATAAATCTTCAAATTGACGAGTATAAAAGAGAAATCGATAAAATAGGAAACGATTACAAAACCAAAGAATATTTACTATTACAAGAACAATCTAGAAACAAAAAATTTGTTATTGTATTGATCACAATCTTGTTGTTGTTGTTCTTCCTTTTTTATCTTAATTCTCAAAACAAACAACTAAAACAAAAAAACAAACTCAAAGACCTTCAAAGTAAAGTCCAAGAAAATATAATTAATGCAACCATAGATGGACAAGAATTAGAACGAAAAAAAATTGCTTCTTTTTTACATGATAACATCAGTGCTTTGCTATCATCAGCTGGCCTACATCTTTATGCCTATATTTCCCAAAATCAGCCTTCATCGCAAGAAATCAATAAAATAAAAGCTATTTTAGAAGAAGCTCATGACCAAGTTCGCGATCTATCCCACGAATTGATGCCTGCCCTTTTAGCCCGATTTGGCTTATTTGATGCCTTAGACGATTTATGTCATAAGAACTCCAATTCAATTCTACACTTTGAATACTCCAGCGTTATAGATAGAAAAACGCGTTATGATGAAGATTTTGAAATGAAAATTTATTTCATCGTCATGGAACTTCTGAACAACATCATAAAACACAGTCATGCTAGAGAAGCAAAATTAAGTATTAAAGAAAATAACGCATCGCTACAAATTGACATTGTAGATAACGGAAAGGGATTTGATCCTAGTAAATTTCATATTCTGGAAGGTTTTGGAATAAGTCAAATTAAAGCGCGTATAAGTAATCTAAAAGGAACTATCGACATAAACTCAAATCCAAACGCAGGGACATCTATCAGTATGATGGTGCCTATTACGTATCAGAAAAAAACAACTACGCCCGTTTTTCCATCTCAATAATTTCCAAATCCTTGATTTTATCACCCTCAATTACAAAACGCAACATCGTGCGCACCTGATGAAAACCGCTTTTTCCAGCCGCTCCAGGATTCATGTGCAATAAGCTGTGTGTTTTATCAAATATGACTCTAAGGATGTGCGAATGGCCACAAATAAACAATCTTGGAGGATTCGAGACCATCTCTGTTTTAATATTAGGATTGTATTTCCCTGGATAACCACCAATATGCGTTATCCAAACATCAACACCTTCACACATAAATCGATTATGCAACTGAAATTCTAATCGCGCCCTAGAATCGTCAATATTACCATATACGCAACGCAATGGTTTCAACTTTTTTATCGCATCGGTTACGGCTAAATCACCTATATCGCCCGCATGCCAAACTTCATCAGCTTGTGCGACATATTTCAGAATGGTGTCGTCAATATGACTGTGTGTATCAGAAAGGAGTAGTATTTTTTTCATTATTTTCAAGTACATACTGGCAAAGGTACAAAGTTACTGAGTTTAGTCTCCTAAAATTATTAAAACAAAACCAGCCACAACCTAAACTTTTAACCTTTAAGCGACTTAAAACTTTGTACCTTTGTTGCTTTGAAACTTTGCGACAAACAAACCTTGAGATATTTCATAAAATTAGCTTACAACGGAACTCATTATCACGGCTGGCAATACCAACCCAATGCTGCTTCTGTTCAGGAAACGATGAACAAAGCATTTTCGGTGCTATTGAATACAACCATCAGTCTTATGGGAGCCGGAAGAACCGATACTGGAGTTCATGCCAAAGAGATGTATGCTCATTTTGACTTAGAAACCCCTTTTAACATTCCAAGTTTAGTACATAAACTCAACTCTTATTTGCCTAAAGACATTGTTATTTATGCTATTATTCCGGTTCATGACGAAGCACACACACGTTTTGACGCAACTAAACGAACCTACGAATACCATATCAATACGTTCAAAGATGTTTTTTTGCAAGAACAAAGTTGGTATTTCCATCAAAAACTAGATGTCGATTTGATGAATGAAGCCGCAAAAATATTGTTCAATCACACTGATTTTCAATGTTTTTCGAAAGTGAATACAGATGTAAATACTTTTGACTGTACTATTTTTGAAGCACATTGGAAACAAGAAAACGACAGCTTAATTTTTACCATTTCGGCTAATCGTTTTTTACGAAATATGGTCCGTTCCATTGTGGGAACTTTAGTGAACATAGGTTTATACAAGATTACACTAGCTGATTTTACTGCTATCATAGAAAGTAAAAACAGAGATAAAGCTGGTTTTTCGGTTCCGGCACATGGTTTATATTTAACCAAAATAGAATACGATTTCATTTAAGTAATTACGAATTACAAATTACGAATTAGCCATCTAAGATTCAAATCGTAATTTCTAATTCGTAATTCGTAATTCACAAAATATGAAAACAAAAGCATTTGATACCCGATTATTCAGACGAATATTAAAATTTACCAAGCCCTATCAATGGCGTTTTAATGGTGTGGTTATTTTCGCTATCTCACTATCGATTTTTGCGGCATTACGTCCGTATTTATTAAAACAAACCGTTGATGGATACATTGCAACCCATGACCAACAGGGATTATTGATGTATGTCACCCTGATGGGAATCGTGCTTTTACTAGAGGTTTTTTCGCAATTTTACTTTGTGTTTTGGGCAAACTGGCTGGGTCAAGACATTGTAAAAGACATTCGAACTAAATTATTTCGTCATATTCTAAGTTTCCGAATGAAATATTTTGATCACGTTCCTGTAGGACAGCTCGTGACGCGTACGGTTTCGGATATTGAATCGATTGCTCGAATTTTCAGTCAGGGATTATTCATGATTATCAGTGACTTGATGAAAATGGTTGTCGTTCTGGCTTTTATGTTCTACATGAACTGGACGCTGACTTGGATTGTGATTGTGGCCATGCCAATTCTGGTCTTCTTCACGCGTATATTTCAAAAGAAAATGCAAGTCGCTTTTGAAGAAGTGCGTACCCAAATTGCCAATATGAACTCCTTTGTTCAGGAACGCGTGACGGGAATGAAGATTGTACAACTTTTTAATCGAGAAGAAATTGAATACGAAAAATTCAAAACCATCAATAACAAGCACAAGAAAGCTTGGATGAAAACCATTCTTTATAACTCCATCTTTCTTCCTATCGCTGATATTATTTCGTCTTTAACCCTAGGTTTTATTGTATTGTATGGTGGAATCAAGATATTAAACGGGGATAATTTTACCACTTTTGGAGATTTATTTTCATACACCATGTTTATCGGGATGCTGTTTAATCCGTTGCGCCAAATTGCAGATAAATTCAACGAGATGCAACTGGGAATGATTGCAGCGAATCGTGTTTTTGACATTTTAGACACCGAAGATCAAATTCAAGATACAGGAACGATCGAAGCTCCCATTTTTAAAGGAGACATCAAGTTCAAAAAAGTTCGTTTTGGATATATTCCAGATGAAGAAGTAATAAAAGGAGTCGATCTGGAGGTAAATGCTGGTCAAACTGTTGCTATTGTAGGTTCTACAGGTGCCGGAAAATCAACGATTATCAATTTGTTAAACCGTTTTTACGAAATCAACAGCGGTTCAATTTATATAGACAATCACAATATTGAGGATTACACTTTGGATTCCCTACGAAAACAAATTGCGGTTGTATTGCAGGACGTTTTCCTTTTTGCGGATACCATTTTTAATAACATCACCTTGAATAATCCTGAAATAAGTCGGGAACAGGTTTTGGCTGCAGCCAAGAAAATCGGTGTGCATGAATTCATCATGAGTTTACCGGATAATTATGATTTTGATGTAAAAGAACGCGGTGTTATGCTTTCGTCAGGGCAACGCCAACTGATTGCTTTCTTGAGAGCGTATGTGAGTAATCCAAGTATTTTGATTTTGGACGAAGCCACTTCATCAATTGATACCTATTCTGAAGAATTAATTCAGCGCGCTACGGAAACGATTACCAAAGGCAGAACGTCTATTGTGATTGCACATCGCTTGGCAACAATTATCAATGCTGGTAAAATTGTGGTAATGGATAAAGGACTAATTGTTGAACAAGGAACACATCAGGAATTAATCAACCGTAAAAATGGCTATTACAAAAACTTGTACGATTCTCAATTTTCGGTTGCAAATTAGTTTTTTTTAAAGGTGCAAAGAGATAAAGGTGCTGAAAAGCAAAGGTTTTAAAATCATAGTAAATTTCTCTATGCGTTTTTCTAGCAAAAAAACAATTAGTAAATCTGTTGAATCCATGTAATTTGTGTACCATAATTTTCATTGCAACATTTTTAATCCAATGAAAAATTAGCGAATACGTGGATTAAAAAAAGACAAATCTAGATTTGCACTACTACATTTTGTTAAAAAAAGGGGGTTTTCTGAAAATTGGTTCGATTAATACTTTATTACTTTGAAATTTTCTAAAAACAGAATAAATCCTTAAATTCGCCAATCAATTGAACGAGAAAAAGACACAAATATAAGATACGCTTTTACAAATTTTATTTTAAAATTAAAAAATAAATACTAAAAAATGAAATACGACATTATAATTTTAGGAAGTGGCCCAGGTGGTTATGTTACAGCTATTAGAGCATCACAATTAGGCTTTAAAGTAGCCGTAATAGAAAAAGAAAACTTAGGCGGTGTGTGCTTGAACTGGGGTTGTATCCCAACGAAAGCCTTACTAAAATCAGCTCAGGTTTTTGATTATCTAAAACACGCTTCTGATTATGGCTTGACTGTTTCATCATTTGATAAAGACTTTCCTGCTGTGGTACAACGCAGTCGTAGTGTAGCTGACGGAATGAGTAAAGGAGTGCAATTCTTGATGAAGAAAAATAAAATCGACGTGATTGAGGGTTTTGGAAAATTAAAACCAGGAAAGAAAGTTGATGTTATGGACAAAGAAAATAAGGTTACTGAATACAGTGCAGATCATATTATTGTAGCTACTGGAGCACGCTCTCGTGAGTTGCCAAACTTACCTCAAGACGGCATAAAAGTAATTGGTTACCGTCAAGCAATGACAATGCCAACACAACCTAAATCAATGATTATTGTTGGTTCTGGAGCGATTGGTGTTGAGTTTGCGCACTTCTACAACTCTATGGGAACTGAAGTTACCATCGTAGAATTCATGCCAAATGTAGTTCCTGTTGAAGACGAAGATATTTCGAAACAAATGGAACGTTCTTTGAAAAAAGCAGGTATCAAAATCATGACCAACTCTTCTGTTGAAAGAATTGATACTACTGGAAGCGGCGTGAAAGCATTTGTGAAAACGGCAAAAGGTGAAGAAGTTCTTGAAGCAGATATTTTACTTTCTGCTGTCGGAATTAAAACAAATATTGAAAATATAGGGTTAGAAGAAGTAGGAATCGCTACTGACAAAGATAAAATTCTAGTAAATGCATACAACCAAACCAACATTCCAGGTTATTACGCCATTGGTGATGTAACGCCAGGACAAGCATTAGCACACGTAGCTTCAGCTGAAGGAATCAATTGTGTGGAGAAAATTGCAGGATTACACGTAGAGCCTATCGATTACGGAAACGTTCCAGGTTGTACGTATGCGACTCCAGAAATTGCTTCGGTTGGTTTAACTGAGAAACAAGCTAAAGAAAAAGGATACGAATTAAAAATTGGTAAATTTCCTTTCTCTGCTTCAGGAAAAGCAAAAGCTGCCGGGACTCCGGATGGTTTTGTAAAAGTAATTTTTGATGCTAAATACGGAGAATGGTTAGGATGTCACATGATTGGGGCTGGAGTTACGGATATGATTGCAGAAGCAGTTGTCGCTCGTAAATTAGAAACTACAGGTCACGAAATCCTTAAGTCAATTCATCCGCACCCTACAATGAGTGAAGCTGTAATGGAAGCAGTAGCTGACGCTTATGGCGAAGTGATTCATTTGTAAATAATCATCGCGGTAGAGACGCGCTACAAGTGCGTCTCTACAGAATAATAGAAATCCGATTTGTGAGAGCAAATCGGTTTTTTTATGAAACTATTTCCAACACAAAACATTCATTTTGTGGGAATTTAACATATTAACATTTATTTACAAAGCAGCGCTATAAACCTATTCAATTCTGCTCTATATTTGTATTTAGAGTCTTTTTTCTCGTTTAATTCTGATTTTACACCATTATAAATGAATACTGAAACCATCCGTTTTTCCAACACGCTACACGAAAACCAAAACAAAAATTGGATTAGAGCTATCGATTCTTCAAAAATCATCAGCTGGATTGATGATTTATTCAAGATAATATTCCCTGAAAAAGCTTTAGAAACAATCCAAATCGAATTGCTTTTGGACCAAAACAAAGCACAATTTATAGCTATTCTAACTGAGATTATAAAGGACAAGTCCTCTGATGAAATTTTAGTTTACACTGAATCATTTTATGAATTACTCCCTGATTTATATTCCTCCATGCAAAAAGACGCACAGGCGATATTAGATACGGATCCCGCAGCTGATTGCATTCAGGAAATCATCAACTCCTATCCTGGCTTTTTTGCCATAGAAGTTTATCGTATTGCTAATGCAATTGCATCGCTAACTACGTGCCTGTTACCTCGAATTCTTACCGAATACGCACATAGCAAAACTGGAATTGACATTCACCCAGAAGCCACAATCGACGTTCCGTTTATAATTGATCATGGCACCGGAATTGTCATTGGCGAGACTACAACTATAGGGAAATATGTGAGCATCTACCAAGGAGTTACTTTGGGGGCGTTACAAGTCGAGAAAAGTATGCAGGAAAAAAAACGCCATCCTACCGTAGAAGATCACGTTATTATTTATGCCAATGCCACTATCTTGGGCGGAAGCACCATTATAGGAAATCATAGTGTTATTGGCGGAAATACATTTATCACCAAGAGCGTAAATCCGTATTCGTTTGTCATGCAATCTAATAAAAACGCTGTTTTGAATCAACAGGAAACAAAAGACATTAATTTTTTCTCCATATAACTACTATGAAATACAACAACATACTCGAAACAATAGGCAACACGCCACACGTAAAAATCAATCGTTTATTTGGTGCCAACTCTAATATTTGGGTCAAACTCGAACGCGCAAATCCAGGAGCCAGCATCAAGGACCGTATTGCGCTGGCCATGATTGAAGATGCTGAAGCAAAAGGATTATTAAAAACAGGAAGTACCATTATTGAAGCCACCTCCGGAAATACAGGAATTGGCCTTGCTATGGTTGCTGCCGTAAAAGGCTATAGATTAGTGCTGGTCATGCCTGAATCCATGTCTATTGAAAGACGCCGACTCATGAGTCTTTATGGTGCCGAATTTGTCTTGACACCCCGTGAAAAAGGAATGAAAGGCGCACTAGAAAAAGCACACGAATTAGTAACCGAGATCCCAAATGCCTGGTCACCGCTTCAGTTTGATAATCCCGCTAATATCGAAATTCACAAAAAAACCACCGCTCAGGAAATCATAAAAGCATTCCCTGACGGTTTGGATTATTTGATTACTGGCGTAGGAACTGGCGGTCACATCACGGGTTGCGCCCAAATACTAAAACAACATTTCCCCAACCTAAAGGTCTATGCCGTAGAGCCGGAGGCCTCACCAGTCATCAGCGGTGGCGCACCTGCTCCCCACCCTATTCAAGGAATTGGAGCAGGATTTATACCATCCAATCTACATACTAATTTGCTCGACGGAACCATCCAAATAAGCAAAGACGAAGCGTTTACATACGCCCAAAGAGCCGCGAAAGAAGAAGGCATTTTCGTAGGAATATCTTCGGGTGCATCACTCGCAGCAGTTGCCAAAAAACTACCTGAAATACCTAAAAACGCAAAAGTGCTAACGTTTTGTTACGACACTGGCGAACATTATTTAAGCATCGAAGGCTTATTTATATAAACGAAAATCAACACAACACATAAACCGATTTGCGAAAGCTGGTCGGTTTTTTTAAGACTTAATTTTTTGGGCGTGTCCTTGTTGCACTACTATTTACCTAAAGTACTTTGTTTAGTACAGCAACAAGGTCAGGCTATACGCTACAATCTTTTATTACGTTGCACTTCATAAAAGGATTTTCAATCCCATCCTTCACGCAAAACCAACTAAATAACAACTCATACACCTACGAAAAGCATCCCAGAACACACAATTCAATCGGTTTACAACTTTTTAATTTCCAAAACTGTTGAAGCAATGTTACATCAAATAAAAAAAACAAGAAAAGCTAAATCTGTAGGGATTTAGCTTTTCTTGTTTAATCAAATCAGAAAAAGATATTACTTCGTTTTCACTGGAGGTAAGTCAAATGCAGTAGGTTCATGTTCAAAACCGTTGCGATGCGAACCATCGCAAAAAGGCTTATTTGCTGATAATCCGCAGCGGCAAAGTCCTAAAGCGGTTCTTCCTTCTAATCCGTATACTTTTCCTTCGCAGTCAGTTATTTCAAAATCGCCATCTATTTTTATAGAACCATTGCGATTGATTGTTAATTTTGTCTTGCTCATACTATTGTTTAATTTTACTAGGGTCCAAAGATTGCAAATATTTTAGGACTTTTCGTCTTACTGTGCTTTTTTATGAATCCAAATCGTAATTTACATTAATTCTATTTTGTGTAAACCGAGCAAGAATAGAATTTACATGCTGTAACCACATTAAATTATCCCCCAACTTTCTCAATATTCAATAGTAATTAATTGACTTTTTTGCTTAAAACAAACTGCTACGCGCAGATTAAATACCATTTTACCTTTAAAATATTGCTTTGATATTGAATCAAATCGAATCTTCAACTTCACACAGGACAGGCTTAAGTCAAGATTCATTTGAGCGCATGAATTGTTGAAAAAGGGTTTCGACTGCGCTCAACCTGATAAAATTAAAACAATTTCGGTAAACTTAATAATCAAATAGTACTAATAAAAATCCTACAACAATATTTTCACTGATTTTCATATCTAGCATTTATAAAACTTGGCTATTTTTAAAAACAAATCAAGATCTTGTTATATTATATTAAAGCTACGAAACTGCGTTATTTCAATCTAAATTGTACATTTGTCTGCTAGAGAGTATACTTTGGATTTAACTTAAAAATCTATAAGTAATTTTAATTTTTAAACTAAAATAGGTTTAACGCAATACACTATTTCAAAACATGAGCATCTTAAAAAAAATAAATGTCTACCGAAGAATTCTGACGCAAGGACTAACAAAAAATATTGGCAATTCAAGTAAGAAGCAAAATTTTGACTTGAGTCAAAAAATTGAAATCAAAAGAGTTTTAATTTCCAGACCAAATCATAGATTAGGTAATCTATTACTAATAACCCCTTTGGTTCAGGAGGTTGAACGAACATTTCCCGACTGTAGAATTGATTTGTTTGTAAAAGGCGGATTAGCACCAATTATATTTCAAAATTATAAAAGCATCAATAACATTATTGAATTGCCTAAAAAACCTTTTAGTAACTTAATAAATTATTTTAAAGTTTGGATAAAAATAAAAAAGCAACGTTATGATATTGTTCTTAATGTTACCAAAAACTCCTCCTCAGGACGTTTATCTGCAAAATTTGCCGACGCAAAATACAAACTTTTCGGCGGTGTCAATACCGACATACAATCAAATCATCCCGACTATGAGCACATTGCAAAATATCCTGTTTATGAATACAGGAGCTTTTTAACACATTTAGGCTTTGATGCAATAGAGAATCCTGTTCCGTCATTGGATCTTAAATTAAGCCCTTTAGAAATTAGTGAAGGAAAAAAAACAGTTAAAGAACTAGTCAAAAATGATAAGAAAACCATTTCTATATTTACATATGCAACTGATGACAAATGCTATTCAAAAGCGTGGTGGGATGAATTTTATGAAAAATTAAAATTAGCGTTCGCAGATGATTACAATATTATTGAGGTTTTACCAGTTGAAAACATTTCACAAATAGAGTTTAAAGCACCGACCTTTTATAGTAAAGACATTCGAGAAATTGGAGCAGTAATTGCGAACACAGTAATTTTCATCGGTGCAGATAGTGGAATTATGCATTTAGCTAGTGCTTCCTTAACTCCAACAGTAGGGCTGTTTTCACGTGAGAATCAAAAAACATACGAACCTTATAACAATAATAGTGTTGCAATAAATACCACGACGAGCACTATGGACGAATGGCTTAAAATAATAAATAATATCCTTATTAAGGAGTAGTTTTTAAAAATTCTTTACATAAAGACTTGGAATGAAACTTGTCTAAGTTTTATTTTTAAAGTTTTCTTGTAAATTGTATTTTCTAAATTGCTAATATTTTAGCAAAATTATCAAATATGAAAATCGATTAGGAAGATAAAATCGGTTTCATATTGAAAAATTTACACCAATTCTCACTTTTTACTATTTCATCCGTTTAGCTCTGAATTCAGAAAAATGAATTCAAAAGAAAGAAACGGAAATTAAACTCTTGGTTTTTCAGTTCAGAAACAACTAAAACAATGAAGGAATAGATAAACTTACAAAACTCTATTTATTTGACTAAAATTCTTTTGATAATATTTTTCTTTTGTAGAAGAAATAATTACACCATTACTAACTGATGAGTGAATAAACTTAATTTCACCTTCGCAAACATCAACAACCAAACCCACGTGGTTGATTTGACTTCTACCGTTAGTCTTAAAGAAAATCAAGTCACCAATCTTGGCTTCATCCGCCTTTACTCTCATCCCAACACTAGACTGTTCGCGCGATGTTCTTGGAAGTTTAATATCAAATTCACCAAATGTGGTGATTATTAGGCCTGAGCAATCAAATCCCGACTTTGTCGTGCCTCCAGTACGATACCGTGTTCCTAAATTCTCTGATGCACGGTCGATTAATTTATCTATAAAATGGTGATCAAAAATTGGTTTTTCAAAACCATTAGATTCGGTCTTGTTTGCAATAATTTCACTATTAGCATCAGTGTTTTTAGCAACACTATTTTCTAAAGGCAAATTTTTTGCACGAACATTTAATTTGTAACCCATAGGAAGTCTATTTTTAATTCCTGGATTTTGCTTTTCTAATTCCTTTACGGAAATCCCATATTGTTTTGCGATAGCATACTTCGTTTCTTTTGCCAATACCTCATGAACAACCTCGGATGTCACAGAATTTTCGACTGCTTTCGTTTGAGAAACCATTGCCTTATCTACTGTTTCGAAATCAGTTTTTGGCTCAGAAGCGATCGAGTTCTCTACTTTTGGTAAAATTGTGTTTGATTGGGAGTCAATTGCAAGTCCTCCTTTTTTAGATAGCTCTTTGCTTTGTTGGACGGGTGAACCTGTGTTTGCAGGGATAGTGATTTGTTGACCCGCTCTAAGCGCCTTGCCTTTTAATGCTGGGTTTGCTATGTCTAATTCTTTGACTGCGATTCCGTATTGTTTTGCAATAGAATATTTTGTTTCTTTTGGTAAAACTTTTCTAATGATTTCTTCAGTCGTTAGACTCGCATTTTCATTTAGTTCAAGTGCAATTTCTTTTTTTGAAGAAGTTTGATTTGATAAAGAAACCGTTGAAGACGCATTACCAGGTATACTAATTTTTTGACCTATTTTTAATCCTAATGATCCTATTGCTGGATTGGCTTGATTTAATTCTTGTAAACTAACGTTATATGTTTTTGCAATTCCGTAAAGTGTTTCTTTAGCTTGTACTTCATGCTCTTTTCCAGAATAATTTGTTGCCATCTTAGAACTTGTATTCTTTTTAGATAAAGTTGGGATTAATAAGATGGAATTGAGTTTTAAAAGATTTGTAGCCTTTGGATTTAATTTAAGAATGGCGCTTTGTTTAACCTCATATTTCTCAGCAATGCTAGAAATAGTTTCTCCTTTTACAATGGTATGTTTCTTGATATTTCCTTGAGAAAAAACAACTATACTATTCAATAATAACACTGCTACAACTAATCTTAAACTCATAATCTTTTCTTTCAAATTACTTATCCCTTTTATTTTACATAGCGATTTCGGGATATAATCATTGAATTTCGCTATGGTTAATTTTTTTTTAAATAGAAAAAAAAAAATTAAAAAAACCCCTTTGTCTCTTTAAAAAAAAGAGGTTCACACTATTTTCATTCTAAATTCTAGTTTGTTTTTTTATTTCATTTGCAAAAGCACCTGAAACAGTACTGCCGTACAATCCTAAAATATGTATTGTTGGGCTTAAATAAAAATTTTAAAGAAAGTTGATTCTAAAAACAATCAAGAAAAGCTTTTTAATACTACTATTTTATAAAAAGGCTAATATAAATTATTTAATCAAAAAAGACGGCCTTTTTATTAATTTTAACGTTCAAAAAACAAAATTTAGTCATTTTTTGTGAATTTCGCATGTTTTTTCCGGTCAGCAGCAATTTTCTTCTCACATTTTCTTTAAGCTATAAATCAAAAAAAATGACTTGAAATTCGGACTTTTTGTTTGTAGCCCTGATGAAAGTGGAAAGCCTTTTGAAATAGAATTGCTTACTTTTCCTATGAATAAAGAGCGACCAGCGGAAGCTCCTTTATTCTTAGGAAAAGGAAATTGTATGAAAAAGCTTGAAACGGCCAGCAGGAAACAGCGCCAGAAACAGATTGAAATAGAAGCAAAAAAACTCCCAAGTTACCTTAGGAGTTTTGAGTATGCACTATTTTAGTTTGCTTATGCTTTTCCAGCAGCAATCAAGTTTAATGCTGAACCAGCAACGAACCAACCAATTTGTCCTTCATTATAGGTATGATTTGCCAAGATGATATCTTTGGTTCCATCAGCATGAACGAATTCTAGCGTTAATGGTTTTCCTGGGGCAAAATCAACTAAGTCAGTGAAGTTGATGGTGTCATCTTCTTGAATTTTATCGTAATCAGATTCAGTCGCAAATGTCAATCCTAAAAGACCTTGTTTTTTAAGGTTTGTTTCATGGATACGAGCGAAGGATTTTACCAAAACTGCTTTTACACCAAGGAAGCGCGGTTCCATTGCTGCATGCTCACGAGAAGATCCTTCGCCATAATTGTGGTCACCAACAACAATTGAAGGGACGCCAGCTGCTTTGTATGCACGCGCTACAGCAGGAACTGCATCATAAGCACCAGTCAATTGATTTTTAACTGTATTTGTTTTTTTGTTGAATGCATTGACAGCACCAATCAGCATATTATTTGAGATATTATCTAGATGTCCGCGGTAACGCAACCATGGTCCTGCCATAGAAATGTGATCTGTAGTACATTTTCCGAATGCTTTGATAAGCAATTTGGCTCCTGTTATATTTTTTGCATCCCAAGGTAAGAACGGCGCTAATAATTGTAGTCGTTCTGAAGTTGGGCTAACTGAAACTTGAACGCCTGAGCCATCTTTGGCTGGCGCTTGAAAACCTGGGTCTTCGGCATCAAACCCTTTTGGAGGCAATTCATTTCCTGTCGGAGCTTCCAATCTAACTTCTTCACCATTCTCGTTAATTAGTGTATCAGTCAACGGATTGAACCCTAAATCTCCCGCAATTGCTAAAGCTGTTACCAATTCAGGAGAACCAACGAAAGCCAAAGTGTTTGGATTTCCATCGGCACGTTTGGAGAAGTTACGGTTGAAAGAGTGAACAATTGTATTGCGCTCTTCTTTCTCTGCACCTTCTCTATCCCACATTCCTATACATGGTCCGCAAGCATTTGCAAAAACAGTCGCTCCAATTTTATCAAAAATATCAATAAATCCGTCACGTTCTATGGTATAGCGCACTACTTCAGAACCTGGAGTAATGGTAAATTGAGATTTTAATTTTAAGTTTTTATCAGTAACTTGTTTTGCAATTGAAGAGGCGCGTGCGATATCTTCGTAAGAAGAGTTCGTGCAAGAACCAATTAAACCAACTTCAATTTTCAAAGGCCAGTTGTTTTTTATGGCAGCTGCTTTCATCTGAGAAATTGGCGTGGCCAAATCTGGCGTGAAAGGACCGTTTAAATGCGGCTCTAATTCTGAAAGATTGATTTCTATAACTTGATCAAAATATTTTTCTGGATTCGCATAAACTTCAGGATCTCCTGTTAAATAAGGTGCAATTTTATCAGCAGCATCAGCTACATCCGCCCTATTTGTAGAACGCAAATAACGCCCCATTGAAGCGTCGTAACCAAATGTAGACGTAGTAGCGCCAATTTCAGCCCCCATATTACAGATAGTTCCTTTTCCTGTACAAGACATTGAAGTAGCTCCTTCTCCAAAATATTCAACAATAGCACCAGTTCCACCTTTTACAGTAAGAATTCCAGCCACTTTAAGAATAACATCTTTTGGAGCTGTCCAACCGGATAGTTTTCCAGTTAGTTTGACTCCAATTAATTTAGGGAATTTTAATTCCCAAGCCATTCCTGACATAACATCAACTGCATCAGCACCACCAACACCAATAGCTACCATTCCTAAACCTCCTGCATTTACAGTGTGAGAGTCGGTACCAATCATCATTCCACCAGGGAAAGCATAATTCTCAAGTACGACTTGGTGAATAATGCCAGCTCCTGGTTTCCAAAAACCAATACCGTATTTGTTAGACACTGAAGAAAGAAATTCAAACACTTCATTACTTTGCGTTTTTGCTCTTGCCAAATCAGTTACAGCATCAACTTTAGCCTGAATTAAGTGATCACAGTGTACAGTTGTAGGAACTGCCACTTTAGATTTTCCTGCGTGCATGAATTGCAATAATGCCATTTGAGCCGTTGCATCTTGACAAGCCACTCTATCTGGAGCAAAATCGACATAATCCTTACCTCTTACAAAAGCCTTAGACGGCATTCCATCCCACAAGTGGTTATACAAAATTTTCTCTGTCAAAGTAAGCGGACGACCAACTATTTCACGTGCTGCATCAACACGAGAAGTCATGTTGTCATACACTTTTTTAATCATTTCAATATCAAATGCCATAAGATTGATTTATATGTTTGTTTTTGTTATTCTATTTTAAACACACAAGATACAAAAAATTTGAGTATCTATAAAATAAAAGCCTGAGTTTAGGCTCAGGCTTTAGAATTATGATTAACTATTAAGTGATTATTTAACTAGTAACTTATGAGAAGGCGCAAACTTAGTAAGGTTGATACCTTTCACTGCGGTTTTATACTCTTCTATTGTTGGCGTTCTGCCAAGGATTGTAGACAGGACCACAACTGGTGTAGATGAAAGTAAGGATTCTCCTTTTTTACCTTCAGAATCCTCAACGACTCTTCCTTGGAAAAGACGAGTAGATGTTGCCATCACTGTATCTCCTTTGGCTGCTTTTTCCTGATTACCCATACAAAGATTACAACCGGGACGCTCTAGGTACAGCATATTTTCATATTCTGTACGTGCCGCAGCTTTAGGAACATTATCGTCGAATTCGAATCCAGAATATTTTCTTAAAACATCCCAATCTCCTTCAGCTTTAAGTTCATCTACTATGTTATAGGTAGGTGGCGCAACTACAAGCGGTGCAAGAAACTCTACCTTCCCTTTTTGTTCTTCAATATTCTTAAGCATTTGAGCAAGGATTTTCATATCTCCCTTGTGAACCATGCAAGAACCGATAAATCCAAGATCTACTTTTTTCTCTCCACCATAAAAAGACAGTGCGCGAATTGTGTCGTGAGTATATCGTTTAGAAACATCACTATTATTCACGTCAGGGTCAGCAATCATTGGCTCAGCAATCTGATCAAGATCTACAACAACTTCAGCATAATACTTAGCGTTTGCATCTGGTCTTAAGGCTGGTTTTTCACCTGAAATAATCTCAGCAATTCTCTTATCAGCTATAGCAATCAATCCTTTCAAGACTTGATTATCGTTGTCCATGCCCTTGTCTATCATGATCTGGATTCTACTCTTGGCAATCTCTAGAGATCCAATCAAGGTATCATCCTCAGAAATACAGATAGACGCTTTTGCCTTCATTTCTGCAGTCCAATCCGTAAATGTAAATGCTTGGTCAGCATTAAGAGTTCCAATGTGAACCTCAATGATTTTACCTTGAAACACGTTCTCTCCTCCAAACTGCTGAAGCATCTGAGATTGTGTAGCATGCACTACATCACGAAAATCCATATAACTCTTCATATCTCCTTTGAACGTCACCTTCACAGATTCAGGAATTGGCATTGAAGCCTCACCAGTAGCAAGTGCTAGAGCAACTGTACCTGAGTCAGCACCAAAAGCAACTCCTTTCGACATTCTTGTATGTGAGTCACCACCGATGATGATAGCCCACTCGTTTACCGTAATATCATTAAGTACTTTGTGAATTACATCAGTCATTGCATGATAAACGCCTTTTGGGTCACGAGCTGTGATCAAACCGAAATCGTTCATGAATTTCATCAGTCTTGGGATATTAACCTTAGATTTATTATCCCATACCGAAGCAGTATGACAACCCGATTGATAAGCACCATCAACGATTGGCGAAATCACAGTAGCAGCCATAGACTCTAATTCTTGGGAAGTCATAAGACCAGTTGTGTCTTGTGAACCCACAATGTTTACCTCTACACGAACATCTGAACCAGCGTGTAAAACTTTACCTGGAGTGGTACCAACCGCGTTTGTATTAAATATTTTCTCTACTGCTGTAAGACCTTGCCCCGCTATAGAAACCTCTTTTGACGGGGCGTAAACAGGAACAATTGTAATACCTAGCGTTTTTGATGCAAATGTCTGAAGCTTTTTACCAAATACAATAGCGTAGGATCCGCCAGCTTTTATAAATTCTATTTTCTGAGGAGTAAATGCCTTAGAAATATCTATCAATTCTTTATCACCGTTATAAAGTTTCTTTGTCTTTGTATTGATTGTAAGAGCCGTACCAGTAGCAACTGAGTACACTTCCTCAAGGATAGGATCGCCGCTTTCATTGCAAAGAGGTTCGCCGTTTTCATCCAGTTTTTTTACCCAATTTTTAAGATCAAGACCAATACCGCCAGTAACATCAACAGTGGTAAGGAAAATTGGAGATATACCGTTTGTTCCTGCAACGATTGGAGCGATATTAATAAATGGAACATACGGACTTGCTTTTTTACCAGTCCATAAAGCCACGTTATTAACGCCTGACATTCTTGATGATCCTACGCCCATGGTACCCTTTTCAGCAATCAGCATCACGCTTTTGTCAGGATGTTGTGCTTGTAGCGCTTTAATTTCATCTTGTGCTTCAGGAGAAATCAAACATTTACCGTGCAGTTCACGATCAGAACGAGAGTGCGCTTGGTTACCTGGAGAAAGTAAATCAGTTGAAATATCTCCTTGACCAGCAATATAAGTAACTACTTTAATTTCTTCTGATACGTCAGGCAGTTTAGTAAAGAACTCAGCCTTAGCATAACTCTCTAGAATGTTTTTTGCGATTTCATTACCGCTTTTGAAAGCAACTGCTAAACGATCTGTATCCGCTTCATACAGAAAAACCTGCGTTTTCAAAACCTCCGCAGCTTCTTTTGCAATAGCACTATCATTCCCTAATGCTAAATCAAGGAGCACCTTAATAGAAGTTCCACCTTTCATGTGCGATAATAACTCTAAAGCAAAAGCAGTTGTAATTTCAGCAACTACTGACTGACCTAGAACGATTTCTTTTAAAAAGGCAGCTTTCAAATTAGCAGCAGGAGTAGTTCCTGGAACAACATTGTAAATAAAAAAGTTAAGAGAATCTGTTCTGTCCTCATTATCTAAATCTTTAATTTGCGCAATGATTTCGCTTAGTAATTCAGCACCATCAATTGGCTTCGGGTGAAGCCCCTGACTTTTTCGTTCTCTAATCTCCTTAATGTAATCGTTATAAATGTTCATAATTGAATTCTTTTCAGTGTTAATGGTTGATTTCATTGGTAATTTCGAAATCAAAAAGCGATATTAATATGTGTCTATATTTTTTTGTACCGCAAATTTAATAATTAAAGATTAGAATTTAAAGAAATTTAATAGATGTGTGTTTTTTAAAAATTATTATTACAATATAAACGATTTCAATGCATTAAAATGAAAAATAAGCATATTTAAGTAGTTAAATTTACAGATTTATCAATTTAAAAATTAGGTTTTAACAAAAATAAATAGTGTTAAAATAAAAAGTGTCACACCCTTATTTGAATGCGACACTTTTCAATTATCTATTATTATTTTTTTAAATCAGTCTATCAATTATCATTTCTTCACTAATACCTTCAGCATCTGCTTTATAGTTTTTAATAATCCTGTGGCGTAAAATCCCGATTGCTACCGCTTTTACATCTTCGATATCCGGTGAAAACTTCCCATTGAAAGCAGCGTGTGCTTTGGCCGCCAAAATTAAATTTTGCGAAGCTCTTGGTCCTGCTCCCCAATCCAAATAATTTTTAACAAAAGCATTCGACAACGGATTATCAGGACGGGTTTTGCTAACCAATGTTACTGCATATTCAATTACATTGTCCGCTACAGGAATCCTGCGAATCAAATGTTGAAAGTCAATAATTTCTTGAGCAGTAAATAATGGATTGATGGTGTTTTTAGAATCTGACGTAGTGCGTTTCACCACTTGAACTTCTTCTTCAAAAGAAGGATATTCCAATTTTATGGCAAACATAAACCGGTCTAATTGAGCTTCAGGCAATGGATAAGTTCCTTCTTGTTCAATTGGATTTTGTGTTGCCAAAACAAAATAAGGTAAGTCTAATTTATAATTTACCCCCGCAATAGTAACGGAACGTTCCTGCATAGCTTCCAGTAAAGCAGCCTGCGTTTTAGGTGGCGTCCTATTTATTTCATCAGCAAGAACGATATTAGAAAAAATAGGTCCTTTTATAAATCTAAATTGACGATTTTCATCTAGTATTTCACTTCCTAAAATGTCCGAAGGCATCAAATCTGGCGTAAACTGAATTCTTTTAAAATCAAGTCCTAATGCTTGCGCGAGTGTATTTACCATCAAAGTCTTCGCTAATCCAGGAACACCTACCAACAAAGCATGACCACCGGAAAAAACACACAGCAAAATTTGATCTACCACTGCATCCTGACCTACAATAATTTTTGCAATTTCGTTTTTTAGCTCGTTCCTTTTTTGAACCAAGTTATGTATTGCTATTACATCTGACATTTATAAAAGTATTTAAAATTAAAAAAGAGCTAGCATTATGAAATCATAAAACTAACTCTTTTTATTTATTTAACGAAAAAATTTTTATTAGTATTAACTCTAAAGAGTAAAAAAAATCTTATTTCTTAAGCCAATTGTTGGTAAAACTACAATCTCTATATTCGCCAATGATTTTGATATATGTTTCTTTTATTTTCTCATCAAACCATTTTCCAATAGCAGTAATTTGCTTGTCTTTCAAGGCCAAGTCTTTAATTTTGATATAATCCTTTGCATAATCAGCAGTGTGCTCATCAATTCTGTTAGTCACCGTGATTAATTTGAATTTTTTCTTTCCTTCTTCTCCTTCATCTAATATTGGAGCTGAAATTTCATTTTCTTTCAAATTGGATACTTGACTGTAAAAAACAGGATCCATTTTTGTCAATTCAAAACGGGTGTCTTGTGTTTTGGGATTAATCAAAGCGCCACCATTTGCTCTAGTTTCTTTCTCATCGGATAAAGTTCTTGCAGCTTGCGCAAAAGTAATTTCCTTGTCTTCGATACGTTTTTTGATCAAAGTAATTTTTTCTTTCGCTTCCTTCAGAGCTAATTCAGTAACAGTAGGCGACAATAAAATGTGACGCAATTCAACTTCTTGTCCTTTTATCTTCTCTACATATATGATATGATACCCAAAATCGGTTTCAAATGGAGCTGAAATTTCTCCTTCGGCTAAACTAAAAGCAACATCTTTGAATTCTTTTACAAAGGGTGTTTTTCGGTTCATTTTATAAAAACCACCATTTGATCTTGATCCTGGATCTTGCGAATACAAAACAGCTTTAGTTGAAAAACTAGAGCCTTCTTCTACTTCTTTCTTAAATTCGTTTAGTCGATCAATTACTTTTTGTTTATCGGCAGCAGAAACTTTAGGCGCAATTACAATCTGGGACACTTCTAATTCGGCACCAAAAAAAGGAAGGTCTTTCGTAGGTATTTTTTTGAAAAAATTACGAACTTCTTCGGGTGTAATTTCTACAGCATCGACGATTTTCTTTTGCATTTCTGATGTCAACTTTCCTTCTTTTAAAATGTCAGAGAAATAGGTTCTAAATTCTTCTTCAGAATCCTTTTTATAATATTGTACTACTTTTTCCAAAGACCCAATTTGCGCTACCATATAGTTCAATCGATCTTCCATCATACCTTTAATTTCGGAATCAGTAACTATAATACTGTCCTGAATAGCCTGATGCGCATATAATTTATCTTCCAATAATTTTCCTAACATCTGGCATCTTGTAATGTCCTTTACGGAGCCTCCTTGGCTTGAAATTTCAAGATACGACTTATCAATATCAGAATCTAGTATAATATAGTCTCCTACAGTAGCAATTACCCCATCAATTTTTTGTTTCCCATTCGATTGAATTTTTTTTACGGGAACAATAACAGTATCCTTAATAATTTCTTGCGCACTTGCTACAACGCTTGAAAAAAGCAAAAGAAAAAAAGTAAGTGCAATTTTATTAATGGATTTCATTTGTATTTTGTTTAATGGCATTTTTTTAATTTATTTTTATCGTAAAATCGTTATTCTTTTGTTTTTAAAATCTGGTCCTATTTAAATGTTCCATTAATCCTGACAAATATACTCTTTAAGAATCAAGAAGTAAATTGAATTTATAATACAATTCCTTACCGTTTTTTAAATTTAAAACGAACAAAAATAACAATTCAATTACACAATACAAGTTTCCAACCTACTATTAACAAAAAATTATTAACGCACTAATTTATTAGGCTAATTATATCATTATTGATATTTCAGCAAGAGTTTACAAAGTATTCAAGCACGAACTTTTAGCAAAAGTAAAATAAAGTCACAGTTGCCAAATCTAAAACAGCACAAAACAATAGCTAGCCAGAACAAAAGCAACAGTTATTTCATCACAGACTCACGAATTGAAATAAAAATCTTTAATAGAAATTCACTGCTTTCAACGGAATTAGCGCAAATTAATTTTTCTAAAATTTAAAAATTTAAGTTTACAAGAAATAATCGAGGATACAAACGACAGCGAAGAGGTAAAACAATTAGTAGATGTTTAAAAAATTCATAGGTTTGCCTTGATACGTAGCTCCATTTATTTTCAATTGGCATTTATAAATAGTACTTTTGCACCCTATTTATATAAATATGGGCTTTTTAGACGAAATACAACGCAGAAGAACTTTCGGGATAATCTCACATCCTGATGCCGGAAAAACAACACTTACTGAAAAACTCCTCCTTTTTGGTGGTGCGATTCAAGAAGCAGGTGCTGTAAAGAATAATAAAATTAAAAAAGGG
>RRZT010774410.1_pt1 | contig 21706 bp, 24 predicted proteins | sample 2165551 | NCBI WGS metagenome assembly RRZT01 (sample SAMN10456910, study PRJNA506462) | wastewater metagenome | biome: wastewater; feature: sludge; material: wastewater sludge; isolation source: wastewater sludge with Escherichia coli K12::gfp cells carrying plasmid... | place: USA: Moscow, Idaho... | reverse complement strand
GCACGACAGCACCGCCAAACTCATGTATTCTTTTGCTGAAATGATACGCTATCTTGATACGCTGTATGGCGTGCAAGTGGGCGATTTGATTTTTACAGGCACACCCAAAGGCGTGGGCAAGTTGGGCAGTGGCGACCGTCTTATCGCTGGGATAGATGATGAGCGTTATGAGTTAAAAGTCGTGTAATCCATTAAGGCGAATTGGGCGGTTATGCATTCAATTCGCCTTTTGATTGTTAGTCTTTTCTTTTTACCAAAGCCGTAACCGCCAATAAAAAGTAAAGGTAATAAGAAAATATCATCTGTATCAGATAATTTGCCCAAAATGGTCGCTGCTGCTCTATTAATTCTCGCATTGTTTCGGCACTTTGGCTATTCATATTGATGATATAAAATATAAATAACCCATAATAAAATACTTTTGCCACTTTGCTATTATTGCTATAACCAAAAGTTTCATCCAATACTCTAAAGCCAATAAAACTATCCGCCTTTAATACTCTTGCCACATGAAAATTAATAAACATCATAATAGACGATAAATACACCACATCAAATAGCCATTTATTCTGCTGACTGCTTGTGATGCTTTTGGTGTAGGTGGTCATACCCGCATAACCATCAGGCACAAAAAATAAGCTCACAAAGATTAACGCAGGAATGCCAATCAAAGTAGTTTTTGGGCAATATAAAACGTTATCTAAATCTTGCCAAAAATCACTTAGCCAATCACCAATACTTTTATTCCCTACTTCCCAATCATCATTTTGTTTCATAAATTAAATTCACATCAGTTAAAACCATATCGCCCATTGCACACCTTGATTTTTTCATCTAAAATAGCGATGTTATACTTGATATCATATCGCCAATTTACCCCTATTTCAACCAATCATCACAAGGCAATTAGCCATGCTCAGCCATGCCACACGCACCCTTAACAAAGTCCAAACCATCTACCACGCCCTAAATACCAAAGGGAGCGTCTTTCCCCATGAGTTTGCCTTTACCCTACTTGCCCCTGTGCGTGCCTTGACACTCTCGCCCAAGTTATTGGTTTCTCGCCTTGCTCTACGCCCCACACACCGTGTGCTAGAAGTCGGCTGTGGCCCTGCGTATTATAGTGCCGCCCTTGCCCTTGCTGTGCCATTTGGACGCTTGGTATTGTGCGACATTCAGCCCCAAATGCTAGAGTATGCCAAAACTCGCCTTGGCAAACAGCACATCACAAGTGCGGAATTTTATCTGTGTAATGGCGACAGCTTTGACTTTGCGGACAACTCATTTGACCGCATTGTACTGGTAACGGTGCTTGGCGAAGTGGCGAACCAAGGGGCATATTTGCAAGAATTTCACCGCCTATTATCAGCCACTGGACGAGTGTCCATTTCTGAAGGCATGGGCGATGCTGATAAAATGAGCAGGGACGAATTAAGCAAACTAATGGGGCAATATGGCTTTGTATTGGCGGAAAGTTTTGGTGATGATGATACTTATACGATGAATTTTAAAAAGGTATAGTTAATGACTATTTGTATTTTATAACAAATTTACTCCAACTTTTTTTAAATTAAATATTCGTACACTTAATCATGTCAAACCCCAATTTCTACACCCTATTAAGCACCCTAGAACAACACGCCAACCCCTTGCGTGCTGTGCCAATGAAAGCCTATATGAAAAATAAGTTTGAGTTTCTAGGTATCGCCAAACCACAGCTCGTCAAAATAGCCAAACCGTGGATTACCGTCAATAAAAAGGACAAGGACATCAAAGTAAGCTGGGACTTTGTACAATCCTGCTGGCAATGCCCCTACCGTGAATTGCAATATTGTGCGTTGGTCTATCTACAAAATACCAAACATCTTTTAACGCCTGACGACATTCCACGCCTGCAAGCCCTAATCACCGATAAATCATGGTGGGATACGTCCGATGTGCTTGACCGCATTGTCGGTGATATTGCCCTGCGGTCTCCTTTGGTAAATGATGTGCTACTGGCGTGGAGCGTCAGTGATAATCTATGGCTTAGACGGGTCGCCATTGACCACCAGCTCCTGCGTAAGACGCGCACGGATACAGCACTGCTTGAAAAGATACTAATGAATAATCTAGGGAGTAAGGAATTTTTTATTAACAAGGCGATAGGCTGGGCACTTAGAGACTATAGCAAGACGGACAGTCAGTGGGTACGCTTGTTTATTGAGCGGTATCAGGGCGATATGGCAAGTTTAAGCATAAGAGAAGCAAGTAAGTATTTGTAGCGACTTTTGCCCTATTTTTTGTTACAATAGGGCTTATTTTTGAGTGATGAATAAGGGTCATACATGAACATTTTAGTACTTGGCACAGGCGGACGTGAACACGCATTGGCATGGGCGTGTGCCAAAGACGACAGAGTCAAAACTGTCTATGTCGCCACAGGCAACGCAGGTACGGCAACCGAAGCCAAATTGCACAACGTCAGCCTAAATGTGAGCAACCACAAAGACGTGATTGAATTTTGCCAAACGCATGATGTCGCCTTTGTACTCGTTGGCCCTGAAGCCCCATTGGTCGCAGGCATCGTTGATGATTTGCGTGCGGCAAATATCCCTGCATGGGGCCCCACCGCCTACTGTGCCCAGCTAGAAGGTTCAAAAGCCTTTGCCAAAGATTTTATGCACAAGGTCGGCATTCCCACCGCCTTTTATGCGGTGTTCACGGATGTGTCAAGTGCCAAAGACTTTGTGCGTGAAAAAGGCACACCAATCGTCATCAAGGCGGACGGCTTAGCGGCTGGCAAAGGCGTGATTGTCGCCATGAACGAAACCGAAGCCTTTGGTGCGATTGACGATATGCTGTCTGGCAACAAATTTGGCGATGCAGGGAGTCGTGTGGTCATTGAAGAGTTTCTAAGCGGTGAAGAAGCGTCCTTTATCTGCATGATTGATGGCGATAATATTCTACCGATGGCGACCAGTCAAGACCACAAGCGCATCGGGGAAGGCGATACAGGGGCAAACACGGGCGGTATGGGTGCGTACTCACCTGCGCCTGTGGTGACTGCTGATGTCCATGCCAAAGTGATGGAACGTGTCATTCGCCCTGTCGTGGACGCTATGAAGGCTAACGGCACGCCCTATACAGGATTTTTGTACGCAGGGCTGATGATTGATGATGCTGGCGACCCTTATGTGATTGAGTTTAACTGCCGTTTTGGCGACCCTGAAACCCAACCAATCATGATGCGTCTTGAAAGCTCGTTGGTTGAGCTGATTGAAGCAGGGCTACAGGGCAACCTGCCAAAAGAAGCCAAATGGTCTGACAAAGTAGCACTAGGCGTGGTATTGGCAAGTGCAGGCTACCCTGAAAGTAGCTCAAGTGGTGATGTCATTACAGGGTTAGAAGATAGCTTTGATGATGTCAAAACTTTCCACGCAGGCACAAAAAACATTGACGGTCAAACCGTTACCGCTGGTGGGCGAGTATTGTGCGTTACCGCCCTTGCCGATAACATCAAAACCGCCCAACAAAAAGCCCTACAAGCTGCCGTGAGTATCAACTTTGATGGCAAGCAATATCGTAAGGATATTGGTTGGCGTGCGATTGAGCGTTCTTAACATAATCATAATTTACCCCCAATGTATTTTATGGGGGTAAATCGCTTTATAAGAAACAAAAAACTATTTTAATCAATTAGTTACAAATTTAACCATACCATTTTAGCCATACCATGACCAAGCCTTTAGACACCCTAAAAACTTCCGCCCTACAGCGCCGTCTGTCCATTGCCAAGACTTCCTTGACCATTGGTAAAAATTGGGCAAAAAACAGCATGGCGAGTATGTTTTTAAGCCCTGCAGAAAAAGAGCGTCAAAAAACTGCTCTCATGCAAGAGCAGGCTCAATATTTGGTCAGTGAGCTTGGCAAATTAAAAGGGTCTGTGGTCAAAGTGGGGCAAATGCTTGCTTTATATGGCGAACATATGTTGCCAAGTGAAATCGTCTCGGCACTACACACCCTAGACGACAACACCGCCCCCCTTGCATGGCACGTCATCTATGACGCTATCAAGCGTGAACTGGGCGAACGCATTGATGATTTTGAGATTGAGCGGACACCCATTGGCACAGCCAGCCTTGCTCAAGTGCATAAGGCGGTACATAAGTTCACAGGTCAAAATGTGGTACTCAAAGTGCAGTATCCCAATGTCGCCAATGCCATTGACGCAGATTTATCACTGTTTAAAACGCTATTGGTCGCCAGTAGCATCCTACCACAGACCAAGGCACTAGACGCTTGGTTTGAAGAAGTGCGAGAGCTGTTGCACCGTGAAGTGGATTATACCCTTGAAGCCAATACCACCAAACGCTTTGCCAAGTATTTGGCGGACAATGAACACTATGTTGTACCGACCATTTATGACAATTATTCTACCACTCGTCTGCTGTGCATGAGTTATGAAGACGGCATTCATTTAAATGATGATAGCCTGACTGCACTGTCGCAGGACAGACGAGACCGCTTGGGACAATTGGCGGTAAGTATCGTCATTCGAGAGATTTTTGAATGGGGCGAAATGCAAACCGACCCCAATTTTGGCAATTATTTGGTACGTCTTGGTGATGATGGCGCGGCGGACAAATTGGTACTTTTGGACTTTGGGGCGATTAAGCAGTTTGATGACAAGCTGTTATCCATTGCCAAAAAGCTACTGACCGCAGGTTTTTATCAAGACAAAACCCTGATGAAAAACGCCATGACGGGCTATGAATTTTTTGATAAGCTGACAGGCAAGCCTAAGGATGACATGGCACAGGTGTTTTTACTGGCGTGTGAGCCGTTTGCAGGGTATGAGTATTTGACGGATAAAAGTCATCTGGATAACGACCGCTACATTTGGGCTAGCAGCGACCTATATGCCAGAGTGATGAGTCAAGCCAAAGACGGCATGACATCGCTAGAGTTCGCCCTACCGCCCAAAGAGATGATGTTTATCAGTCGTAAATTTATCGGGGCGTATGCCATGCTGTCGGCATTGGATGCTAGAACCTGTAGCAAGAGTTTGATTGCCTCTTATTTATAGGCTTAAATGATGAAAAAATTAGCTTTGGCATGGTGCCTATTTTTAACCACCCTACCTACTTGGGCGATTTCTGCTCAAAAACTGGTAACAGACGCTCGCAGTCAAGTCGGCAAAACACTTGCTTACGACCCTGCTTATAGCAAATTAAGCTACCCCATGGGCGACGTTCCAATCAGTAAAGGCGTATGTACTGATGTGATCATACGGGCACTGCGTGGGCAAAACATGGATTTGCAACAGTTAATTCATGAAGACATGAAAAAGAATTTTAACGCCTATCCCAAAAAATGGGGCTTAAAATCGCCCGATAAAAACATCGATCATCGCCGTGTGCCCAACATCGCCACTTATTTTAAACGTAAAGGCTATCAAGTCACAGATGGCGCGTATAAAGCAGGCGATATTGTAACTTGGGATTTGGGTAAAGGCTTGGTGCATATTGGTATCGTTTCTGATAAAAAAGCAAGCAATGGCACACCGCTGATTATTCATAATATCGGGGCGGGTACTAAAGAAGAAAATATCCTATATCAATTTAAAATTACGGGACATTTTCGCATTCCTTAAGCTTGCGAATTTAAAAAAAGGGCGAATAAATCGCCCTTATACTAGGGCGTGTTGAACATTCACTACACAAACCCTAAAAATTAATGACTTAGCGAAGTTGATTTGTTTTTGTGTCAAAAGCGAAAGTTCAACACGCCCTAAATACTTTTTAGTAACTGCTCTAATGCCCCTCCTGCATCATCAGTTTTCATAAACTGCTCACCAATCAAAAAATGATGAATGTTATGTTCTTGCATAAGATGTACATCATCTTTGCCATGAATGCCACTCTCGGTCACGATTAACGCAGTTTCGCCCAAACTTTGACGTAAGATTTTTGCCAAATGAATACTGGTTTGCAAATCCACCGCAAAAGTATTTAAATTACGGTTGTTGATGCCGTAGATGTTATGGGGCGACTTTGGCAGTTTTAAGGCTCGCTCTACTTCCTTTTCATCGTGCATCTCTATCAGCACGTCTAAACCATACGCCAAAGCCGTCGCGTGAAGTTTTGCGACCGTTTCATCATCAAGGCACGCCATGATAAGCAAAATACAATCTGCCCCCAAATATGCCGACTCTACAATTTGATAATCATCAATCATAAAATCTTTACGCAGTACGGGAAGCGTAGATACACTACGGGCTTCCAACAAATAATCGTCATGACCTTGAAAATACTGGACGTCTGTTAATACCGACAAACAAGTCGCCCCTGCTTTTTCATAGCCTAGGGCGTGGGTTTTGGGGTCAAAGTTTTGACAAATAACTCCTTTAGACGGGGACGCTTTTTTAATTTCACTAATTACGCCAATTTTACCTTGCTCGCTTGCCACTTGACGTAGTGCTTTGGCAAAGCCCCTAGGGGTGTGGGCTTTGGCTTTTTGTTCTAGGTCTTCTAAACTGCGTTTACTTTTGGCAAGGGCGACTTCTTGGGCTTTGGTGGCGACTATTTTTTGTAAAATGGTGGGGGCGGTCATGGTGTTTTCCTAATTTTTAAAACTTTGGGTAAAGGTCGCAAAATCATGCATTTTTTGTAAGGCTTGACCGCTGGCAAGTGCTTCTTTAGCAAGGCTTACCCCTGCTTTTGGGCTATCCGCTGTGCCTGACAGATACAGTGCTACCCCTGCATTTAAAGCGATGATGTCCCTTGCTTTTTGGGTACGTGGGTCGCTGTGATTTGGGTCTAGGGCTTGCTTGATAAGCTCTAGGCTTTGGGCAGGCGACGATACCGACAATCCGTCTAGCGACTGACGCTGTACACCAAGCTCTTCAGGGGTGATATAAAAGGTGGTTATTTGACCATTTTTATATTCGGCAACTTTGGTTGGGGCTGCCAAACTTATCTCGTCCAAGCCGTCATCGCTGGCGACCACCCACACATGACGACTGCCAATCTCGCCAAGTGCCTGTGCCAACATCTCACACCACGCCTGATCAAACACCCCAAGCAAGGTATTAGGGGCAGACGCAGGGTTGGTCAAAGGACCTAACACATTGAAAATAGTACGCATCTTTAAAGTGGCACGCACGTTTTTGGCGTGTCGCATGGCGGGGTGATGATTGGGGGCAAACATAAAGCACATATTTTGGCTTTGTAATGTCTGTGCTAATTGTTCAGGGGCAAGCTGTAAATTGACCCCTGCTTGAGCCAATAAATCGGAAGCTCCCGAACTGCTAGAAACGCCCGTACTGCCATGCTTGGCGACCTTTGCCCCAAGACTTGCCACCACAAAACTACTAGCAGTGGATACATTAAATAAATTTGCCCCATCGCCACCTGTGCCAACGATATCCACCACGTTATCGCCACTAATGGCGACTTTATGGGCGATTTTTCGCATAAATTTGGCAGCAGTGGCGAACTCGTTAGCATTTTCGCCTTTCATACGCCACGCCACAAGGATTGCTGACAGTAGCATATCAGGGCATTTGCCAGACATGACAAGGGTCATCAGGCGTTCAGTATCGGCAGGGCTTAGGTCTTGTTTTTGGGTTAATTGGGCTAAAATTTGCGTTAAAATGCTTGAAATTTCATCATCAGTCAGCTCACTAATGTGTATAGATGTATCCATATTTATGTTATCCTACCGTAGGTAATTGTTCGTTCGTCAGCTTATTTAAGCCATACATCGCCAAAAAATTATTAAATAGCTGATAGCCAAATTCACTTAAAATGGATTCGGGGTGAAACTGTACGCCATGAATGTCAAGGGTTTTATGGCGAACGCCCATGATCTCTTCCATGCTACCGTCTGTATTTTGTGTCCATGCAGTAATTTCAAGGCATTCGGGCAAGCTGTCTTTGTCAATCACCAAAGAATGATAGCGGGTGGCGTTAAAGGGGTTGGGCAAATCGGCAAAGACGCTTTGTCCCGTGTGATAAACAGCGGACAGTTTGCCATGCATGACTTGACCCGCCTTAACGACTTGTCCGCCAAAGGCTTGACCTATCGCCTGATGACCCAAACACACCCCCAAAATAGGCATACGACCGCCAAGTTCTTGCAAAATCTCCAGCGTCAGGCGTGCATCACTGGGCGTACAAGGGCCTGGCCCAAGAACAATGGCACTGGGGGCAAGGGCAATGATTTCGGCAAGCGTGGTTTCATCGTTACGTTTGACGACCACGTCCTGTTGCAGTTCACCAAAATACTGCACAATGTTATAAGTAAAGCTACAATAGTTATCTATCATTAAAAGCATTTATGGGGTATCCTGTTGGTTTTGCTTGGATTATTTGTATTTAATTGATTGCTATACTCACTAATACACTCAATTTAAGAAACCTACCTATTATTCTCAATACAATCTTGTACTTTATTTTCTAGCCAATACAGATAAGTATCTCTATCATCTTCTGTGGGTATTTTACCACTGTTGCGTTATCTGTCAAACGTGGAATGCTTTACTTATATTCCCTACCAGTACAAGTATCCAAATAGTATCCACACCCCAACATTATAGCAAACAGCAAAATTCCATCTATACAGACGGTTTTTAAAATTTTTGAACGTTGGTTATTATTTTATTTTGGTTATTTTTAGACAAAATCAAAGACCTACAAATTTATATTGTAAGTCTTTGATTTTACTACTTTACATATGGTAGGCCCAGCAGGACTTGAACCTGCGACCAAAGGATTATGAGTCCTCTGCTCTAACCAACTGAGCTATAGGCCCGAAAAACAGCGGACATTATACCCAGTTTGCCCCCATTAGTAAAGTTAATTTTTACAATTCTACTACCAACTTTTTTATTTGCTTTTTTACAAATTCATGTTAGCCTAGTGTCATGATTTTAAGGGGGTTTTATGAAATTTGAATTATTGGGCATGGGTCAAAACTTAGGCGATGTACTAACGTCCGCCACGCTAGATGCCCGCCTTGGACTGGAGATTGGTACAGTAGAGAGCATTTCAGGTGTACATCAGCGTTACGCTGTCCCTGCAGGTGTTTCGCAGTCCGCCTTTGCCAGCCTTGCCCTACAGCACTGCGCCAATGATGCCAACGTCTCCCTTGACAGCCTTGATTTACTGCTTTCAACCAGCGCCGTCCCCCAGCAAGCAATTCCCACCACCGCCAGCTTTATCGCTCATGAACTGGGCTTGTCGGGCATCAGTGCCTTTGACATTAACGCCAGCTGTCTCGGCTTTGTGGTCTCACTACATCAGGCGGTTACCCTACTTCATGCCAATGCTTATCAGCGTATCGGCTTGGTTGCCTCCGATGTTGCCTCCACAGGTCTTAACTGGCAAGACCTGCACGCATCTACCATCTTTGGAGACGGGGCGGTCGCCACCATCTTACAAAGCCTACAAAACACCCCAAACGCCCTGCCCTTAGAGTGCTTAGCCTTTGACCTACAAGTCTATCCTGAAGGACGGCATTTTTGCCAAATTCGGGCGGGTGGCACAGGACGCAATGCCACGGTTGGTATGACAGACAGCGATTTTTATTTTGCCATGGACGGTAAGGCAGTGTTTAAACTTGCCATGACCCACACCGAACGCTTTGTCAGTGCCCTACTTGCCAAAGCAGGACTAGACTATAACGATGTTGACTGCGTGGTCATACACCAAGCCAGCCATCTTGCCATGAAACACGCTGTCGCTCGGCTTGGTTTCGCCCCTGATAACGTCATCAACATCTACGCCACACACGGCAACCAAGTCAGTGCGTCCATTCCCACGGCACTTTATCATGCCTACATCAGCGGTAAATTACACTCAGGCACAAAAGTCGCCCTACTAGGCACGGCGGCAGGCTTTGCCATTGGTGGCATGATATTACAAGTTTTATAATAAAATCAGCTAGTTATGATAAATTACTCCATACCCACAGCCTTTTATGAAGCCAAAGCCAAACTACCGCCCAACAGTCGCATTTTGGTTACAGGGGCGACATCAGGGCTTGGACGCTGTGCAGTCGGTTATTTGCTAAGCCTTGGGGTGGACTGCGTGGCGGTTGGTCGGCAAGCGGACAAATTACAAGAACTGCACACCCTAGGGGTCAAAACCTTCCTATTGGATTTGGCAACTTGCACCGATGATGAGATGATACAGTCATTGCAAGGCATTACCATCGTTTGGCACTGTGCCGCCCTGTCTAGCCCTTGGGGTCGTTATGATGAGTTTTATCACATCAATACGCTTGCCAGTGAACGTTTGGCAACTTTAGCTTATCAAACGGGTGTAGAGCGATTTGTTCACATTTCTACACCGTCTTTATATTTTAATTTTTCTCATCGCTTAGATGTCAAAGAAGCAGACGTTCAAGCCAGTGATTTTATTCATTCAAAAACTCGCCCTGTTAATCACTATATCGCCACTAAATATTTAGCCGAACAACGATTAAGCAAATTAAGCCAAACATTCGTAATCCCAAAAATGCCAATCATCATGCTGCGCCCCAGAGCTATTTTTGGTACACATGATAGGGTATTATTGCCAAGGATTTTACAGTTATATCATGACAAACAAGGTAAAATCCCCCTACCTAATGGCGGTCGGGTGCTTATGGACATCACTTTTGCCGATAATGTGGTATATGCCATGTTACAAGCAAGCACTATACCAAACCCCAAAGCCATAGACACTTATAACATCACCAACCAATCCCCAATACGCCTGACTGATTTATTACATAAGCTGATTTGTGAAAATATGAACCTGCCTTTAAGCATTAAAAGTGCGCCTTATCCTGTGGTGGCAAAACTATCAAAGGTTTTGGAATTTATCAGTACATTCACTCACAAAGAACCAAAACTGACTGCTTATAGTGCAGGCGTATTATATTATGACATGACTTTAAATACCGATAAAGCCAAACAAGAGCTTAATTATCACGCCCCTTTTGATTTAGACACCGCAATCGCCCTAACCGCACAGAAGTTACTACAAAAGCCAAAATAAATTTATCTTATGAACATTGTTATCACCTCACCCAGAGCCCCGATTGTCTTAGAGTGGATTAAAATTGCCCAAAAGGGTTTGCATGATATACTACTGACCGACAGCATTCGCTATCCTGTGGCAAGATTTAATCCCCATCACACTCGCTTTTGTCATATCCCTGCACCCAGACAAGACTTTAATGCCTATACTCACGCCATGCTAAAGCTCATTGATTGGGCGGATATGGTCATTCCCACTTGTGAAGATATTTTGTATTTATCCAAATTGCCCTTAACAGATGCTCAGCGTGCTAAATGCTTTATGCCAAATCATGAATTATTGTTCACTTTACATCATAAATTTAATTTTTTTGATAAACTTCCTGATACAGACGGCATTGGCAAACCAAAAACCGCACTCATCACTGATAAATCACAACTCATTTTTGATACCACAAATCATAAAACCATTTTAAAACCCGTCTATTCTCGTTTTGGTCGTCATGTGGTGCGTGATGTCAATCAAGACAATACCACCAATCTTTCCATCAGCCAAGATTATCCTTGGGTACAGCAAACATTCATTCATGGAAACCCACTTTGTAATTATGCCATTTGCGAACATGGTAAAGTCATCGCCCATGCTGTTTATCAGCCATGTTATTTACTTAATCAATCCGCTTCCACCTATTTTCGCCCCATTTATGATGAGCGTGCCGAAAAATTTATTCACGCCTTTGCCAAACAAAATCATTATCACGGACAAGTGGCCTTTGATTTTATTGATGACGGTGAATATTTGTATATATTAGAATGCAATCCACGAGCCACCAGCGGACTGCATATCATTGGCAATCATCTAACACTAAAAACAGATGGTAAATTACACCATGATAACCACCCCCTTGATACCGCACCATTAAGAGTAAGTATCACTTTGCCTTTATTATTTGGTATATCCGCCCTAAAACAGGGCAAACTTAAAGAGTTATGGCAAGACTACAAACAGGCGACTGATGTCATCAAAGATGTACCGCCCTATGCTCATGCTCTAAGTTTTGGCGAGATGTGTTTTCGCAGTATCCGCTATGGCAAGCCTTTAACGTCTGCCAGCACCTTTGACATTGAATATGACGGAATAAGCGATGATAAATAATAGACAAAGCAAAGATATTTTAACGGCAGATTTGGCGACACGATTTAGCCATGTCTATGCCACCCACCCTCTAAATTCACTGATTGCCAACGCTCACGCTCGCACGCAAATCCTTGCCCTACATGATGCCATCATGCCTGTTACCATAGTCAATAAGGTGCGTGATAATTGCTACACGGTGTCGCCCCATGCAGCCATCGTGGATTATGGCAAGGACGAATGTGATAAACTTCCGCCTTATCAAGGTGTTGCCCTGCGTCGTGCCCTGCATGGGCTTAGTGCGTCATTACGTTTAAGCAAAATTGACAAAGTGGCAACCTTTAATAACTACTGCCTTTCTACCAATACTTTAGGGCGAGCATTTTTAACTTTAAATAAAAAAGAGTTGACCGAGTTTGCTACCGCTCATTTTCCAAATCACGCCATTTTAATTCGTTCACTTAATACTTCTCATCATGGCGATCATTTACAAGAATTTAGCCGTTTGGGTTATCATTTAATTACCAGTCGCCAAGTGTATTTATTTGATGAATTTGACAGCTGTCAGCATAAAAAAGACTATAAACGTGATGTTAAATTATTAAATGACGGACGGTTTATTTTTCGCACTTGCCAAAGTGAAGAAGACTATCGGCAAGCGGTGCATTGGTATAACCGCCTATACCTACAAAAATACTCATTGCAAAATGTGCAATTTACCCCCAAAGGTTTACAAGTATTTCATAAATATCATTTAGTAGATTTAGAACTGTTGATTGATGCCAACACCAATCAAAGCTGTGGCGTATTAGGGGTGGTAACGGACGATACAGAACTTACCGCCCCCATCGTTGGCTACGACATAGACGCACCACAATCGTTGGGGCTATATCGGCGGGTCATCGCAAGAGCAATGCTAAAAGGACAAACTTCAGGGCGACGACTGAATTTAAGCTCGGGTGCACCCAGCTTTAAGCTGCTGCGTGGCGGTGTCGCCACCATAGAATACACTGCCGTTTATACCGCTCATCTACCTTATCGGCAAAGACTGCCTTGGCTTGCCTTTGCTCGTTTATCGCCTTATTATGCCAAATTGTTGCAACATTATAAATTATAGCATTAAAATTATAATTTATCATTGATAAGAGTACATTCATGAACACCGAAAAACTTCGCCAATATTGGTATCCCATATTACCAATCTCTGACATTAAAAATAAACCCATTGCCACCATGTTATTAGACACCCCCCTTGTCATTGCCAGATTATCAGGGGAGATTGTTTGTTTTTTTGATTTGTGTCCGCATCGCCATATTCCTTTAAGCCATGGGAAAAATACAGGCACGCACTTGCAATGCTGTTATCATGGCTGGACATTTGATAAAGACGGTTTGGTAAGCATTCCCACACAGATAGAAACAACTGAGCCTTTAGAATTAAATCAACCCTGCACACAAAATTGCACTCACATTAAAAAATACCCCACCCGCATTCATGAAGGCTGGCTATGGGTGAGCTTAAGTGATAATGACTTTAATCCTGCGAGTTCTTTTAGCTGTCCAGACGGATTTGATACCACTGATAAAGTGCGTCCCTTGCAAGGGGATTTTATTCACAGCATAGAAAACTTCCTAGACGCCACGCACACCCCCTATGTGCATAAAGGTTTACTGCGTAATCAAGGCACACAGCGTACCCATTTTTCACAAACGCATAATGATAACAGCTTTGCCACCACTTACCGTTTAATTGATAAACAAAACGGACTGATTAACCGCCTATTTGATGCAGGCATTGATGTCAATGTGGCAGGCTTTGAATTGCCTTGCGTGGCGTATATTGATTATTTAAAGGGCGATAAATTATATTATCGCATTACCCTTGCTTTTATTCCCAAAACCAAAGGACAAATGCAAATCAGTGCAAAGGTCAGCGTTATTAAAGATAAACTGCCCAAAGCCCTAAAATTTACCGTCATCAATGCTTTTTTAACCGCCCTACTCATTCAAGACCAAAGAACCCTAAAAATCCACCATGCCAATAAACGCAGTGATATGCCTTATGTCATTTGTCATCATGATTTGGTGATTGACCATTTATTATATTTACTCGCAGATAAAGCAGAAGGCGTGGATAAATCAGGGGTGATGAATTTATAACTGTGGTTGTATTATTTTAATAGACCACCGTCTTTTATTTAAACAACCACTATAGTGAAATTACTGAACAATTACTACAGCGTTGCCAACTCCCTTATGTACTACTTGTACACTGCGGTCGTTGTCGCCTTGTATTAATTATTCATTACTTCCACTATATACAGAAAAATAGGAAAACCATGGCAAGCATTCAAACCTTTATCGCAGGCTATTGCACCCATCGGGCGTGTATGGCGGTGCGTGGGGCAAGCCTAAACCAAATATGCCAATTTCCCGCCCAATGCGTCCTGATTACCAGTGGCGATAAGCTGTGGCTGTGGGATACGGGCTATTCAGCGCATTTTTTTGATGCCACGGCACACGGCAGTTATGCCCTGTATCCCAAAGTCACGCCCGTGTTTTTTACGCCTGAGCAAGCCATGCGTGCACAGCTTGCCAAAATCGGCATTGCCAAAAGCGACCTACACGCCATCGTCATCTCGCATTTTCATGCCGACCACATCGCAGGGCTCAAGGACTTTGACGGCACGCCCTTTATCGCCAGTCGTGCCAGTGTCCATGCGCTGCGGGGTTTAAAGGGCATCTCGGCAGTACGGCAGGGCTTTTTGCCCGATGTCATGCCCGATGATTTTGGCGATAGGGTGCAGTTTATTGATGACTTCCCACAGGTTGCCCTACCCAGTGAGCTTGCCCCCTTTACGCATGGCTTTACCTTACCTGACAGCGATGATGACATCTACGCGGTGCTGTTGGACGGTCATGCCGCAGGGCACATTGGGCTGTTTGTCCATACCGACAATGGCTGGGTGCTACTGGCGGGCGATTCGGCATGGTCGCATCTTAATTATCAGGGGCGACCACCGTCACGGCTGGTGCACCCACTACTTTCTAACGTGCAAGCCTATTACCGCACGCTAGATAAGCTACAGCAACTGCACCAAAACGGCATCGCCATTCATCTCAGCCATGAAGTGTTTGGCACGTCTATTTTGGAACACACATTGAGCGACGCCAGTGGTGCATCAAATCACACATTAAGCCATGACTAAGTCAGCCAAAGCCGTTAAGTCAGCTAAGCCAGTTCAAACGCTCAATGCCAAAGCCCGCCTAGGCAGTTTTGCCCTTGCTTTAGGTGTGGTGACGCTCTGTTATAAGCTCTCTGGCATGATTCAGCTTGTCATCGGGCGTGATGCGGCTGTTATTACCGAGACCGCCCTTGATAAGCTGATTGCCTTTAATCCTATGGCAAGCTGGGTGTATGTGTCGTTTTGGGGTATGATATTGGCTAGCTTTTTACTGGCTCGCCCTGCCAGTGTCGCCCTGCTTAATCGCACCATGATAGGCTGTGCGGGACTAAGTAGCGTGATTTATATCGCCTACCCCACCCGCCTAGACCACGCCAGCATACTGCCACTGGCGACAGGTGACAACACCAGCCATGCCCTGTGGCGACTGATTCATCAGGTGGACACCGCCCTTGCCAGTAGCCAAAACTGCCTGCCGTCCCTGCACGTTGCCATTACCCTGCTCTGCGTGGTGGCGATGTGGCGGGATAAGTGCTTTGCTCTGTGGACACTGTGGGGCGTTGCCATTATCCTATCAGTGGTGCAGACCCGCCGTCATCTGTCGCTGGACGTGTTGGCAGGGGCGGGGCTGGCGGTGGCGGTACTGGCAATGTATTATGGCTGGCACTATTTAGTAAAGTTATCAAAGAAACACACCTTTTAAACTTTTTTGACAAATGTCATTTACCCCTAAGAATTTAAATTATTATGAATAAAATCAAACTGCTATACCACTACTGGCAAGCCAAACGCCTAAAATTCCACGACCGCACGGCTTTAGAAAAATATCAGCAAAAACAGCTGGCTCAGTTTTTTAAACGCACCCTAAGCAAAAGCCCGCATTTCGCCCCATACCTAAATAAGCCGTTAAGCGATTTTCCCATCATGGATAAATCAGTGATGATGAGCGAGTTTGACCGCATCAATACCGCAGGGCTTACGCTTGTGGACGTGCTGGACTGTGCGTACAAGGCGGAGCAATCTCGGGATTTTTCGCCCACCTTAAACGGCTACAGCGTGGGGCTGTCATCGGGCACATCGGGCAAGCGGGGGGCGTTTCTGGTGAGCGATGATGAGCAAGCACGCTGGGCGGGGACGATTTTGGCAAAGTTATTACCACAGGGTTTATTACATAAAGAACGCATTGCTTTTTTTCTGCGTGCCAATAATAATTTATATAATGCCGTACGCTCGCCCACGATTTCTTTTGAATTTTTTGATTTATTTACAGAATTTAAGAGCAATATCAAGCGCTTGCAGAGCTACAATCCCACCATCATTGTCGCCCCTGCCAGTGTTTTGCGTGCCATTGCCTTAGAAAAGTCGCTGTCCGCCCTTATCCCCACGCAGGTCATCAGCGTGGCGGAAGTGCTAGATGAGCAGACGCACGCCCTACTGACACAGCGTTTTGGCAGGGTTGGGCAGGTGTATCAAGCCACCGAAGGTTTTTTGGCGTGCACCTGCTCCCATGGTCGCCTGCATCTCAATGAAGAATATATTTATGTGGAAAAACAATGGCTTGACGATGCTCGCTTTGTGCCCATTATTACGGATTTTAGCCGTATGAGTCAGCCTGTGGTACGCTATCGCCTAGATGATGTGCTACTGGCGGATAACACGCCCTGCCCTTGTGGCTCGGTGGCTACTGTGATTAGCAAGATTGAAGGGCGACAAGGCGACACCCTGCACCTGCCTAGCACCCGTGGCGACAGCGTGCCGATTTTTGCTGATGTCTGTGAGCGTATTTTTGCCACGCAGTTGCCTTTGACAGGCGATTATCAGCTCAATCAAGTGGACGCACACACGCTGTCTTTGACCCTTGACAGCCATCAAGCCCATTTAGACGCCTGCCAAAAAGCCTTTATGGATTATTTTGCACAAATGGGCGTGGCAACCGATAAGCTGATTTGGCAAATGCACATTCAGCCCATTAATCGCAGTTTTGAGCAGAAAAGAAGGCGGATTTGTAATTTGTATAAATAAATTGTGATGACGTTTCCTAATTTTTGATTGATTAGTTGCTACAAAATCAGAACATTACTTTTGATAAAAAGTTACCCACGGTTCAAAATCATCGCCATAAATTTCTACCGTAAAAATTTTATCAGGGTGTAATTTTTCTAAATAATATTCCCAATTACTTTTAATCAATTTGGCAATATTCATTATTGTTTCATCTGATGAATGATCACGATTATTAAGGAAAATATTACCGACATTAATAGAGTTCCAATCGCTTTGCCTTTCAGATTCAGTGCGTAGAATGGTATCTTTTTTACTATAGGCTTGACGAATTAGCACTTCGCTCTCCCCATCAATATCAAAAAATACCCTCTCCCCTATATAGAATATTTTAGGATTAAGCACATTCATAAAGATTTCTATATCTTCAGGATGTATCTCAAGATTCATGTATGCACGCAAACTGCTGTCGGTATTATATGGAGATTTTTCTATTTCATCTCTCCATTTTTTAAATTTCCAGTTATTTATAAAATTCATGCTTTTTTCAACCCATTAAAAAACCCTAATTATCAACAAATAATAATTAAGGTTTTTGATTTCACAAGATACCAACACTCAAACGATTTATTCAAAAAGCTCCGCTGTGCAAGGCTCGCCTTCGTCACGGCAATCCATCGCAGGGGCTTTGTCAATGTCTAGCGAATGCACAGTATTGCCGACAATGCGGTAATAACCCGAGACACCGCCATCATAGCTGATAGGCATGTCTGGCTGATACGCCCCTTGATAAAGCACAGAACTGCTAGCCGTACCATGCGATTCAATCAAGGTATTGCCATTGGCACTAATCGTGATGCTCTCGTTCGTACCACTACCGCCCAAAAAGTTAAAATAGCGTTTACCAACAAAGGGTAGCTTGCCCACGGATTGAGCAGATGCCTGTGTGGCTTCGGCAGATTTAGCCTGACAGCTGGGCAAGATAAGCAAAGCGGCAGCAAGCAACGCGGTGGCTCTAAGGCTAGTAGATAGGACAGTTTTCATGGCAACTCCTTGTTGCAGGCAAGTTTGACTTATTATGACAACTAATTAAACGTAAGTCAATGCTTTGATAAACCCCAAAAAAGCCCTTGAATCTATCAAGGGCTTTGTTTGTAAAATCAAACGACCAAACGCTTATAAGGCTTCAACCACCGCACTACCCATCTCTGAGCAAGTTACAAGCGAAACGCCCTCTTCACCAGCCACATAAATGTCCGCTGTACGCAAGCCCTTGGCAAGCACCGCACCCACTGCGTCTTCCACCTGCTTAGCTCGTGCTTCATCGCCTAGGCTGTAGCGAAGTAGCATGGCAAGTGACAAAATGGTCGCCAATGGATTTGCCTTATTTTGCCCTGCAATGTCAGGGGCTGAGCCATGACTAGGCTCATACAAGCCCTTACCGTTTTCATCTAGACTCGCTGACGGTAGCATACCGATAGAGCCTGTGAGCATGGACGCTTGGTCAGATAGGATATCGCCAAAGATATTACCCGTCGCCACCACATCAAACTGCTTAGGCGCACGCACCAGCTGCATGGCGGCATTGTCCACGTACATATGGGACAGCTCTACATCAGGATAATCCTTGCCCACTTCGGTAAAAATCTCTTTCCACAGCTCGGTGGTTTCTAGCACATTGGCTTTATCCACGCTACACAGCTTTTTGCCCCGTTTTTGAGCCGCTTCAAAAGACACCTTGGCGATACGGCGAATCTCGCTTTCGCTATAACGCATGGTGTTAAAGCCTTCACGCTCGCCATTTGCCAGCGTATGAATGCCGCGTGGCTCACCAAAATAAATGTCGCCCGTCAGCTCACGCACAATCAAAATATCCAGTCCCGCCACCACTTCAGGCTTTAGGCTAGAGGCATTGGCAAGCTCTTTGTACAAAATCGCAGGGCGTAAATTGGCGAACAAATTCAAATCCTTACGAATGGCAAGCAGTCCACGCTCAGGACGCAAGGCACGCTCAAGGGTGTCATACTGCGGACTACCCACCGCACCTAGTAGCACCGCGTCCGCCTTTTGCACCACGGCACGGGTCTCATCAGGGTATGGCGAGCCGTATTTATCATAGGCTTCACCGCCCAAATGAGCGTATTCATAAGTCACATCAAGCCCCTTGGCAATCAGAGCGTCCAGCACTTTGACAGCTTGGGCGACAATCTCAGGTCCGATACCGTCACCGTTTAAAATGGCAATATGTTTGGTCATGGGGTTTCCTTATAATAAAATCATAGTGTATATCAATTCACTTAAGCAAGCTCTTTAAACACCCACGGTCTATCCGCTTGGGCTTTTGCTTCAAAGGCTTTGATAGCATCGCTGTCTTGTAAGGTCAAGCCAATATCATCTAGGCCATTTAACAGGCAATGCTTACGAAACGCATCAACGTCAAATTTAAACACCTTACCTGTGGGCGTACGCACTTCTTGCGCCTGCAAATCCACGGTCAGCTGATAGCCGTCATTGGCAAAGCATTCTTGGAATAATTGCTCCACTTCGTCTTCTTTTAAGATGACGGGTAGCATGCCATTTTTAAAGCTGTTATTATAAAAAATATCTGCAAAACTTGGGGCAATCACCGTACGAAAGCCATATTCTTCTAAAGCCCACGGGGCGTGCTCACGGCTAGAGCCACAGCCAAAGTTATCGCGAGCTAGCAAAATACTTGCCCCTTGATAGCGGGGTTGATTGAGCACAAAGTCAGGATTTTTGGGGCGTTTGCTAATGTCTTGCCCCAGATAGCCTTCATCTAAGTAGCGTAATTCATCAAACAAATTATCGCCAAATCCCGTGCGCTTGATAGATTTCAAAAACTGCTTGGGGATAATCAAATCGGTATCGACATTGGCACGGTCAAGCGGTGCGACAATGCCTTGTTCGGTGGTGTATTTTTTCATAACAGTACCTTTTTTAAACTCGTTCAATTTCTTTATTGAGTAATCATTCAACCACTCAATATCCTTCATTTAAAATACGCCAGTTGTCGCCCCAAAAGTGTCAAAAACTTCACATTGTTTAGTTTCCTTTTGGCATTGACTACGCAGACTCTCAAATTCGGCTTGTGGAAAAGCAAAATCAAAATAATTAGTATAATATTGCAGATAATAGCTTTGCCAGTTGCCATTTGCGGTTTGTCCACGCATTAGAATAAGTCGATTATAAACATTCTCTTTTGTTTCCAGCACTTGACAGCTACTATTTTTCAATAATGCATTTGCCTCCTTTTTGGTTGCTCTTTTACTGGCTTTAGATGCAAGGCTAACAAACGTATCATTATTTTCTTTTGCCACACATTCAATACGAGAAAATTTTTGCAAATCTTCTTTTGTATAAAATCGCCCCCTTGAAGTCTCCTCACGCAAATTATGTACAACTACACCATATTGTCCCGTTTTCGGACTAAAAGATAGATAGATGTCTCGCATAGCATGCATTAGGAGAATCTCTTCAGTAGTATATTCTTTACGCTGCGGTCTGGTGAGGGAATGGCATCAGCTGTACAAATTGGGTTTACAAGAACCATGCCATTTGCACCACCATTATTAGTGGGAATCAAACATGCATTACCAGATAAGTGCCCTACTTGACAATAACACCCTGCCAAAGCCGATTGTGAAAATAATCCCAATCCTATCGCACTGCATAATGTTAATAATATTTTTTTCATTTAAAAGTCCTATACCAAATTATCAAGCCCTCAATGAATTAAACCCAACGCCTGACTTGTGCACAATATTGCCGATAATCATCGCCAAATTTTTCAGCCAAAATTCGCTCTTCGGGCTTGATTTGGAAATAAGTCATATACAGTACAAAGCCTATAATCATTAGCCATGCCAATAATGACCCCAACCCCATCGCAAGCCCTGACAATATCAACACCATGCCCACATACATGGGATTAAGACTAACAGAAAAAATCCCTTTTGCGACAATTTGACTACTATCACTGGGATTCATTGGGTTAACGGTGGTTTTTGCTTTAGCGAATTGGGTAACCGCCATAACAATCACTAATCCGCCAATCAGCATGGACAACACCGCCGCCGCCCATGATGATATTAGCTTTAGCATGGATATTTGTGCCAATGCCAACATGATTACCGCAGTAATAATCACAACAAGCACAGGCGGTATTTTTAGCTCAAGATTCATTGAGTTACCAAACCAAATAAAATGGCTTACCAACTATAATAAGCAGTTAATTGAGCCGTTGCCAATACTTTACCATTTAAATTAAAACCCAATACCGCAGGGCTAATACTATCAGGCAAATCTAGCACATCATTTAGAGCATATAAGGCAAAGATATAGCGGTGTGGCATGTCG
>RRZT012335645.1_pt1 | contig 21711 bp, 20 predicted proteins | sample 2165551 | NCBI WGS metagenome assembly RRZT01 (sample SAMN10456910, study PRJNA506462) | wastewater metagenome | biome: wastewater; feature: sludge; material: wastewater sludge; isolation source: wastewater sludge with Escherichia coli K12::gfp cells carrying plasmid... | place: USA: Moscow, Idaho... | reverse complement strand
TTACCTTGTGCGTGAGGCGTCGCACCTGGAGGCCAATGGTGTGATGGCCGATTTTAACGAGACGCTCGCCGAGGACGACGAGCTGCGTTCAGCCTACGCGCGCGCCCACGAGAGCTACTTGGAGCGCCGTGGTGTGTTAGGTGATGTACCCGAGATCTCGGGCATCAGTGCTGGTGGCATGCCTGTGCGAGTAAAGTGCCTGCACGCATTGGTGGGATATTCCATCAGTGCAGGTCCGGGTGTTTGCCCGATCGGGGATAAGGCTCTTGAGATGATTGGCTGGGATCCCGCAGTCTGCCACTGTGAGGAAGCGTAAGACTGTAGAATCGCGCCGATGGCCGCAGATTGAAACGGCGTTCGTCGTCGTTCATCGAGGTGCGGCGGTGGAACACGCCGGACTTCGGTGAAAAGTGTCGGACCTCTATGACAAGGTGGAGCCATGAGAGTTGCTGGAATTGACTGCGGAACGAATTCGATCCGCCTCCTGATTGCTGATGTCCCGGGTGAGGATGGCGCGCTAGATGACGTCGTCCGGCTGATGAACGTGGTCCGTTTGGGGCAGGGCGTGGATCGCACCGGCCAGCTTGCGCCGGACGCCCTCAAGCGCACGCTGGACATGACTGAGGAGTACGCCGCCCTGTGCAAGGAACATGGCGTCGAGTCGATCCGTTTTGCGGCCACCTCGGCCACGCGTGACGCCAGTAACCGCGAGGAGTTTCTCCAGGGGGTATTGGAGCGTCTCGGTGTGCCGGTTCAGGTTCTTTCGGGCGACGACGAAGCAAACACCAGTTTTGCTGGAGCTTCCTCCGCGATGGAGGAGGGTGGGCCCTCGCCCATTATCGTGGTGGATCTTGGTGGCGGCTCCACCGAGCTGGTTCTCGGGGCCGTTGGCAGCGGTGTCATCTCGGAGCATTCGATGAATGTGGGTTGCGTGCGTATGCATGAGCGCCACTTGGTTTCGGATCCGGCTACTCCGGAGCAGGTTGCGGCTGCGCGAGTGGACGTCAACGCGGCGCTTGATGAGGCCGAGAAGCATATCGATTTTGGTGCTACCGAAGGGCTTGTCGGCTTGGCGGGGACGATCACCACGCTGACGGCGAAGGCGATTGGACTGGAGAAGTACGACGCCTCGAAGATCCATGGTGCGGCGCTTACCGTTGACGAGACAATCGAGGCCTGCGAATGGTTTATTGCGTCCTCGAAGGAAGAGCGAGCTACCCTGGGATTCTTGCACCCGGGCCGCTCGGACGTCATTGCCTCGGGCACACTTGTGTGGGAGGAAGTGGTCAAGCGTGTGGCGCAGCGGATGGCCGAGCGAGGGAAGTCACTAGATACGGTGGTCACCTCCGAGCATGACATCCTCGACGGCATGGCCCTCTGGGCGGCGCGTGAGCCGCAGCGCCCCACGTGGGCTGAGTGAGAACTGGAGTAGTCTCAACCGAGCCAAGTCAGGGAGAGAATGGCGGCGGCGCCCTCACCTAATAGTCGAAACCGGCACCTACGTGAGTGATTGCGTAGGTGCCGGTTCTTCGTCGTCGATTATCATAATAAAGCTGCTAATTAGCACTATTAAGTCCTTTAACTAGCTAGTGTGCGCTATTAATATGAAGTTATGGATAAGACGCAACGGGAGAGAGAACAGCTTGGAGGCTTCGTTCGGCAGCAGAGAGTCGGGCGCCGGCTGACCCAGGAAGAGCTGGCATTCGCGGCGTCTGTCTCGAAGGATACGATTCGTCGGTTAGAACAGGGCGCTGCCTCGACGCGCCTTGATAACCTCTTGGCGGTTCTTCGAGTGTTGAATCTGGACAAGAAAATGGTGCAGTCAATTAACCCACTTCTTGATCCGGATACCCCTCTTAATTCTCTCCGTGCCTTGGATATGCAGCGAGTGCGCAGAAGAAAGGACGAGTGGTGAGTACTCAATCCTTCGAGATCTGGGCAACCGGCACCACTGGCGAAACCACCCAGGTTGGCAGGCTTGTTACTGACACCGGAAGTTACGGGAGTTTTCTAACAAGCCGATTTACCTATCATCCGTGGTGGCTGGAATATGGATACGAGATCTCACCAGATCTGCCTTTGACTCGGCTTGCTCTCGTCTTCACGGGCAGGAAGCCACTACCGGGAGCCCTTGCGGATACCACGCCCGATAGCTGGGGAAGGCGCTTGATCAGGCGCCAGCATAGGTCGGCATTGAATGAGTTGGAGTACCTCCTCCGAGTGTCTGATGAGACGCGGATGGGAAACCTGAGAATCAAACGACAGGGCGACAAACATTTTCTACGGAATGACGATGGCCGGTCGATTGGGATGGACGAGATTCCGAGGTACGCAAAGCTTGCTGCGATGATTGACCGATCTGAGTCCATGACACAAGAGCAGCTGAGACAAGCTGCCGATATCTACGCTGCGGGCACGAGTGCTGGCGGAGCGCGTCCCAAAATCACCACACTCTACGAGGGGGCGCTTTGCCTCATCAAGTTCAGAGGGAGAGACGACGATGATGACCACCTCCAGTACGAGAAACTCGCGCTCGAAATTGCTGCCCTGTCCGGAGTGAGGGTGCCGCCATCACGGCTGATCGGGAAAGATGCGCTAGTACTGGAACGTTTTGATAGGACTGCGTCTGGCCGACTCGGCTACATTTCAGGAAGAACCGTCCTCAACTTGGACGACGACGAAGAGACGCCGCCCTACGAGCAACTCCTCGATGCCATGCGTTCACAAATTTTGGTGGACAAGGCCGATCTCCAGGAGATGTTTAACCGCGTCGCAGTCAACATTGGAATCAATAACGTGGATGACCACCCTCGAAATCACGGCTTCTTACGCACAAGCGGCCGGTGGAGGCTTTCTCCTGCTTTCGATCTCAACCCCGAGTACCGACAGACCGAACCCGGAACGCCTCTTCGAGAAGGCAACGACCGCACCTTTGAGAACCTCCTCGCGATGAGTACGAGCTTCGGGCTGAATCTCTCTCAAGCGAGAGAGTGCCTAGCGCAGGTGGAGTCTGGGCTGAGTCGGTGGCGGGATGTTGCGGAAAAGATCGGTATTGACGACTACGAAGATATGGCCAGGATCTTCGATACCCGGATTGAAGAACTGAGACGAGTAATTCTCACTTCGATACCGGTAAGTGAGTGAATGGTTTCGAGTGGAACGACGACGGCGCCCTCACCCAATAGTCGAAACCGGCACCTACGTAAGTGATTGCGTAGGTGCCGGCTCTTCGTCGTCGTCGAACAGAATGTGACTTTGGTGGGTTTTACTCGCCTTCGCGCAGACGCTGGGATTGACGGGCTCGGAGTGTGATCGCGCCAAAGACCACGGCGAGGAGGGAGCCTAGGATAACCGCGACTCGGGCATGGGCTTCGTGCGGATCAGTGGGCGCGAACGAGAGCTGGGCGATCAACAAGGAGACGGTGAACCCGATACCCGCGACCAGGGAAACCGGGACAATGTCCTTGATTGACAGGCTCTTTTCCAGGGTGAGTTTGGTGAAACGAATCATCAGCCATACCCCGCCAGCAATACCAATCAACTTACCCACCGGCAAGCCGAGATAGATCCCGATCGCTACTGGATCGGCGAGCATCGAGAAGAAACCACCGGCATCAATAATGTGCACTCCGGCCGCGAAGAACGCGAAGATGAGGACCACGAAGCCCGCACTATAAAACTCCATCGTGTCGGCGAAACGATGTGCCATGGACTCTTTCTCCCCCGGTCCTGGCCGGGCTGGGACCATCATGCCTAGTGCTACGCCTGCGATGGTGGCATGAATACCCGAGCCGTGCATGAGATACCAGGCAAGAATTCCCACCGGCCACAACAACCATGGGGAGATGATGCGCTTCTTACACAAGAAACCGAACAACACGATGGTGCCCAGAGCAGCCGCTAGCCACAGAACGTCGATGCCGTCGGAGAAGAAAATCGCGATGACAATGATGCCGCCTAGATCATCGGCCACCGCCAAGGTCATGAGGAAAGCGCGTGCTGCTGCGGGTAGTCCTTTACCAAAAATAGACAGGATGGCTAAAGCGAAGGCGATGTCGGTGGCCACCGGGACGGCCCACCCGCCGTAAGCCCCCGACCCCATCAGGACCTGGACCAGGACATAGACCCCGATCGGGCCAGCCATGCCGCACACCGCGGCTAGGATCGGGACCGCAGCCTTTCTCGGATCGTGCAAGGAACCGGTGGTGAACTCTTGCTTGAGTTCCAGGCCTACAACGAAGAAGAAGATCGTTAACAGGCCATCAGCAGCCCAGTGCGCAATCGAGAGATCTAGATGCAACGCGTGGGGCCCGACTACTGTGTTCGCGATCGTGAAATACGACTCCCGGACTGGAGAATTAGCCCACGCTAATGCGATCAGAGCACCAGCTACCAACAGCATTCCCGCAAACGACTCATTGTGAAGCGCCTTGGCATACCGTCTCATCACACTCATACCGCCGCCATTCCTAGGTTGGTGATCGTACTGCATGGAGGCATAACGCCGTCCCACATCTCTTAGATTCTATGCTGTGAAGTTTACGAACAGGAGAACATGGTCGTGTATTGGGAATCCTGCGGCATGCTCTAGAATTGACTTCGGTGTTCGCGAGCGTGATTGTGCGAGCTGGCACCTGATGTTTGCGAGAGTCAACATCGGGTGGCCGCGAGAGCGAACACCAGCGGAGTTTCCGCTGCCCCCATAGCCCAATCGGCAGAGGCAGCCGACTTAAAATCGGCACAGTGTGGGTTCGAGTCCCACTGGGGGCACTTGTAGATCGGACTGGTCCCCAAAGGGGACGGGGCCGATCTACAGTTGCTTCAAGGTGTACTCGAACCCGTGAGGGCTGAACCAGCTGGAGAAGAGCCCGGTGGGCTCTTCGATCTGGCTCAGTGCGAGTGGAGCCAAGATGGCGGAACGAGCGGTGTGGACGCGAAGCGGACACGCGAGTCCCACTGGGGGCACTGTGATTTATCGTTGCTATATCAGCGATTGTGAAGGCAGCGAATGCTTGTTTGGTGATGTTCGTGCAACCTACGTGCAACCATGAAAACACTTTGCTGTTTACGTGAGAGTAAATCGCGAGCGCTTGCCACACCTGCTGCCAGATGAATGGCGTCCAGTGACCGTAGGTTTGCGCCAGGAAGCAACCCGGCTTGAGTGGAAGGAACCGGTCACTCTGTATTCGGGTGCCCGGGTGTCCAACGACGAAGCATTCCAAGTCCACGAGGGGCGTGTCATCTCCGGTGCGCTCGACTGGCGTAAACCAGCAAAGCCTGGGGCATCCCACCCGCCGTCGGGATTTCATCTGACCAGAACCTACACGTCGCGCTGGCAGTGCTACTCATCCCTTCCGAATCATCGCAACGGAGACTTCCGCTATCTCAAGCTCGCGAGCGAATTCGACGAGTGAGGGTCTCCACCCAGTCCGACCCCACTGCCCACCAAAGGAGTGACGTTTTCAGATACACGTGACATATTTTTCCAGGGAAAACCTGCCACTTCTTGCGAAAAACGCCACTCCTTTGGGCGGAACGAAGCTCTGCGCCGCGCCCTCGTCAACCCAGCTCGATTCCCTCCTCTTTAAGCAGTCGAATCGCCTTCGGACCGACGCCGTGTAGCGCCAGCAACTCCTTCTCGCTCCAGCCCTCCAGATGGCTCGCCTTGGTGATCCCAACCTCCGCAAATGCCGAAGCAGCGGGCCGACCAATGAATGGTAGTTCGTTTCGCAATTCACGTGCGCGGTACTCGATCACCCGCTTCACAAGATCGATTGGAAACGGCTGGTCCAAGGGAAATTGCACTGACCCCTTGCCCTGTTTGTCAACGGAAAACTCCTCGGCGAACGTCTCATGCCCAGTTGGTGTCGCGTACAGGCCGGTGTGCTTGGCGAACCCACCCACGTACAACAAAGGCTTGCCACGAAGTTTCCACCCGACCATCCCGTAGGCCAGCGCTTCTTCCGCTTCAGGTGCGATGTCGACGACGGCGTCCCTCACCCGATTGATACGAGCTAGCGCCTCGCCGTCGAACTGGGAAAGGTACTCGGAAACTGATTGCACGGCCATCGCTCCATTCTGGCAGTATTCGGCGCTGGCCTCCAAGAAACTGGTCTGTTACTCGTCCTTATGGAGCCCTGCACCGTTTTGTCGCGTTGTGTTCCACTGCCTGTGAGGGGAGAATCGTTGCATGCTTGATGCACTCCTCGGACTGATCGTCTTACTGCTTGCCTCCGCTATCACAACAGCGATCATTCGGCGCCTGCTGCTTGGTGTGGGGTGGGTGCGTTCCTTCGTGGTCTCGTTGGTGGTATTCAGCGTCAGTATCCCCGCCACCAACTGGGCCGCCGGTGCTTTGCAAATCCTCGATGCCAACGGCCAGTTGGTTGTGGATGGGGGCGTGGCATTGATCTTTGTTGTGTTGGTGTTCTTGTGGGTCTTTGTCCTATCGCTCGCCGCGCTCGTGGTGATGGAGCTGATTGTCCCTTCGGGCGCAATCCCCGGACCGGTTGAAGCTGTTCAGGGTATCCGGCTGTGGGCGCGCAGAAATCGACGTTACGTTTATTTGGCGTGGATTGTCTCCAGCTCCGGTTTGGGCAGGGCTCTGCGCCGGGGCCCCGAATCACGCGAGTTCGGCGAGGCCCTGGTCCAGATGCTCAACCGCTCCGGAGTGACCTTCGTGAAGCTCGGCCAGATTCTCTCCACCCGCGCAGATATCCTTCCCGCGCCCCTCGTCGAGTCTCTTGCGGAACTCCAGGCAACTGCCGCTCCCGCCAATCCGGAAGAGATTCAGAAGCTTTTGCACGAGGAGTGGGGTAAAGACCCAGAAGAGGCATTCGCTGAATTTGAGATCGAACCTTTCGCGGCCGCGTCTGTGGCCCAGGTCCATCGGGCCCGGCTGCACGATGGAAAGGACGTCGTCGTCAAAGTGCAGCGGCCGGGAGCGCGCGAACAGGTCTACGTCGACTGCGATATCTTGCTGCGTTTCGCCCGAACCGCTGAGCGCCGGTTCGCCTGGGCGCGTTCCATGGGAATTGTTGCGTTGAGCAGCGGTTTGACGAAGTCGCTTACCGAGGAGTTGGATTACCGGCGTGAGGCCCAGAACACGTTGGCTGTGGGTACCGCGCTCGCGACCCATCCTGTGTTGGCCGTGCCGGAGATCGTCCGAGATTTATCGAGTGAACGAGTCCTGGTTATGAGCCGGATGAAGGGCACATCGGCAACCACCGCAGCTGGCCGCCTTGATCCCGAGACCCGCAAGACCATCGCCCATGAACTCCTCTCCTCAACAATTGAAGCCATCGTTGTTCACGGCGTCTTCCACGCTGACCTGCATCCCGGCAACATCATGCTGCTGGACGACGATCGCCTCGGCCTCCTCGATTTCGGCGCCATCGGCGTGATCGACGCGGAAACCCGACAGCTGCTCGCCACGTTACTACTGGCCCTTGTCAACGATGACAACGTCTCTGCCACCACCGCATTGACGATGGCTTTTTCTGTCGACGACGACGTGGATCGCGCCCAGTTGCAGCGTGACCTCGGCCGCGCCATGACCCTTCTCGTGCAAACTCAAGAGGCCACAACGGCGGTGTTTGGGGGATTCTTCGCTGTCCTACGTGATTACGGAATCGTCGTTCCCGGCGATGTCGCCGGTGCGTTCCGCACTCTGACTTCCTTGGACGGCACGCTTCGCGCTTTCGACCCGGACTACGGACTATTCCAGGGGGCCAAAGAAGTGCTTCCAGACGTGGTCAAGGCTATGGCGAATCCCGAGCGACTGCTCAAGCTGACCGAGGCTTCGGCCCTTACGCAGGCCGTCGTCGCCCGCCGTGTTCCGGCACGAATCGAACATATTTCGGACCAGCTTGCCCGCGGAGAACTAACGGTCCGCGCCAGATCGTTGTCTCACCCGGCCGACAGGGTGTGGCTCCGCCGCTTACTCGACAACGTGGTGTCCGCGCTTTTTGCGGTGGTCGCGATAGCCTTGGCCGCGGTCTTTATGTTGGTGCCCGGCGGCCCACAACTGACGCCGATGCTCACCGCATGGGACCTGGTCGCCGCGCTACTCGGGTTCGTTGGTTTGGTGCTTGCATTGCGGCTGGTGATCGGCTTGTTTGTGCGGGAGTGATTCATGCTCGCAGACCTCCGCAATAAATGATTCACGTCGCATGGCTATTTCTTCCATAAGTCGATATCATCGCTAAGTAACGATGAATCGAAAGGTGTTGGAGCAGTTGCTACCGACACCCACACAAGGAGTCGCCATGGGGGCTGGGCACAATCACGGACATAGCCACTCACATGCTCATGGAGCAGAGGGTGTGCCTGAGGACAACCGCGCGAGGCTGTGGTTGGCCTTTGGTATCACCAGCGTTATCGTCATTGCCCAGCTTGTCGGTGCGATGGTTACCGGAAGCCTGGCGCTCCTGACAGATACCGCTCATGCCATCACGGATGCCTCGGGTCTGCTTGTTGCCCTGATCGCCGCAAACCTCATGATGCGCCCGGCTACCTCGAAGCGCACCTGGGGTTTCCGGCGTATTGAAGTCATTGCCGCCATGTTCCAGTCGGTTCTGCTGCTGGTAGTGGGAACCTATGCCGCGATCGAGGGGGTGCGCCGACTCTTCGAACCGCCCGAGGTTCCTGCCATGGAACTGCTGATCTTCGGAGTGATCGGCCTCGCCGCCAACGTCACCGCGATCATCATTCTTTCGTCGGGGCGCAATTCCAACTTCAATATGCGGGCTGCGTTCCTAGAAGTTCTCAATGATGCGCTCGGATCCCTCGGTGTGATTATCGCCGCGATCGTTATCGCTACCACGGGATTCCAGCGGGCGGATTCCATCGCGGGCCTCTTCATTGCCGCCCTTATTGTTCCGCGGGCTTTCAAGCTCATGCGCGAGACCGCGCGCGTCCTTATGGAGTTCACACCGGAGGGGCTCGATCTTGACGAGGTTCGTGAGCACATCTTGAATGTGGATCACGTGCGCGAGGTCCACGATCTGCACGCCTCCACTGTGGCCACCGGTCTGCCCACGCTCACCGCCCACATTGTTATCGATGAGAAGTGTTTCAGTGACGGTCACGCGGCCGAAGTGCTCGCTCGCGTCAAGGAGTGCGTGGCAGAGCATTTCGACGTGCCAATTCACCACTCGACTTTTCAGATCGAGCCTCCCAGCATCCGCGATCACGAACCGGACTCCGTCCGACACGAGTGATTGGTGCCGCGTCTCCTCAGTGGCCTCCACAGTGACATCCCTCGCCGTATTCGGCGCGGCTTGCCGCTCAGAGGCCACTCGGGAATACGTCGCTGGTACGAACCGGCCCGCGCGAGCTGGGGCACTTCCCGCGCCGCCGCCGTCCTACGCTGTAACTACGCCGTAATGAGATCGCGCCGTCGAAATCCAACGGTACCTACCACAATAAATACAACTGACAGCCCGGTGAGGGTAGCAAACGATGCCCACGAGATCTCAGCTCCGGGGTACTGTCCGACGTGCGAAAAGGGCGAAAGATCCTGCCATGGAGAACCAAGCTGCATGATCTGGCCAAAGAGGCTCATGAATGTGCCGTAGCCGAATAACGCCCACGCGGCTCCCATCGCCCGAGGAAGGAGACCGTACAGGGCGGTGGCAAAACTAAGCAGCAGCCATACCGGTGCTACCTGAATGATGTGCCCCAGCACTGTCTCTCCGTAAAGTTCCCAGTCGCCAACACCGGTGATTGCCGCTCCGGCGGCGCTACCAACTCCTGCCAGCACCATGAGGAATAGCGAACCGAGTGCGCTGACGACAGTCCAGGCAGTAAGCCATTGAGTTCTACTGACGGCGGCCGCAAGGATCGTCTCCGCACGTGTACTCAGTTCCTCTGTGCGCAGGTACTGAACAGAAAGGATGGCGTAGACAGCCACCATAATTCCGAAGTACAGCCCGATGAATCCTAGGTATCCGGCCACTAAGCCTCCCGAGCCACCCATAAGGTAGGCGATCTCTGGTGGAAGATCATCCATGGCCTCAAACATAGGCTGGGCGAAAGCTCCGAGAACAATACCTCCGAGAAAGAGCGAGACTGACCAACCGATGAGTGCGGGACGTTGAAGCCGATAGGCCAGTGACAGGGCGCTCCCTAACCAGCGTGGCGCACGCGATGCTCCGAAGCGTTCCGAGAAGATACCTGAACCGAGGTCACGGCGGTCGAGCAGGTTGTATGCAACAGCAACGAGAAGAACCGTCAAAACCAAGGACAGCGATAGTGGCCACCAACGGTCCAGCACGAGGGCACCCGTCTGCTGAGACCACCCGAGGGGCGACAGCCAGGATAGCCATGTGAGCCCACCGTTCTGGATAGCAGACATATCTCCGAGACCACGGATGAGGAAGGCAACCGCAAGGACGATTCCTGCGATACCGGATCCGCTCCGTGAATAAGGGGAGAGCTGTGCTGTGACAGCGGCGATTCCGGCAAACACCAGGCCCGCTGCTGCGATGCTTGCACTAAACAGCGCAACTGCACCAGCAGAGCCCGGCTGCGCCTGAGAGAAATAGAAGGCGATAGCTATGGTAACCGCGCTGAGAATGTTCATAGCGGCCACGACAATGAGGGTCGCCGTGAGCTGCGCATGCCGTCCCACCACGTTAGCGCGAATAAGCTCGGCCCGCCCAGTCTGCTCCTCAAGTCGGGTATGGCGCGAGATGGTCATGATGCTCATGAGGGCAGTGCCAAGCATGAAGTACAACCCATACATTCCCACGATGATCTTGGGGAGGCTGATGTGGTCGAAGCCGAATCCAGCTCCTCCAATGAGGCCCATGATGGGATTCGAGCCCATGATGGCAAAACTCTGAAGGGTCGTATCGTCGAGAATAAATCCCAGAGCGTTGGCAACGTAGACCATCATGATGGCGATCCCGAAGACCCACGTGGGGAAACGAATCCGGTCACGGTGCAGGATGAACCTGACAAGATCCAGAGTTCCCGTGAAAGCGTTGGATTGCACCGGTGTGGATCCCACTACTTGGAGGCGCGTCGTCGTACTCATGAGAGGTGGCCGTTCAACTCGTCCCCGTAGTGGCGCAACAGCAGCTGCTCCAAGGTTGGCGGTGTGGCATTGATGGTGTGAATGCCGCGGCCCGCCAGCTCGCGCATCACCTCGGGTAGATGCGTGGCATCCACACTGAGAATGGTTTGCTTGCCTTCGGTATGGAGGTCATGGATGCCTTCGCGGCCCGCGAGATCGGTGATGGGCTGTGCCGTCGTGACAGTGACGGTGGTGCGGCCCAGATGGCGGAGATCAGTCAGCGAACCAGACTCGACGATCTTGCCTTTGCGGACAATCGAGATACGGTCCGCCAGAACCTCGACCTGGGCCAGGATGTGACTGGAGAGCAGGACGGTGTGTCCGGCTTCCTTTGCCTCGCGAATACACTCCTGGAAAACCGCCTCCATCAGCGGATCGAGCCCGGCTGTAGGTTCGTCGAGAAGAAGCAGATCGACGTCGGACGCAAGAGCCGAAATGAGAGCCACCTTCTGGCGGTTTCCCTTTGAATACGTGCGGCCCTTCTTACGGGGGTCAAGGTCGAAGCGTTCGATGAGTTCGTCGCGCTTCTTCGTGTTGACTCCGCCACGCAGCCGCGCGAACAGGTCGATGGCTTCGCCCCCGGTGAGGTTGGGCCACAGTTCCACGTCGCCTGGGACGTAAGCGAGGCACCGATGCAGGGCGACGGCGTCGTGCCACGGGTCCGACCCGAACAGGCGGACAGTGCCGCCATCGTGACGAAGAATGCCTAATAAGATGCGGATGGTGGTGGACTTTCCAGCGCCGTTGGGACCGAGGAAGCCGTGAACTTCTCCTGGTTCGATGCGAAGACTGAGGCCTCGAAGTGCCTCAACCTTGCCGAAATTCTTGGTGACATTCTGAAGATCAATGATGAGATCGGAATCTGGAATTGCTGCATGCTTGGGCATGAGATGCCCCTTTCATGGAAAAACTTGGTGAAAAATGGGTGCCGTCGTTCTGATCGAGGGCGTGGGGTGTGATGAAGTGAAACCGTGGGCGGCGTCTAAATCCTGCGCGCCTGAATCGCGGGCACCAGAAGCGGTAGTTTTCTGTGCCGGACGGATACTATCCCTCCGTGGGCGGATCGCCGCGATAAAGCATGTACTCCTCAAGCATCGTGCGCTGAGTGAGAAGGCCTTCGGTGTAAAGCTCCAGTGATGCCTGCATGAGGTCTTCTTCCATATCGACCCAGAACCTGGTATCGATGTCCGTCAAGTCCTTGTCACTAAGAACCAAGGACTGAAAAATCCATCCGATGGACATACCGATCAGTAGTTTGACGCGGAGATCTTCATTCTGAGACGGCTTGATGTGCCCCGCGTCGATGCCCTCTTTCATCCAGTCGAGTGCGTGTTCATGCATCTCCGCTAGCATGTGGCGGGTCATTGCGCCTCCCTCGAGCAGGGTGCGCACAAAGTAATGGAGAATTGGTTGCAGCTCGTTGAAGGAAGCCATCTGGGAGAGGATTGTGCCGTGAAAGTCCTTGGATTGCATCACCGTACTCTTCGATACTCCGACGATTTCGAGGACACGTGCATCACAGGCTTCGCGGAGGCCTTCTTTGGACGAGAAATGCTTGATGATGAGGGCTGCACTGACGTCGGCGTCAGAGGCAATTGATCGCAATGAGGAACGGAATCCGTGTGTGCCGAATCGTGCGATTGCGGCAGTGAGGATTCTTTCTCGAGTATCCGGTGGTTCCTCTGGTGAACGCATGTTTACAGAGTAAACGCGTGTTCACCGCACTGCAATACCTGTCGAGATTTTGGTGATCTACGAAGTGCGAGTGATGTCCCGCGCCAACACATGAGCGTGGGACCGTTCTATATCCTTCGCGGCGATGAGTAGCGTGACCGTGCCTTTGCGAGCCTTCTCAGCAAGGGCGGCGACGGCAGGATTTCCATCCAGTTCTGCCGCGTAACGCGAGCGGAATTCTTCGTCGTCAATATCGCCGTGATGCCAGGCCTTCCGCAACTCGGCGGAGGGGGCAACATCTTTTCCCCATTCATCCATGATGAGGTCAGACTTGGCTACTCCACGCGGCCATAGCCTGTCGACGAGAATGCGGTAGCCGTCCTCGGGCGTGGCTTCCTCATACACGCGCTTGATCGTCACGTTCATGATGCCTCCGGAAACAATGGTCTTTCTCAGATCCTGCCACCGATGGCTGGGTTTGGCGAGGGTGGTGATTGATTATTCCGGGAGGGTCCGACTTTGTTTCCCAAGTGGCCTCCGCAGCGACATCCCTCGCCGTATTCGGCACGGCTTGCCGCTGAGAGGCCACTTAGGAAGTAGCTTTGCCGAGTTACTCATTGCTCATTGCTAGTTGCGCCCGTTACCCCAGGCGTGACCGATGGCGGTGATAACTCCGGCGAGAGCCGCGGCGATGGGCCAGACGATCCACGAGATGTGCCAGGCGTGCCAGCCGAAACTCCAGATGAAGAACACGAGGAGGGGAAGCGGCCATAGGACGGCGTTGGCCACACGAATGGGGCGGGGGAATGACTTCTCTACTTCCTCTTCGCTGGGCTCGGGATTGCTGAGAGTATCGGCAACAGAGGCTGCCCAGTTGGCGGGCAGGAAGATGAAGAGTCCGAGAGCGACGATGATCAATGTGGCGGGTACCCCGATGCCGGGTAGCTGCTCACCCCAGCGTCCTACCGAATCGCTCAAGAGGCCGGATGCAAGTGTAGGAACGGCAGCCAGAATCCACAACGTGATGGCGATGAGCAGTGCGCGGGTGCGTGCACCTTCGTAGAGCGATCGCTGCTCTTTGGCCCAGGTGGTGACGGTTGGGTCCGGTTCGAAGCGGCCCTCGTTGATGTCCTCGAAGGTGTGAAATGCCTGTTGGCGTTGCATGATGAGCATGACGCCGAGTGCCACCAGTATGAGGAGGGCAACGAGTCCGATAAGGGATCCCACGGCTTCGCTTACGGGGAACCTTGGGTTACTTCCGAGAACCGCGAGCGCAATGAGTACCGACGGCGAGATCGTGAAGAGTGCGACCGCAGCTCCTAGGAGGTTCCGGGTACGGAACTTCGCCTCGGAGTAAGCCATCGCTTCCTGTAGGGTGACGGTCGGGTAGCTGGAGTGCAGCGGATTTGCCTGGCTGAAGTCGTTTCCGTAGGAGAACTCATCGTATGCCGCTCCCGCCGGGGTTCCGTAGGACCCGTAAGATCCGGCGGATCCGTAGGATTCGGCGGGAGAAAATCCTCCGGCAGCCGGGGAAGCCGTGCCTGCTTCAGGGAAGGGGGGCGGCGCTGTCGTCGGGCGAATATCCGAGGTGATCCCCAGAACCGGGGCGAGTTCGTCAAGATTTCCGAACTCGGTGATGACCTTGCCGACGGCCTCGTTGTTGGAGCGCCCAGCCGAGATTGCCTCGTTGTAGGCGTCCTCCATCATGCCGCGAAGGTCCTCTTTGGCCTCGAGGAGGCGGGGAGTCTGCGGATAGGGTGAGAACATGGTCTCCAGATAGGCATTAATGACGTCCATTTAGAGGATTCCCTTCACAAAGTGGTCGACGACGGATTTTGTCGCCTCCCATTCCTGGCACTTGGCGACGAGGCCGTCGCTACCAAGTGAGGTGAGCTGATAATAAGTTCGTTGTTTTCCAGACTCCGAGACACCGGCGAAGGATTCAACCCAGCCGCTCGTTTCGAGCCGTTTCACTGCTGAATACAGTGTGGTCTGTTTGATGTTGTATTGCCCATCCGAAAGTTCGGTGATGGTTTTAGCTAGTTCGTAGGCGTAGGAGGGGCGTCCCCGCAGGATCGACAGGATCATGATGTCGATATAGCCGCGAATTGCGTCTGCACTGATCATGTTCCTCCTTCCGGTTGTCTACGTTCAGCGTACTACGTTAGACGTAGTACGTCTAGCGAAAGAAGGTTTTCAATGAACGAGATTTCCGTGGGACGAACTACAGATCGATTTCGACTGCACCCAGGCAACCGATTCCATTCCGGTGTGGGCATCCCAAGAAGGACATGCCGTCACTGATTTCCGTCAGCTTGACGAGGCGTTTTGGACGATCACACTACGCGCCAGTAAGTTCGTCCCTGTTGTCTCAGAAGATGTGTCAGTAGGCCACGACCTTATTGGCGACCTCTAGAAGTCAGCGCCCGCTGTGATCTAATCGGCGGGCGCTGACATGCGCCTAGAGGGAAATCGGAGCACCCGGACCTTGGTCCTCGACGTAGGATGGATGTTGCTCGGCTCGCTGTAGCGGTTAGGTTCGCGAGCCGGAAGTACATTCCACCGATACCAGAGGTCTCCCAAGTGTGGGGACCGGAGGAGATACCGCGCAGTGAGCTCCACAAGAGACAAGTACGTGCCAGGTAAGAAGCTAGTCTTCCTAGATTTTGATGGGACACTCGCCGATTGGGGAGAGGTTCCTCCGGGGCACGTGCGGGCATTGCAGGAATTGCAGGAACGCGGCCACCTGGTGTTCCTGTGCACGGGCCGGCCCCTCAGCGGAGTGAGTGACGATGTCCGCGCTATGGGTTTCGATGGGCTCGTGTGCGCCGCGGGCGGTTACGTTCTCATTGATGACCAGGTTCTTGCGGATACACGTTTTGCCGAGGATGTTGCCAATCGCGCCGTGGAACTTCTCGACGGATACGATGGCACCTACATTCTTGAGTCCCCGAACCATGTGTACGTGCGAACGGCCGCGGAGTCGCGTCTGCGCGAACTCTTCCGATCACACTCGGATATGCTCGACCGGCTCAGAGTCCGTGACGATCTCCATGGGGTGTCCTTCAGCAAGATCACGGTGATCCAGTCGAATACACGAATCATTGATCTCGCGCGCGAGATCGGAGATGCCGTCCAGGCTCTCCCCAGTTCCATTGAGGATAGGGGAGAGTCATCGGGTGAGATTCAGCCGAGCGACGTCAATAAAGCCGTGGGAATCGACGTCGTCGTTGAATATCTCGATGCCGACCTGGCGGATACCATCGCCTGCGGAGATGGACTTAACGACGTGGAGATGCTTGCTCACGCGGGTGTCGGGGTTGCCGTTGGTTCAGATCAGCGAGTGCTTGACGTTGCGGATATGTCAGTTCCTGGGCCGAAGCAGGAGGGACTCCGGGTCGCCTTCACCAAGCTGGGCCTGATCTGATCTACGCCTCTACTCCGCGTAGAGTCCGAGGGCGATGACCTTCTCGCGAAGCTCAGGATCGCTCGGCTCGACTTGGAATGTCCCATCCGAGAAGTGAACCACCGGAATGCGCATCTGTCCGCTGATTTCTTTGGCCTGCTCCACGGCCGCTTCGTCGGCTTCCAGGTCGTAATAGGTATAGGAGACGCCGAGGTTGTCGAGCAACTTCTTTGACCTGCGGCAATCCCGGCACCACTCCGCACCGTAGAAATCGATCGTTGCGACTGGGGTTCCGTCCGTGAGGGATGTATTTTCTTCGCTCATGGTTTCAGCCTATGCCACGGGATCGGATACCGGAACTATAGGAGCTGTTCAGAAGTCTGTGTGAGCGAGGCGTCAACAGGTTTGGTCCTCACGTTTAGCCCCACAACCGACGCGCGACAGCCTTTGTACGTGCGGTGCAGTGAAATCTGCGCGACTTCACGCACAAACGTTGTACTGCGCACAACCTTTTGGCACAGCTTTTTAGATGTCAGAACGCCGGTAGCGAAGGAACCCGATAATTCCGACGACGACGGCGTATAGCGCCCACACCATTCCGGCTTGGAACCAGGAAAGCCCTTGGTTCCCCAACACCGAGTTCCATAGTTCCGTGCTTGTGGCGGCATTGAGAATATTAACCGGCATAAAGTGGATGAGGGTGTTCCGTACCCAGTCGAGATTGATGATGAGAATGGCTTGGGATACGAAGAGGAAGAGCATGGATACTGTAATGGTGCCTGCTGTGGAGCGGATGATGTAGCCAAGGGATGCGGCCATGATGGCACCAAGTGTCATCACCAACCAAAACATGATGAGCGCTCGCCCATTACCTCCACCGAAGTGCCAACGCCCGCCCACTTCGAGCATGTAGATGAGCATTGATTCCAGTGTCACCAGTAGGTTGAGGAGACCGGTGAGAATACCGATGGCGGTGAGTTTCGCGGTATAGGAGCGAATGCGACTGGGGTCGGCAAGTGCGGTGGTGCGCATGGTGTTGGACGAGTACTCATTGGTTACCCCGCCCGCGCCAATGACAATGGGGAAGATGATAACGAAAGGGATTCCGGTGGTGATGGCCTGGGCATTGAGTGGAATCGCGATGCCACCCTCTTGGTTAACGAAACTCTGAGACGAGCCCACTCCCCACATGATCAGACCATAGACGATGAGCATTGCGGCACACTGAAACCAGAACGAACGCAGGTTCATGAGTTTGCGTAGCTCTGAGCGTACAGAGTGGGGGAATGAGGCGTGATAGCGCTGCGGGTCAAGTACTCGCTCGCGAACAGGGGCGATAGTCATCGTGCATCCTCCTGAGAATTCTGCTGAGGATATTTAGGTTGGAACTGGGCTTGGTTTGCTGGCGGTTGCCAGGTTGATTGATGAGTGGGCTGTTGCCCATACCCCATGGGGATGCCCGGCACCGGCGCACCCGAGCCGTATTCCACGGATTGCCGAGTCAGCTCCATGAATACGTCCTCCAAGGAAGAGTGAGAATCAGAGAGCTCGTGTAGTTCGAGATTGCTCGTGTGCGCGAGGTGTCCAATCTGTGCCTTGTTGCCGCCATGAATGTTGAGGGCCCCACGGGGAAATTCCCTGCTTGGTTGTTGATACTGGACGGGAATGCCAGCTGTACCGAGCACACGAGCGAGTGCTTCGAGGTCAGGACCAGAGACGTGGACAATGGTACGTGTGGCGCTCTCGGTAAAACTTGCCACGGGCCCTGCGGCGATGAGTTTTCCTCGTCCGATGACCACCAGGTCGTCCGCGGTCACGGCCATCTCGCTCATGAGATGAGAGGAGACCAGTACGGTCCGCCCCTGGGAGGCCAATGTGCGCATAAGGTCGCGCACCCACCGCACCCCGTCGGGATCCAAGCCGTTGACAGGTTCGTCAAAGAGAAGCACGTCGGGATCGCCGAGCAAAGCGTTGGCGATGCCAAGCCGTTGGCCCATTCCAAGGGAAAATCCCTTGAGTCGCTTGTTCGCAACCTGCGTGATACCGGTGAGTTCTAGGACGTCGTCGACCCTGCGAGAAGGAATACCGTGCGAGTCAGCGACCACCTGCAGCTGTTGGCGCGCGGTACGGCCAGGATGGAAGGCTTTGCCGTCCAGGAGCGCTCCCACCGTTGTGAGCGGGGACTTGAGTTTGCCATACTCGACACCCTGGATCGTGCAACGCCCGCTTGTTGGGCGGTCCAAACCCACGATGCAACGCATAGTGGTGGATTTTCCCGAGCCATTGGGGCCGAGGAAGCCGGTGACGCGACCGGGTGCCAGGGTGAAGCTGAGGTCGTCAACGGCGGTGGTTGACCCATACCGTTTGACGAGGTTCTCGACGGTAATCATGAGAATCCTTTCGTTGACGTCTCAACGTTACCCGACCATGGTTTCGAACCAATGCGGCAGCTGAGCCCGCGATGAAGGTTGGGGTGGAGAACTCTCCCCACCCAGCATTGTGCTGTGAGCAGACCATGGGTTACGGCACGTCAACTATCTCTACTAGAATACTTCCAGAACATTGCTCTGTAGTTGTGCTCTGCAGTGCTCGACCATGCTCATCCGCCTAGGAGGAATTTTGAGCAACAACCCTGTCATGAACCGCAATCCCTATTTCAGTGGGAATGCGACCACCCCCACGATGCCGCAGCAGGCTCCCTACGGTCAGCCGAACCAGTACGGGGCGCCCAATGCGCAGCAGTACGCCCCGCAGCAGGGCTACCCTGGCCCTCAGTCTCAGCAGTACCCCGCTCAGCAGGGGGCTTTTGAACCGCAGGCTCGCGCAGGCGGAATGACGTACGACGACGCCATGGTCAAGACCCTGATCCTTCTGGCTATCGCCGTGTTTTCCGGTGCTGGCACGATGGCATTCTTGCCGCTGGAAATGGTCATGCCGGTGGCTATCGGAGCTGCTCTCGCGGCCTTCGTACTCGGCATGATTGCCGCCTTCCAGCGTATGGTCAAGCCCATCTTCGCGATCGGTTACGCGCTACTCGAGGGTATTGCTCTTGGTGCTCTGACCGGTGCCCTGAACTTCTTCTACCCGGGCGTTGCCGTTCAGGCAGTCCTTGGAACGGCTGTTGTTGTGGGCGTTGCTGTGGCCCTGCACATGTCCGGAGCTGTCCGCACTACACCCCGAGGTCGCAAGATCGTCATGGTGGTGTTGATTTCCTACATTATCTTCGGCTTCCTCAACATGGTCCTCACCTGGACCGGCGTGCTTAGCGGTTTCGGCATGCGTAGTGGTTCCCTCGGAATCATCCTCGGCCTTGTCATTATCGCGGTTGCTGGCTACATGCTCATCGGCGATCTTGAGACCGTCAAGCTCGCGGTGGCCAACGGAGCTCCCAAGGAGTTCGCGTGGACCTGCGCCTTCGGAATCGTCATGACGATCCTGTGGATCTACGTTGAGGTGCTGCGTATTGCCGCCATCTTGGCATCGGATCGCTAGCGAATAGCTGTGGATCGCAGCAGCATGCTGCTGCTGATAGAGAACTGAATAACCGACAAAGCGGGCCGAGTACGCCACTAATGTGGCATACTCGGCCCGCTTTGTTTGCCTTGTTTACTTCATTCCCAGAATGTCGACGACGAATACCAGCGTATCCGTTCCCTTGATCCCGGCCCCAGGATGGCCGTTCCGTCCGTATCCCTTCTCCGGCGGGATCGAGATGAGTAGACGCGAACCAACGTTCTTGCCCACAATGCCCTGATCCCATCCCTGGATGACCATGCCCACTCCGATTGGGAAGGAGGCGGGAGCTCCGCGCAGGAAGGAGGAGTCGAACAGTCCGCCACCCCAGATTTGGCCGTGATAGTTGACTTCGATCTCGCGGCCAGCCTGGACGGTGGGGCCGGTGCCTTCCTTGAGTACGGAGACATGCAGACCGCTGGGCGCGGAGCTCTCCGGGAACGTAAGTACCGGGTTCTCACCGAATTCGCCGGTGACCTCGGGAAGTGTGACTGCCATGAAAATCCTCTCGTAGATGATTCCTCAATTTTAAGCGCAGGAAACTCTTGTGTGGGTGAGCCGCTCTCGAGTACTCTCGTTCCTCTCGTCTCGCATCAGCGAGAACGGAGTACAAAGAGATCCCACTCATAGGCCGGGACCTATGGGCGGAACCTCTCCACTAGACAAGGCGGGCACTTTGCACACTCAGACAAGCGACAATCTCCTGCCCCTCGCCGATCGCCACGACACCATTAGGGTTCGTGGAGCGCGTGAGAACAACCTGAAGAATATTAGCGTAGACATCCCCAAGCGGCGGCTCACGGTGTTCACCGGAGTCTCGGGCTCGGGAAAGAGTTCGCTGGTGTTCGACACCATCGCCGCTGAATCTCAGCGCATGATCAACGAGACCTATTCGGCCTTCGTCCAGGGTTTCATGCCCACTCTTGATCGGCCCGAAGTGGATCACCTGGAAGGGATCACCACGGCGATCATCGTGGACCAAGAGCGCATGGGTGCAAACCCTCGCTCCACCGTGGGAACTGCCACCGATGTGTACGCGATGCTACGCATCCTTTTCTCGCGTCTCGGTCAGCCCTACTACGGTCCACCGCAGGCGTTCTCGTTCAACGTTCCTACGGTGAGTGGTACCGGTGCCTTCAAGGTTGATCGTGGGGATAAGACCCAGCCCGCGAAGAAGAGTTTCGTCTCCCTTGGCGGGATGTGCCCCGAATGTGAAGGTATGGGCCGCGTCAATGACATCGACCTCAGCGAGGTTTACGACGGCACGAAGTCACTTAACGAGGATCCTTTCAAGATTCCCGGGTACAAGAAGGACAGCTGGTACTGGAAGATTTATGCCTCCTCCGGCCTTCTTGACCCGGATAAGCCGATCGAGAAGTACGGCAAGCGAGAGCTCCACAATCTGCTCTATGCCGAGACCCAGAAGATCAAGTTCCAGGATATGAACATCACCTACGAGGGGCTTATCCCACGCCTGCGAAAGTCGCTGTTCTCCAAGGAACTGGAGTCCCTTCAGCCGGCTAACCGGGCCTTTGTCGAGCGCGCGGTCACCTTCAAGACCTGCCCGTCGTGCGAAGGCACCAGGCTGTGTGAAGGTGCGCGCGCCTCGAAGGTCGCGGGTATCTCCATCGCTGACGCTACCTCGATGCAGATCAGCGATCTCGCCGAGTGGATCAAGGGTATTGAAGATCCGACGGTCGCACCGCTTCTGGCTGGGCTCACCGATACCCTCGATTCTTTTGTGGACATTGGCCTGGGTTACCTCTCCCTCAACCGCCCAGCGGGTTCACTTTCCGGTGGTGAGGCCCAGCGCACCAAGATGATCAAGCATCTGGGTAGCTCTCTCACAGACGTCACCTATGTTTTCGACGAGCCCACGGTGGGGCTTCACCCACATGACATCCAGCACATGAACGAGTTGCTTCTCAAGCTGCGCGATAAGGGCAACACGGTGCTGGTGGTGGAGCACAAGCCGGAGACCATCGCCATCGCCGACCATGTCATTGATCTCGGCCCACGCGCCGGAAGTGGCGGCGGC
>RRZT012188077.1_pt1 | contig 21714 bp, 28 predicted proteins | sample 2165551 | NCBI WGS metagenome assembly RRZT01 (sample SAMN10456910, study PRJNA506462) | wastewater metagenome | biome: wastewater; feature: sludge; material: wastewater sludge; isolation source: wastewater sludge with Escherichia coli K12::gfp cells carrying plasmid... | place: USA: Moscow, Idaho... | reverse complement strand
TATATGCCCGGAACATGCCATCATAGATGAGTTTGAATATTTCAAAGTTTGGAACGCCGGACATATCAAACTTAAATATTGGTACCACCACCCAAAATCGATTTTAGGAAACCAATATACTCATGAAACTATTTGGTATTGAAATATTTCAAGAAAAGCAAGTGCCGATGAATCCTATATCCATGGATACACCGAGCACAGATTCGTCAGTAGTCATAAATTCAACATCTCTAAACTCTACACAATCAGCGGCATTTGCTGCAGGCTTTACTACTTCTATCAATGCACTATCTGCTGATACTCTAGGCAAAGAAGAAAACGAACTCATTACCGAGTACAGAAATCTATTAGGTGTTGCCGAAGTAGAGCATTGTGTTGATGAAATTGTTAACGAAGCTATTGTATACCCGAAAGATGGTGGATATGCTATCATGGTTAATCTTAGTAACCTAGATGAAAAGGTGTACACTCAAAAACTAAAAGATTCTATTAAGGCAGAATTCGAGTACGTCTATGACATAATGATGTTCCATAGAAAGGGTCATGATATTTTTAGGCGATGGTTCGTTGATTCTAGAGTAAACTATTTCAAGAATATCGATTCTGATAATCCTGGCGAAGGCATTCAGTCTCTACAATTCATTGACCCTAGGAAAATTAAGAAAGTAACAGAATCTAATAGGGTTATCGATAAAGTTACCGGCAAATTAGTAACAAATTCGTATAAAGAATATTTTAGGTACGATGATAATTCTGAAAACGATAAGAAGAAAAATAATCTTACCGGTTTCAATCCTATGCAGACTCAAACGATATCGATTCTAACCAGAGATTCTGTTGCTTATGCTCCGTCTGGATTGACTGACGCATCTGGCCGATTAGTCATTGGCCATTTGCATAATGCTCTAAAGATAGCAAACAATCTTAAGTTGATGGAAGACTCTATGCTCATCTATAAACTGAGCAGAGCTCCAGAAAGAAGAATCTTTTATATCGATACGGGTAACTTACCTAAGGCAAAAGCCGAGCAATACGTCAAAGAGATTGCCGATAAGTACAAAACAAAGGCAGCTTACGATGTTAAAACTGGTAAAATAAAAAATGATAGAGCCTTCTTGGCAATCACCGAAGATTTTTGGTTGGCTCGTGGCGGTAATGGTTCAGGAACGCAAATTGATACGTTACCCGGTGGCAATAACTCCGGAGATACATCAGAAGTCGACTACTTCAAGGACAAACTCTATATTGCCATGAAAGTGCCGAAATCAAGATTCGAAGAACCGGTTGGCATGTTCAACGCAGGTACAATGATTACGCGAGATGAAGTTAGATTTTCTAGGTATATCGAAAAATTACGTTCATCATTTTCCGTGTTATTCAATGAAATCCTAGGGACTCAGCTTATCTTAAAGGGTATTATAACTCCAGAAGAATGGAATAATATCAAAAATAAAGTTACGTATACTTACGAAGAAGATAACTACTTCACGGAACAAGTGAAGGCCGAGAAACTAGGTCAAATTGCTAACTATATCCAGATATTCGATGGTTATGTCGGCAAATATTTCTCTAGAGAATATTTCTATAAGACGGTGTGCCAATTGAATGAAGATGCGATTCAAGAACTCGAAGAGCAACTGAAGTCAGAAGCAAATAGTGATATCAATTCACAAATCATTAGTCTCAATAATCAACTTCTGATAGCTCAGGCGCAGCAGCAAATCAAAGAAGCCCAGGACGCTCTCCAGGCTCCTCCAGATGATGGCCAAGAAGAAGCTGATGAACCTACAGCCGAAAGCTTCTATGTGCTCCAGGACGCTCCGGCGCTATCAGAAGAAACGATACTGAACAAGTTTAAATAATAATTATTTTGAGAGTTTGCCTAAATGCTTAATAAAACAGACCTAAGAGAATCAGTTAAATCTGGCCTCTATGCTCGAGCCTCTGCACTTTTAGAGGCTTATACCGATGACCCTATGGGTATCGGTAGAAATATTACAAATCCTATGACAAATACCTTGGTCAACACATGGAGAGTCTATAAAGACCCTAATTGGGACTTTAATATGAAACGCCCAGAAGTTGGTGAAGGTATCGAAGATGGAGATAACTTCTATAAAGGCATCTATAACAATCTTGCGAATTCTGTGTCTCCATCATTTTTAAAATTGGCAAAAGCTGCCTATTTCTTAGACGAATCAGAAGCAATCTATGATACTATTCTAGAAGCCTATGATGAATCTGTGCCGCATATTGTCATCGATAGTACAGACGCAGATGATACCGATACTCAGTCATTTATTGCGTCATTGCACAGAGCTGCACAAACCGATTCTGTTATCGAATTAGTCCTGGATGATGGTTCAGAAGTTGATTTAGACCTAGATACAATCAGACGCCTTATTGCAGAACCAGATTTGGTTGCCAAGCTTCTATCGAATCTAGATTCATTGTATGATATTGCGACTGTGCTTAATATCGATATTGACGAAGAGAGTGATGTAGATAACGAGGGCGAAGACCTAGAAGAATCAGAAGTCGATGAGGTTACCGATATTCTAAACGAAAAGGCAGAATCATATATTGAGTCACTTTTCGAAGACGATGACATTGCAAAAATGGCCATGGCCCAAGCCGCGGCAGTCAGAGCAACAAATAATGCAAGAAACACGCGTACCGTAGGCAAAATCAAAAAGATTCGTAGAGCCATCAGAAACGGAAGAATCGTAACTGGCCTAGAGCGTTCTGCCAAAAAGGGTTGGAAAATTGTTTCTGGTAAAATAGTTAAAATGTCTTTTGCGGAAAAACGAAATCGTAAACTAGCCGCTAGAATCACTGTTAGAAAAAACAAAGCCAAAGCGTCTATCGCCACAATGAGAAGAGCACGTTCTGACGCCAAACGCCATCTACTTGGCCTATAAAAAGGAGAAATTAACATGTCATTACTGATTGAAACTAATTTCTCCGAAGTTGGAGTTCTGGCAGAAGCCAAACAAGATGGTACTAAAGATTGGTATATCGAAGGTATTTTTGCTCAGGCGGATGTCGTGAACCGTAACGGAAGAATCTATCCTGGTACCATTTTAGAATCATCTATGAATGATTATGATAGAGACTTTGTTTCTAAAATGCGAGCCGTAGGTGAAGCTGAACATCCTAATACGACCAAGGTTAATATTGATAGAATTTCACACGTCATTATGCCCGGTACTCTAAGAGAAGCAACAAAGAGCAACTGGTCCGCTAAGGCAAAAATTCTTAATACGCCTTGTGGTAATATTGTTAAAGGGCTCCTAGAAGGTGGTGTTCAAATTGGTGTTTCTACTAGAGCCGGTGGTTCTGTCGTTAAAAATGCTCGTGGTATCATGGAAGTTCAAAAAGACCTAAAAATGTCTGCCATCGATATCGTATTTTCTCCTTCTGCCCCCGATGCACTTGTTACCGGTTTAATGGAAGGCGCCGAATATCTCTGGGATTCTATTTCTGAAATTGATAATAAAATTTTAGAAGCTCTGAGAAGCGATTTAGATACCAATAAGAAATACAAACTAGCAGAAGAAAGATTGAAAACATTTACTGCAATCATGTCTGCTATTAGGGGTTAAACACGTGAGTTTTCAAAAATACCTAACAGAACATGTGCTATTGAATGAGTTGGCTCCGGTATTGGCTGGAGCGGCTAGAGCCGCAGCAAGCCCTGCTGTAAGAAGTATTGTTGCCGATGGTGCATCTAAGAAATTCAAGCAAACGATGGCAGCCAAATATGCGCCAACACCTGCGAATGCCGGCACTATGTCACCGACAACAATGCATAATTATGTTGGGCCTTCTCAAGGCCAAGCTAGACATCATCCGCGCACAGTAACTAATATTACAAATAATCAAGAGCCAGAATTAACACCAGAACGAAACGCAGCTAAAGAAGCCGAAGAGAAAAAGAAAAAAGAAGAATCAGGTGGGCTAGTTAATAAAACCGTTTCTTCAATTCCTAGTGCTACTGGTAAATTTGCCAAATGGTTATCCGATAGCGCGCAAATGCAACTAAGTACACCTTAAGCAATTACAAAGACAAATAAATAATTCATCTTATTTTACAATGGGACCAATAAATGGATAAGCAACACGAACCAGCAAACGTCGGCCAACGAGCTAAATTACCAGATTTAGAAGATTTTGCCAAACTCGGTGGCTATAAGAAAAGCACCACAAAACGCCGCGCAGATAAAGATTCAGATAAAGAATCTCGTGACACGAAACATGATGATTTTTCTGAATTTAGCCACAGTGATGACGATGAACGTCATAGACAACCTATTTTCAAAGGTGACGGCTACGAAGGTAGTATCACATCTGACGACTGGCTAAACAAGGATTATATCAAGTCTAAATTGAAAGTAGAATCATTTGATATCGATATGTCTGCAATGAAAAGTCTTTTAGAAACAACCATCGAAGACCAACAATTTGTTGCAGAAGCCCTAGATGTTTTCAAGGCAACCATGGAAACTAAACTAGATGAGCTATATGAATCTGTTCTAGATAGAGCCGTTGATACAATTACCGAGAATACTCTCGAAATCCAAGAAGCTCTGGAAGAGCAATATATTGCCGCAGTAGAATCTATGAACGAATCCATCGAAGAATATTTGGACGCTGCTGTATTAGAATGGGCAGCAGAAAACCGTCTGGCAATTCAAGAATCAACCGAAGCGGCTCTTGCTCAATCATTTATGAGTGACCTTGCGTCTCTACTAGAAGCATATTCCGTTAAAGTACCAGAAGATAAAACTGACTTGTACGAGTCTGCACTTGAAGCCGGAGAAAAGCTATATTCTGAATTCGAGCAACTAGCCGAAGAATATGATAATCTTGCTACTGAGTTTAATGCAACCAAAAAGATTCTAGCGACCGAATCATTTATCGATGAAGCCGGACTTAGTTTAATGGAAGCCGAACAAATTCGTAAACTTGCCAACAATCTAGAGTTTACCGACATCGATTCGTTTTTAGGCAAACTAGATATGATTGGCGAATCTTATATTAATCTTCAAGAAAGTAAGCAACAATCTCAACAACAATACAATCCGTATGTTGATACTTCACTTCTAGAAGATTTTTATGATAAAGAAACTTACCTAGAAGAAGATTATAGTGACGAACACCCAGACGTTGCAGGTATTCTAGAATCACTTCAAGTGTTTAAAAAATAAATTTAACAGCATTTAAATAACAATAGTTAAACAAATCTATACAATATTGGAGTTAATTAACCAATGACTAATTTAGTTCAAAAATGGGGCGCGTTACTAGAGAATGAGCAGTTTGCTCCAATCAACGACCCGTACAAAAAGAAAGTAATCGCTCAGTTGTGTGAAAACCAAATCACCGAGTCTATGCAAAACCGAGATTTGCTTTCTGAAGATGCTACTCCAACTAACGCTACTGCAAACGTAGGCAAATATGACCCGATTCTTATTTCTATGGTTCGTAGAGCAATGCCTAACCTAATTGCGTATGATGTCTGTGGTGTACAACCTATGACAGGTCCTACCGGTTTGATTTTTGCCATGAGACCTAATTACGTACAGAACGGTAGTCTATCTGGTGAAGCATTCTATAATGAAGCCGATACCAAACATTCTGGTACTGGTACTCATTCAGGTGAAATCCCTGGAGCTCTACAAACCGGTAAAGGTATGGCTACTGCCGACGCAGAAAAACTAGGTTCTGACTATAATCCTAATTTTGGCGAAATGGGCCTAGAAATTGAAAAGGTCATGGTAGAAGCAAAATCTCGTGCGTTGAAAGCCACTTACTCTATTGAAATGGCGCAAGACATGAAAGCACTTCATGGCCTAGATGCAGAGTCTGAATTGGCTTCTATTCTATCTGCAGAAATCCTAGCAGAAATCAACCGCGAAATCATTCGTTCGATTTATGATGTAGCTAAAGTTGGTGGTGCTACTACTTCTGCCCCTGGTACATTTGACCTTGATTTGGATTCTAATGGTCGTTGGTCTGTAGAGAAGTTTAAAGGCCTTCTATTCCAAATTGAACGTGAAGCCAACCAAATTGCAAAAGAAACCCGTCGCGGTAAAGGTAATATCCTTATCTGTTCTTCTGACGTAGCTTCTGCTCTTGCTATGGCCGGTGTTCTAGACCATACTCCTGCTCTACAAGCAAATCTACAAGTTGACGATACTGGTAATACTTTTGCAGGCGTTCTACAAGGCAAATATAAAGTTTATATCGACCCTTATGCTACCGAAGATTATTTCGTTGTAGGTTATAAAGGCGCTAACTCTTATGATGCTGGTATTTTCTATGCCCCGTATGTTCCTTTGCAACTATACAAACAAGTAGATTCTGTCAGTTTCCAACCACGTCTAGCGTTTAAAACTCGATACGGTCTTGTTGCTAACCCTTACGCAGAAGGTCTAACCAAAGGTAATGGTGCTCTTAATGCAGATAAGAACGTTTACTTCCGTAAAGTGAAAGTTAAAAACATTCTTTAAATTAAGTTTGTGAATAAAAATAAAGGCTGGGCCATCTGGTCTGGCCTTTATTAGCATAGGGAAGTAAACAACATGAAAGAACAATACGAATTTAAGACAGAAGGTAAAAATACCGGAATCGTAAAAACGTTAACCTTGGATAATGGTAAAGTGTTAAGCGAGACATTAGTTGCTTATTCAGGTAATTCTCTTAAGGCAATTAAAGCTAAAGCTTCTGGTACCACCGAAGCAACTACGCTTAAAGAAGTAGAAGATAAAATAAAGCAACGCTATGATGAGTAAACTATAATGAATAGAATGAGTAGAAAGAAAAAAGAAGCTGTCGAAGAAGAGGCAGTGGTTGTAGATATTGAAGCCGTAACAGATAATCTTATCGATGAATCCGTGGAAGCAGATACTCCGGTAGAAATCAAGAAACCGGCAGAAAACGAAGAAATTAACCTAACCGGTAACTCTGTTCAGGAATTACAGGTTGCCATTAGAAAGTTATTATAGAGAGCACTAATGAATATTACTAAAACATTATTAGAAGACATTTTGAATGAATCATTGGCGAAAGACGTTAGAGATTTGCCAAATGCAACAAAAAAGCATATTAGTGGTGGCGGTGGTACCACCGTTGTTGAAGGCGAAGATTCTCATGCCGACGCTCCAAAACTAGGCGCCGGTAAAACTGCAACTGCTAAACGCAGTGAAAAGCAACAAGAACGCCAGACAGCAAACGCCGGCTCAGTTGAGCATATCGATAAACATGTTGTCGAAATGAATAAACATATTGCAGCATTGCTCGATGCTCATCATGCGATGACGACTACATCTAACAAAGATGATAGTTCTACGCATCTAAGCAATCTTACACAGCACTTAGCTAAAATTAAGAGCGCCGCAACTAAATTTCACTGTAATAACAATGCCGACAAAGATAGTATCGACAAAGATTCAGACGACGTTAAAGGGCGACTTGCTGCTGCACACAAATCTGGTGTGGAAAAAGGTATAGTTAAACTTGCACGAGGCCTACGCTAATCTCGACACAAAAGAAAGGGAGCCACTGGCTCCCTTTTCTATATCAACATATCCTATTTCTTACCAAACCTTTCTTCAGAATTAGCGAAATTATTTTTGCTAAATTCTTCTCTATCAACGAGCTTAATTGTCTCGCCATCTTTATTAGTAACAGCATATCCTTCTGGGTTCGTCTTCTGACCCTTAAAAGAATGTCTATAATAATGACTAGAATTGTTCATCGCTCTAACCATTTCATTTTTTGCTGTCTGCAGATGACTATGAATTTGTAAAGCTTTAGCGATATGGTCTCTGTTATTATCAAAATGTGCTACAGCCTCATCATGAACTGCTTGCTTCTTGGCCTTAGACGCTTCGGTCTTTACTTTATCCACTTCTTTACTCAATTTTTCACTCAGATGCGCTCTGTAGTCCTCCAGGTTAGCTTTAGAGCCATCTCTAATGGTTTTATTGATATATGTGTTGAGCATCCCAGAATGCGCCTTGACGCTATCCATGTGATGTATCTTCATAGTAGAATAAATCTTGTGAGCAACATCTAGATGATGGTCAATTTTATCAGAATTAACCTTAATATCTCCGCGCTTAAATCTGTTATCGGTAATATGAACGTCTTTGTGGCCTCTTAATTCTTCTTTACCAAAAAATGGTTTAGCGCTCATACCGACTAGATTATGCTCTGATTCTGGAGTACCTTCATATTTGGTATGCGCAGCAAGGCCAATTTTAGCATTAGCAACATGATGATAGTCCGGATGATTTAAATCAACACTATACGTAATAGTATTTGGCTGGAAATGAATGCCTTTATCATCATGATGTTTAGTATCATGAGTAAAAACCAAATCAGATTGATAGACGCCAGATTTACCAGTAATCTTAGGCAAATGTTTTAATGATTGTTTTAGGGCATGTACTAATCCAGGAGCATGACCATGGTTCCTTTCAATATCTTCTTCGGTATAGTTTAGCTTGGCATCTTTGTTGAAGACGGATTTAGAACCTACAAAGAACTTACCGGATACCGGATGATGACCAAAGACTGCTGATACAGAGCCATCTGTCTTTGTGGAGACATTATCGACATAAGAATCTTTGCCTTTAAGATGATGGTGCATTGCATGAAGAAAATGATGAGCAGCATTGAAACCATCTGCTCCATCAAAAATACCATCTTCTGGATGATTCAAATGTTTAATATGGCCAGAGCTTCCGATGGATTCACATAGAAGCCTATTAAATGTTGCGAATTTTAGCATGTGTATTATTCTCGTGTTATTTCTTTTAGTTTACATTGGCATTATTATCTTAACGCTATTCATCGGGGTTCCATGGTGGATATTCATCGGGGTTCGGTGGTGTCTCGGCTTCTTTAGTTTGTTGGTCCTGTACGTAGTTATCAAATCTTTCTTTATTAAAATGAGCAGGAAATTCAAATATCCACCTAACTCCGGGGAATGATACTCTAGTAGAACCATCTGGCTTTGCAACAATGCTATTGTCAGTTAGTTTAAGAAGTGTCGTTGGGTTCACTTCAAATTCTGTACTAGTAAAGTACTCTGCTTCTGAACCCACAACATTATATTCTGATTTGCTTGTAAGTACCATAGATTCTTGAGTAATATCAACAGAACCAAATGAAAATGGCTGACTAAAATCGCAAAAAATTGGCAATATAAATGACCGATCGGGGCTGCTATAGCAGCCCATTTTAAAAATGAATTCGTTAATTGCCTGAGAAGTTATATCATTTAAATTGTCGATAACATCGTACCAGTCTTCCGTTGTATCAGATTTTAATTGATACGGATAAGCTATGCCATCAACTTCAAATGTTCCGCTATGAGTTTCCATGGTTTCTACCCAAGGATGTAGATATTCTAGGGTATAAGTACATTTCAACGTATCTTGTGCACCTTTATACACCGTTTCTGATAACTTAGTTACCGATACAATTTTATCCGCATCATCTATTCCTGCAATATGCGTGATTTTAAGAGCGCCCGTAGGAATCGTAGTGATAAAGTTCTGCTTAAATTTAAATGGGCCAGTAAAGTCTACAGTAGCAGCATTAAATGCTGGAGTATCGATACTTGTAATTTCTGCCTCTAGAAAGGCGTCAGTACTAGACGCGTTAGATGTACTATAAACTAATTCTTCTGACGTCGTATTAAACTCATGAAACTCTTCATTGTATACTCTAATCTTGTTCATGAATTGACGATGCTCACGCCCATCGGTAGCAAGTTTACAAAAGATATTGAAATAACCTTTGGTCGTTATTAGATTTTCACTTTCGACAGTTTGCTTTATATTACCTGACTCATCGATGACTTCTATACGATATCGCCCGGATAATGATTGGGCTTCAGACATGGAGCACCGCCTTATTAGTCTTCTTATCGACTACTTTAATAATCGTATGTTTCTTATCTCCATCCGATAGATTAGTACCAATTTCATGGAACTCGTATTTCTTGTTTCCATGGTTCAGGATAGCACCATGTAATCTACCGGTTATATGTCTAGTATCATTGTTCATTTTACGCTTCATGTAATCTTGTATAATTCTAGATTTGATTCTGTCATCGAATAACACCTGACTAAAACCTTCCGCCAATAAAAAAGAGTCAGCATCTGGCAATGCTGACTTTTCTACCAGATAGTTGTCCATAAACTCTTTAAAATTATTCATACTGTTTTAACTTGCCTTGATTGATTCCTGATATAAGCCACTCATATATTTTATGAGATATTCCCTTTGAGTATGATGTAAATCTAGCACATTTATCTTTTTAGTAATAATTTCTAAGTTCGATAGAGATTCTGTTGATTCATCTATTGACTCTATATTAGTAGACTCGATAGAATCGAATATTTGAATATCTGACGGGTTCTGAGAATATAAATGCTTTAAGAAATTATCATACTCAACGTAAGAAGATTTATGCCTAACGATAAGTTTGATAAACGTATTTACTAAATTGATAGGTCGCTCAGGAATCCAGTCGACTTTGCCATCAGAATATTCGGCCTTATAAAACAAGTTATTTTTATGCTCGATAAATTCTAATCCACCTGTATCCGTATCAAAGATATGGTATCCACGAGCATCATTGAAATCATTCCATGTTATTTCAAAGGGTGAACCAATATATTCAATATTATCGGACTTAGAGCGTGTATGAAAATGACCGGATAGAACCTTATGGAATTTAGCAAATAATTCAGGTTTCAAACCGCCTTCATGCACTTGGCCCTTGTGTAACTCGAATCCTGATATTTCGAAATGACCAAAACAATATAGGCACTTAGTCGAGTTAATCTTATTCATGGTCTCCACGTAATTCTCTTTGGTAATCCAAGGGACCATTAACACATTGCCAAGTTCTGTCACTTCTTCTAGAACCGTAACTCTATCAGTAGAAGAAAACATATACTTAGGTGAATTATGTTCTAATGTGTTCCGGTATAAAATATCATGGTTACCAACAATCATTTGCATGCGACAATCATATTCATCTAGGTAACTAATGAATTTATTCAGGTATTCCATGGATTTAACTGTAACAAATTGACGCTTATCAAAGAAGTCACCGAGATGATAAATGGTATCAATGTTTCTACGCTTCAATTCTGGAAAGAAATGTTCTCTCCAGAATTCGTCTTGTTTGTCTAGCAATATTTGTAAATCGTTTCTTGCCGATAGATGCGTATCACTCACGATTGCAATTTTCATAATAAACTCTCCTTAAAATAAACTTAGTTCTTGTTTTTGTTCAACTTTAAACGATACAATATTCGATACGCGCTGAACAGGCTTTAAAAAATACTTTTCGAATAAACCATGCTTGTCCACATATTCTTCAGAAATTAAATCAGATGGATAATTATCAGGAAACGCAATAGAATCCGCATGAATCGGATTAGGCTCTAGAAGTTTTACCGTAAAGACTTTATCTCCAGAATGAATAGGCATGTGTAAATCAGAGCCACTAACTAACCTATTATACGCTAGAGCTCCTTTAACATGTCCAGGAGTTCCTTTAATGGGATAGCCCCTAGAATCCTGATATGTATCTAGCTTATTAACAGACGTATTACCACAAATATCATTCACGTTAAGGTCACCAACGGACCCGGACAACTTCTGGATATATGTCTGAAACTGAGCTTCGGTGCCATCTAGACAAATCTTATAACAATCAAGTAAAGCATCTTTAAAAACCACCGGAGTAAACGCCTTAATGGCTTCTAGCCCGGTAACAGATAACTTAGGCTTAGAATATCGAACGCCTTCATTATCGTACACGTTTACGATATAGTTCTTGGCGGCAACAATAATGGCCTTAGCAATCTTTTCTCGTTTCATGATAATTTTATTCGATACCGAGTTTAATTCTAGAGCAAAATCATCAAATGTCTTGGTCAACATATCATTAAAGAAACCATCTGCAAGATGAGTGAGTTTGTTGAGTTTCTTTTCAAATGGTAAATGTTTGCCAATAAACGTATTAACAAAATCAGAAAAGTCTACCGCCGCAGAATCGGTATCAGAAAACGCAATATAGTCTTTATCTGTCTTGAGTACTTTATTCTGATAATCATTGAACATTCTAAATGACTCGGCAGTAATAGTTTGCCCGGTCAAAGTAATAGACTCGGCACAGATGACCGAGAACAATCTAAAGTATTTTGTAGCTAGAGCACCATATATCGAATTTGAGAGTATTTTTATGGCATGTTGCCTCTTATCGAGCTGATGGATTATAATTTCTTCGGCCGCAATAAAAGCCTGGAGTTCTTCCTGGCTCATATTATCAATATCATTTTTTGTCAGTTGTGTCGTCATATTCTATTTTCCATCGTTGCTGGTCGTAAGCCAATATCATCTATCCTGGAAACCTTATAGCGTTCTATTAGAACGTAACGGTTTACCTGATAAAAATTGTTTTAGATTTGGTACCACCCTATCATTCGGGCTTAGTCCTAAGTTTAGAGCATAAAACATCATCACCCAAGAAGATGATATGGTTTATTATATCACATATCACCACTTTATTTGGTATCATTTCGTACGGTTTGCGTTTACTTTTATTAACATATCTGGTAGCGCCAGAACGTACATCAACGATTCTAAAATTGTTTTTAAAGAAGTTATCGTATTCTTTTCTGGCGTTTATCCAAGACGCTCCAGGCTCTCCTGTCTCTGAATTATACCAATGTTCAGTGGCACATGGTCGTTTAGTTCCTAGAATATAATCTTTATCGGAAAATGAAGCATCTCTGTAAATGCAACTTTACCTTTATTACAAGACAAAAGAAAGTCGATATATTCCTGGGCGACAGGTTCTATATCGACGTTGTTGGTTAGTTTTTCTAGGAAGTTATTCATCAAAATTTAGTACATTTTTATGCTTGGTTGTAATTTGTTCTACGGACTCTAGTACCAAGTCTCTTTCTTCTAGTTTAGGCTGATTGGCATTTGCCTTAAAATAAGAAGATACATCATCACCATCTGACATCTGCATCTTAGATTTGTTCACGTTAATCATAAACGAAGATGGTCGGGTAATATCACCCCAGCGGTTCTTTAATTGCTTAACCTTCATCTGATGATTATCAGCCATATCATCCGTCTGGATTAAGCCGAAAATAAAATCAGCGGTCATTGCAATGCCAAGAGACTCAGAAATTTCTGTCAGGTTAAAGTCGTTTGCATTGACGCCTGAGCGGTTAGTCTGAGTCGGAGAACATACGATTAAGTCTTGTTCCATTGCTACGCCACGAACTTCTTCTGCAACAGCTTTAATTTGAGCATAAGAATTAGACGCATCGGTATTTCTATAAGATGCCATCAGGTTAATATAATCGATGAAGACAATATTAGGTGCAAAATTTTCTTTTAGTTTGAGTTCTTTTAATAGATGGCGTAGATGGTTAGCGTTAAAAACCCCGGCAACGTATTCTTTAATCTTAATAGTACCTATAGCATTGCTCTTAATCTGGTTGATTTTAGAGTTATATGTCATCAGTGGCATCTGACGTAATTGTTGTAAAGTACAATCCATAAGGTTCATATCAATACGTTCGGCAATTTTTGTTTCTGATAACTCTAAAGTAACGTACAAAACATTGTATCCATTCTTAATAAGATAAGAAGCCCAGTCGGTCATAAAAAATGATTTACCTACACCTGTTGGAGCTACAGGAACAACCAGAGATTTATAACCACATCCACCACCAGTTACCATATTAAGTGCAGTTAATTTGAATGGTAACAACGATTCAACTTTATGATACTCATTAAAACGTTCTTGGGCATCCCGGATATAGTCATGACCAATGTTTTGGTCAAATGATACAGATACGGCATCCTTTAATAGCTCAGGGATATTGTCGTAGCTTGCTGATTTATTTTCTAGAATATCGATTGCCTTATAGACTGCTAACATGCAAGACTGTTGTTTGAAATATTTTTCTGTCTTTTCTAGGATGTGTTCCTTTGATAATTCTTTGGCATGACAAACAATCTCAGGATTATACAACCGATGTATTAAACTCTGAGCATCCGTATATGTTTGCTGAGATAGATTCTTTTGCTCGGATAGTTCAATTTCCATTGCACCTAAAGACGGTAGCGCATTATATTTTTCTTGATACTTTTTAAAAATAGTGGCTACCGTACTATGAGCAGTATCCAAAAAATAATCGGTCTTAAAATAAGGAAAAACTTTAGAGCTAAATTCATTATCATTTAGCATCAAAGTTAAGATGATTTTTTCTAGCTCTAGTGACATCTTTTATTCTCCAGTAGTATCAGGTTTCTTTAATCTTTTCTTTTTCAAATTCTACAATAGACGCAAGGATATGTTTAAAAATAGGAGTTGCAACATAGTCCTGGAATTCTTGAGATTGCTCAATCGTCATTTGGTTAGTGTTCAGAGATAACCCGCTAATGAACAACGACTGAATCCAACAATCATAACCAATATTACCATCTTCTAGAGTTTTCCATTCGGTATACTCATAGACAGTATCCATGAACTTACCAGAATCAACCTTGATTTGAAGCCTGTTACTCATCGGGTCAATGCCCATAGAATGCTCAGGTACTTCTTTGACGGTATTATTTGATTCTTTTTCTAGGGGCTTAAAATGTGTTAAATCAACCATCTAATTTCTCCAATCTGATTTGTGTCTCGATAATGTCAAGTAGTACTTTTGAAATATACTCGTCATATAACTGCTTAGAAAGTTGCTCACCAATTAAAATATCGATGCGCATATTCTCGTTGTGTTCCAATTCAATTTCTACACCATTTACGGATATATTATAAAAATCCGTATCAAAATTTAATGTAGCTTCTTTATCTGGTTCTGTGACAACTTTGATATTTTCAAAAGTAAACACGGTACCAGAAAATAAACCTTCGTCTAGGCGAATAAGATTTTTACCTTCGGGTTTATCTTCGCCAAGATATAACGAATATTTTGGGACAGCATTTGCCATTAAAACTCCTTAAACAATTTTAGTAAAACCATTAACTTTCTCTAGGCTCAAAATAGACCGTACATTTTCTTCTAGATTAGCCTTATGAGAAATAATAAAAACATTCATGCCTTCGTTACCGAGTTCATTTGTAATAATATCAAACATCGCCAATGAACCAGTTTGGTCTAAAGCATTATCTGCAATCTCATCTAGTACCAATAAATTTGTGTTGATACCACCTTTAATCTTTGCAGTTTTAATCCATGCCAGATTCAGCGCAATATCAACTCTGGCTCTTTCTCCGGCAGATAATGAATTATATTCGAACTCATCGGCATACCGAGTAATAATCTGTTCGTTAAACAATTCGTCCATAGAAAATTGCAAAGGTAGTTGCATTTTACTCAAGTAATGATTGGTATATTTGACGAGTACTGGAATATATTGCTTGATAATCTCGGCTTTGACGCCATCGTCCTTTAATAGGTCAGAAGCAATATTAGAGATTTTGTTTTTAAGCTTGAGTTTTTCGTAATTATTCTGAGCAGTGGTTAAAGTATCCGTTAGTGTTTCTATTTCTGCTCTGAGTTTTTGCATATCAGAATCATTAGTACTTTCTGCAATTTTACTCATCAGTTCTTTACTTGCAGCCAATATTTGCTTCAACTCGGTTTCTTTAATGAGCTTTTGTTTTTCGATCACAGAAATGCATTCTTCGTGTTTCTTAATATCGGCAATTATTTGACTCAGCTTGGCAGTCGTGTCATTAAACTCATCTGTTACCGTACTAATTTCATTATCATACTTGGCAATTTCTTGTTCTAAATCGGCTATCATTGTTGTCTTATGAACTTCACTGATGGTTTGCTGACATTTATCACAAGAGCAATTATCTCGAATGAAGGCTAATTTCTTGGTGTGTTCTGACCTTAGAAGCTTATTAGTATGCAAACTCTTTTCTAGAGCGCTCAGATTTAACCTGGATGTGTTCTGGGACTCTTTGAGGCTAGCCAACATAGGTTTCATATCAGAATCTTCTAGTGTTGCCCTGAGGCTATCCAGGTCTTCTCTGATGCGTTCTATGTTTGATACGCTTTGCTGGAATTTGTCCTTAAGGTCTTTATTATTAGTGTTGTTCTTGATATAGGCAGCAAAATCATTTTTAGTCTGAATTAAGCTTTCTAGCGTACTAATTTCGGTATCAACGCTCTTTAGTTTATCCTTTAAAACTGCCAGGTTTTGCTTATGGATATTTGCCATCTCGGAAAATACCGATAGGTTTAAAATAGACTCTACAAACTTTCTACGTTCATGTGGAGCCAAATGCAAAAACGGCACATAATTCATAGAGCTCATGACGACAAGCCTAGAGAATACGTTATAATCAAACTTTAGGACATGATTTTCCAAGTACGATTGGCTATCAGCTACCGATGCATTTTCATGGAGTTTATTGCCATTAACATAAATTTCGAATAGATTAGGTTTTTGGCCTCTGATGATTTTATATGCATCGGAACCAGAAATGAATTCTAATTCAATAACAGAATCTTTTTGGTTGATAGAGTTGATGAGCTTTTGTTTTTTGATATTTCTGAATGCTTTGCCAAATAAAGCAAAGCAAATAGAATCTGTCATGATAGAAGTTTTACCGGTGCCGTTTTTACCGGATACCAATGTTGTCGGTGACTTGTCCAAATAGATTGTCAAAGGATTATCACCAACCGATAAAAAGTTTTTCAATTTCACGGTTTTAAATTTAATCATTGTTATTCTACTCGTTGGCGATACTAAAATATTGGTTAAGTTGTAGGTATTCTTTAATGCAATCATCTACCGCATTATGCTCTACTATATTGTACTGTTCAAATAGTTCTTGTCTATTAGGAGCATAACCATTCTTAACGTTATAGACAATATCGCAAAAGGTTCTTGTATCTCTAACTTTCCAGTGGTTTAATGGAAACTTATCAAGCCAGTTTCTTTCACCGTATACCTTTTCGTATAAATTAGAAATAATAGCAAAGTCAAAATGTGGGGCTCTAATCCAGACGCAGGTTTCGTTATTGACGGCGTTATCTGTACAATATTGCGTAAACTTATCCAGCGCTTCGTCTAAGTCAATCTTATCTTTTGCTTTCATTATGGACTGAGCTTCTTCTGATTGTTTGAGCCACCAATCTAAGGTAGACTTCATAGGTTTCAAGCCATAATCTGTAAGTTGCTTAGTGGTTTTAACATTACAATAGAAACCGTTACGTCTTAGCTCTTCTACGCTATCTCCCCAGTTACCAACAATAGCGCCAAAAGAAATAATGGGAGCAGTCTTCACATCGGTCGATAAGGTTTCAAAATCAAAAATAATAAAATCAGGCAATCTCATTTTCTAATACTCGCAACAATAGTAATCAATCAATAATGCGATATATGCAATCAGATTCGGTATCGGTGAACAGATATGCGGCGTCTTTTTTGTCATGGCAATCATCGAAAAAGGCATTAAGTTTTTCTCTAATAGATTCTAGTGTTACAAAATCATCATAGTTAGTTTCTTTAACCATATAAAACCTGTTTGCTAGAGCCCTATCATACTCTGTACCATATTCGCATAAAAATATTTTCAGCAATCTGAGCCACCATTTATCCGTGTTTCTTACTCGCCTAACATCACATCTGGCATCTAACTTAATCCTAGAGTAAATTGCATTTAGTTTGCTTGTAACCATGGGCTCGACGATTTCGGCAAATTGTATGTCTAAGGTGTCCGTGGTTTTTAAAACTACAGTCATGATGGATTCTCCTTCATTAAATTGGGTCGAACTATAGCATTATAATCCAACCCATATCATTTGTAAATTTATATTTTGTTAGTAAAACGTTACTGGTCTGTAACTAGTTACCAAGTGTATACTGATGCCATGCAATCGCATCCTTGATGATAAATGACCGGTTATGAATCATCTTGTTGATGTCCTTCAAGAAATCGATTTTATCAAACTGGATACCAATTTTAAGATTCAGCTGAACCATGTTCGGATACGTATCGATATGTTTGTGCACATCGTTTTTAAGAATCTTTTTATCAGAAAAATCTGGCAATCCTGCTGCTATACGTTCTTCTGTCGTTAATGTCTTTAGAAAATAACCTTCTAGGACTGTTTCTAGCTCTTGCTTCTTTTGCTGTAGAATGTACAAGTTTCTTTTCTCGGCAAGCAAAATCTCATAGTACTTAGAATGTAACTTAGGTATCCGTAATGCTTCCGATGCCAGGTCATTTTCATCTAGGCCACAGTCATATGCCCATAGTTTTTCAATGTCTTCTAGTTTCATTCGGATTCTACTCTCGAGGTTTTATTATCTTCGACAAAGTTTATTTCGTAATACTGATACTCAAATGTTGCCGTAGCAATGAGCTCATCATTTTGTGATTGCTGAGTCGTTAAATCTAAATCCCCTAAAGATGTGGGCCAGATGTGCTTATAAGCTATTTCAGCAAACTTATTATTCTGAGCGGTATACAAATGAAGTACCGCATCCGTATATTCCATTGGCTTATCACAAAATTGTCTGGGGTGATTAGGTACAGATAAACCAATTAACCATTCATAAATGGCTCGCCAGTTTTCTAGTTTGGCAGAAACCAAAAATGAAATTGTCATTGGGCTAAATTGTAACTTATCTCCACGTAAAGGGATATCAGTAAATGGTGTTGCATGAGTTGCTCTACTCAAATTGAGCCCAGGAATAGGATAATCCGTGCACGTAAATGATACTGACTCTAGGCCGACTATTTGAAGCACCGCCCGCGTAGAGCTCAAATAGTTTAATGTATCGGTATCTTTCTTAAATGGTAATTTTCTAGACACGCTTTAATTCCTCTATTTTACTAAAATTGATTTTAAGAACCATTCTGGATATAACTCTTCATTTTGCTGTATCAATCTATAGACGTTCTTATCAATAACATATGTCACACCAAAATCATTGACTCCCCGGCAAACTCTACCTGCCGATTGAATAAATCTAAGGATAGTTTCTCTGGTATACCAAGAAGGATTTAATTTCTTTCTTTCTGAAGTATACAAATCACCTAGATTTAAAAATGGGATTTTTGCGATGATTTGCCATCTTGCTAAATCTCCTTTAAAGTCGTAGCCAGTTTCAATAGATGGTGACAACACGATGGCTTTATTATGAGTCCCTAGAAAGTCTAAAATCTCTTCTCGGTTATTTGATACCAGCATTCGACTCTTATACTTAGAGTTATTCATGATATCATTAGCTAATTTAAACGAAACCGTATGAATCACACCATTACCAGATTGTCCTGAAATAATCTCGTCAACTAACACAGCAATATCTTTAGGATTCGTATCACGGTTAATCTGAAGCGTTTTGTCCACGCAAATTGGTCTATTTTCTTCCGGGATAGGGTTATGAGTATCGATAAAGACATAATCTCCTTCGGCAATATTAAGGTTCTCTGTATATTCTTTGATACCACAAATAGTTGCCGACATGTGTACGTGCTGATGAGCCTTAGAAAACAAAACATGTTGAGTTCTAAAAGTTCTTGATGATAATGGCACGATTTTATAGTCGGTATCAGATTTAGTAATAATCCATTTGAAATAAGGAGACCTAAAACTAGGTTCCATCAACAAAGATAGGTTCTTAGAAAATTCTAACAAATCTTGGCTTGCCAATTTCATACCAACCGAATCTGCATTCTTCAGTTGGTCGGCTTTCTTGCTGAGTTGGTCGGCAATTCTAACACACTCTTTGAACATGTTAGCAATTGAGTCGATGTCGGCTTCTGTTAGTGATTTAAAATTAAAATACCTATCTTCGGGGAACCGTTCTAACAAAATAGTAATGAGTTCCGAATAATAGTCCATGAAAGAACGCCATTGATTTTGTATCCGCTTATGGCCATCTTTTAGCTTAAATGATATAGAAGTATTATTGATGACAACATTATCAATTTCATGGCACTCGTCAATGATTGTTAAATCTAATCTATCATCAACGTCATTAGAGATAATACTACAGCCTGCCGTAATGTAGAATGCCGAATTGGTCGTTTTAATATCCGGACAATTGACCCAGGAATCTCTAGCAATCAGATAAGGGCAAGACGCTTTATCGCATTTGTTTGAATACAGCTTTTGTAAGCATTCTTGTGACATATATCCAGGTGCACCTTTATGGCAATTATAATGAACCTTTGATTTTAGGTCCAATAAATCTGGATAATCTTGCTTATATTGTTTTTGAAGGCCAATAGTAGATGTAATGATACACGTACGGTAATCACGCTTGATGCGTTTTAGAACATTATGAATGGTGATACCAATGGCAGACTTACCAGAACCTGTAGGCGCAGATATGATGACATGTGGCACATCGTTTAATAGAGCTCTGATGGCACTAATAATAGTCTCTTTTTGGCCGGAGTTATATGTATCGAATGGAAACTCTTCATCAATGAGCTTCGAGATAATATCATCGCTTACTTTCATGTTTAATTTCCACCGTTAATTTCGTAAATAATCAATTTTATAGTTTCAACAGTCGCTCCCGTGAAGGAGCGACTTTATAGAAGGTTAATAACATGCCAGGAGTAGCAAGACTAGGAGATATGGCCGGAGGTCCTATCATATCTGGTGCCGATAATGTGTTCGTCAATAGTAGACCTGTTGCTAGATTATCTGACGGGGTAGCACCACATCCACCAACAAAGTCGCCTGTACATACGGCATCGCCCAGAATCGTCTCAGGTTCGTCCACGGTGTTTGTAAACGGTCGCCCAATAGTTAGATTAGGTGATGGTGTGAGTTGTGGCCATAGCGTTTCTGGCGCATCTGGGAACGTCTTTGCCAAGTGATAATAAAAATGACCGTTATTGGTCATTTTTTGTTGTCCTGCGTCTAGACCTAGGTGCTTCAGGCGTTTCTGTAATTTCTACGTCTCGCCTTGGTGCGTTAATCAGAGTTTCAATTTCTGACTCGCTTAGTACCTTATCATCTTTAATCACTGCAGGAATATTAACCTTGTTACCGTACTGACTCTTAAGGGTATCGATATTAAAATCAATGCCTACGGCCTTAAATGCATAAGGCACCTTTAACCTACGCTTCAGTACTTCTGTCTCAAAGCGACCGTTTTGACCATATAATGTTATCATCTTTAGAAACCTTTGATGTATTCTTGAACAGCAGCATCGTCCATGTAAACTAGCCCAGTACTGTTAAAGATAAAGACAAAAGGGAACTTTTTAACCGATGGTGGGATAATCTGTATCAAATCATCTCGAGTATAATCCTTATCGAGGACTTTCTTAGAATACGGAATCTGCTTTTGCTTGAGTTGCATTTCTAGAGTCTGGCAACGAGAACAATCATTTTTTGAATATACCAACAGCATTTTAATTTCCTTGTGTAATTAACCATTCTTTACGTAAATCGGCATTATCGCCGAATACAATGTTTAGGCTCTTAAGATATTCATCGTCTAAAGTGATGACCGTCTCTACCGGATTAGTGATAACGGTCTCTTTATAATCTTCAGGGGACAATGAACCTAGGCCCTTAATATAATCTACTTCATAACCGGATAAACCATCTTTATTGTTTTCATACTCTTCAAAGGTATAAAAATAACGAGTAGCCTTCTTAG
>RRZT011899205.1_pt1 | contig 21721 bp, 22 predicted proteins | sample 2165551 | NCBI WGS metagenome assembly RRZT01 (sample SAMN10456910, study PRJNA506462) | wastewater metagenome | biome: wastewater; feature: sludge; material: wastewater sludge; isolation source: wastewater sludge with Escherichia coli K12::gfp cells carrying plasmid... | place: USA: Moscow, Idaho... | reverse complement strand
TCGGTCTACGAGCTGATTGGCCGCAAGGGTGGCGCCAAGGTCGTCCAGGGGATGATCGCCGACTGGCGCAAGGAGATGGCCAACCGTTTCATGGCCGGCCGCACCAACCCCGATCTCCCCGAAGAGTTGATCACTGAGAGCGACAAGGTGCTCACCGTCGTCTGGCGCCTGGCGCTGGAAAAGTCCGATACCGCGTACGCCGATGAACGAAGCAGACTCGACCAGGCTCGCGTCGACATGGCTGCAGCGGTGACGCAAGCCCAGGAACGCGCTGCCGAGTTCGAGCGCGAAGCCCTTTCCTTGCAGGGAGAGCGGCAAGCCCTTCAGGCGAGACTCCAGGGAAGCCAGGCCGAGACCGAAGACTTGCGGCAACGCCTGTCCGATACCATCACCCTCCTTCAGGCCCGTGACGAGCAGATCGGCCAGATGCGCGAAGATGGCGCTCGGCTTGCCAACACCCTGGAGAGTGAGCGACGTAATCACGAGGCGGAACTTCTCGCCGAACGTGACCGACACGAGCAGGCGGTGAACGCCGAACGGCAGCGGGCGCACGAATCGGTCGAGCGCGAGCGGGAAATTGCCGCCGGCGAACGTCAGTACCTGATGCGCCAGACCGATGAGATCCGGCAAGCTGCAAAGGCGAATGAAGCCGTGCTCAAGGAACAACTCCAGGAGGCCAAATCCTTCGCCGAGAGCTTCCAGGCGCGAGCCGGCCGGGCAGAAAGCGAAGCGGCGTTCTGGCGCGGCAAGGCCGAAGCGGCGGCGGAAGAGTCCAGCCGCTGGCAGCGAGCGTCAGAGGAAGCGGCCGGGAAAATCGATGGCTTGCAGGGGCGCATACGGATCCTGGAGCACGAACTCACCGAGCGAGCACCAGAGGAGTCTCCTACGGAAAAGGCGGCGAACTGAGCAGCGACTATTCCGGGTTGAGTTCTTCCCAGGCACGGGCGTGATCGTTCTCCAACAGGTGCCGTACCTGGCCAGCGGCACACTGCAAATGACCAAGGATGGACAAGGGAACCCGTCGCAATGCTTCCTCGATAGCCTGCTACCAATCAGGCCAGCGCGGAGGTAAAGGCCAACAACCAAGATGAGCGCGCCAGAAAAATACGGTGTTTTGCGTGCGAACTCGCCGAAACCGCTCCAGCGGCTTGGAAACCTGCTTCACACTCAAGGTGCCATCAGCCAGAACATAATGATCTGCCGGGTTGCCACTTCCTGGTTAGCCGCGGACCAGCAATGCATTCAAGCTGCGCGGCGCACACACTAGATCGGCCAGCGTGTATTCGTCCAGCGTCGCGAAGAGCGCATCAAAGGCGCGGACCAGTACTGCCGTCAGTCGGCAAGCCGGTGCGATGCGACAGGCACCGCCGTCGGACAGGCATTCGACGATGGGCGTACTGCCTTCGCTGGTGCGAATGATCTGCCCCAGCCGAATGTCCTCAGGCTCGCGCGCCAGGCGGATGCCGCCACCTTTCCCTCGCAAAGTTTCGATGACCCCTGCCAGCGCCAGTTGATGCACCACCTTCATCAGGTGATTCTCCGAGATGTCGTAGGCGGCGGCGATCTCCGGAATGGTGGCGAGCCGGTCACGATTGAGCGCCAGGAACATGAGGACGCGCAGGGTGTAGTCAGAGAAGGTAGTGAGTTTCACGCCAGCGTGTGAGCGATCATAAGCTGTATAAACTATATTGCTTTACGAAAAAGAGGGTGTTACGATGAAGCAATATTAATTATACCGCTTTCTCAAGGACGTTCGCCATGTCATACCAAACTCGCAACTGGCTGATCATCGCCGCCACTCTAGCGCTGAATATCGGTTCGGCCTTCGCCATCGACCACGCGCATGACCTCGAAGGCTACGGTGCCACCACGCTGACATTGAACAACGGCACGAAGTGGCCGATCGACGCTCCATTGCGCCAGGGAATGACGAGTATCAAGGCCGCACTGCTACCGCAATTACCTGCGATTCACGAAAACAGGCTGAAGGCTTCTCAATACCTGCGATTGGCAAAACAGACGAACACGCAGATTGGCTTTATGGTCACCAATTGCAAGCTTTCGCCTGACACAACGCGCAATTGCATCTGATCATCGCCGATCTTGGCACCGCCGCCGAAGCCTTGGCGGGAAACGACCAGAAGATGTCGCGCCAGGAGGGCGCAATGCGGCTGCAGAACGTTCTTAAAACCTACGGCGAATTCTTCGATCATCCCAACTGGAGGCTGTCCACTTCCGCGCATGAACACTGATCGGCGACATCATTTGGCGGACAGATCTCAAGCATGAAGCGGCATCCGGAGTTGCTAACGCTTTCCCGTGAGCATCACGCCGCGCTCAAGCTCGCGCGTGACGCCCGACGTGCCGCGAAATCTGGCGAGGCGAGCGAACTGGGGAATCTGGCACAACGCGTCGTCAGTTTCTTCTCGGCCGAACTCGATCCGCACTTCCGTATCGAGGAGAAGCACCTTCTGGTGTTTCTGGCGCATGCCGGAGAACGTGACCTGGTTCAGCGCACGCTGACTGAACATGCAGAATTGCGCAGTATCGCCAGCACACTGTGTTGCCCCGATCCAGCCATGTTGTTGCGATTTGCAGATCTGCTGGCGGAACATGTCCGCTTTGAGGAGCGCGAACTATTCGAGGTGGCGCAGGCCAGGCTCGATGGGAATCCAATTCAAATTTGAGGCGCAATCCATTCGGATTGCGGCCGTCGGAAAAAAAATGCCCCAGCAGCCAGCCCCCAGAAAAGTCATCAAGATCACACCGGTCGTTGATCCGGATGCCAAGGTTTACCCGCGCTCCATCAGCGGGCCATTCACTCGCTGGCGCTGGATTTTTGTCTGGCTGACGCAGATCGTTTTCTACGGCCTTTGCTGGGTGCCATGGCACGGTCGGCAGGCCATCCTGTTCGATCTCGAGACGCGCAAATTCTACTTCTTCGATCTGGTACTGTGGCCGCAGGACACGATCTATCTCGTTCTGCTGATGGTTCTCGGAGCGCTCGCCCTGTTCCTGTTTACCGCGGTAGCGGGACGCCTGTGGTGCGGCTATGCCTGTCCGCAAACGGTGTATACGGAAATTTTCCTGTGGTTCGAGAAACTCATCGAAGGTGAACGGCCGCAGCGCATCAAGCTCGATGCCGCGCCGTGGTCGTTACGCAAGCTAGCCACCAAGACGGCCAAGCACGCCATTTGGCTGCTCTTCTCCCTGTGGACAGGTTTTACTTTCGTCGGCTATTTCACGCCGATTCGCGATCTTGCGCAGGATCTTGTTACCTTCTCGGCTGGCGCATGGTCATCCTTCTGGGTAGTCTTCTATGGTTTCGCCACGTATGGCAATGCCGGCTTCCTGCGCGACCAGATGTGTCGACAGATTTGCCCATACGCGCGATTTCAGTTTGTCATGTTCGATCCCGACACCCTGATCATCGCCTACGATGTCGAACGAGGCGAGTCGCGTGGGGCACGTGCCAGAGGTATTGACCCGCGAACACAGGGCCTCGGCGATTGCGTCGACTGCAGCATCTGCGTCCAGGTTTGTCCCACCGGAATCGACATCCGGGATGGTTTGCAGAATGAGTGCATTGGCTGCGCCGCCTGCATAGACGCCTGCGATCAAGTGATGGACAAGATGAATTATCCTCGCGGCCTGATCCGCTACTCCACGGAGAACGCGGTCAGCAAGCGCTACACGCCGATGGATATCGTGCGGCGAGCGTTTCGGCCACGAGTGATCATCTACAGCGCGATCCTTGTCTTGCTGGTGGCGGCGACCTCTTGGTCACTGAAAACGCGCGTACCGCTCAAAGTCAATATACTGAAGGACCGCAACACGCTCTCACGCGAAGCTGACGATGGGTCAATCGAAAACATCTACCGACTGCAGATCATGAACACAGGTGATTTGACCCGGACCTTCCGGATCAGCATTGCCGGCATTGAAAACATACACCTCGACGACGACAAAACGATCACGGTGACAGGCGGCGAAATCGGTACCCGAACCGCCATTGTCAGGACCAATCCCGGAGCGGCAAAATCTGGCGCCAACCCGATCAGGTTCAGTGTCGAGGATATAGACGATCCTACCGTTGCCGTTACCGAACTCTCAAAGTTCTGGATGCCCTAGTGTAGTGTTGCATTCTTGAGGGAACTTGTCTGGATACCACGTCTCCAATGCACGTTGTGTGCGGAGTGGAGATGCAGATGCGAGTTGCCCCGAAGATTGTCTTGTCCGAAGAGGATCGTGGCGAGTTGACCAAGCTTTCTCGTTCCAGGCGCGCCAGCGTGCGGCTGGCACAGCGTGCGCGGATTGTGCTGCTGGCCGCTGATGGGATGCGAAACGATGAGATCGCGGATCAGTTGGGGATTGGCCGCGTACAGGTGTCGCGTTGGCGAGGGCGTTATGCGAAGTCGCGGCTGGCGGGAATCGAGCGCGACTTGCCGCGCGGCGCCCCTCCGGTGAAGGTGGATGTGGCGCGACTGGTGGAACTGACCACGCAAAGCACACCCGAAGCAGCGACGCACTGGAGTACCCGCAAGATGGCCGCCGAACTGGGCGTCAGTGCGGCCAGCATCTCGCGCCACTGGCGCGCCAACGGCGTGAAGCCTCACCTGGTACGTGGCTTCAAGGTCTCTCGTGACCCCAGGTTCGTCGAGAAACTCGAAGACATCGTCGGTCTGTACATGTCGCCACCCGAGCATGCGCTGGTGTTGTGCTGCGATGAGAAAAGCCAGGTGCAGGCACTCGACCGTACGCAGCCCGGGCTGCCGCTGAAAAAAGGGCGTGCAGCCACCATGACCCACGATTACAAGCGCAACGGCACGACCACGCTGTTCGCCGCGCTCAACGTGCTGGACGGCAGCGTGATCGCACAGTGCGAACAGCAGCACCGTCACACAGAGTGGCTCAAGTTTCTGCGCAAGATCGACCGGGAAACGCCGAAGGACAAGGCGCTGCACCTGATCGCCGACAACTACGCCACACACAAGCATCCCGTTGTACAGGAATGGTTGGCCAAGCATCCGCGGATTCAGATGCATTTCACCCCCACCTCGGCCTCCTGGCTGAACATGGTCGAGCGCTTCTTCCGCGATATCACGACCGAACGACTGCGCCGTGGCGTGTTCACCAGCGTCCCCGCGTTGGTCTCTGCCATCGACGACTACATCGCCCATCACAACACCAAGCCCAAGCCCTTTATCTGGACCAAGAGCGCTCGCGACATCCTCCAGAAGGTCATTCGCGCCAACAGCCGCTTAAGCGCTAAACAGAATGCAACACTACACTAGCGGGCCGTCCATGATCGGGTGTTGGCCTTCTCGCGATAGATGCCGGCGATGTAATAGCCAGCCTGACGGGCGCTGTGCTCGATGTCGGCTTGGCGCGCAAGGTCTTGTTCGTCGGTGCTGACACGCAGGTAGAGTCGGGCGATTTGCATGTAGTGGATGGCCAAGTTGGGTATACCGAACTTGGCTATCTTTTGAAGATGTGGTCAAGAACAAAAGAGCCAATGTAAATTGGCTACGCCCTATTTGACCATCTATTTTGGCCTCTTAACTGCTTTTTCGGCTCCACTGCATCTCAGAACCCGATGACGGAATCTTCTGGGGTTCCGGCGTAGACCCCCCTATCGGAGTCGTATGGGCAGGGTGGCGAAACCACTGCCGGGGTACACCGCGCCGGTGGGCGGCCGGTCCGGGATCGGGTCGATGCGGGTCGTGCGCCCGAGGATCTCCTCCATCACCACACGCATCTCCATCCGAGCCAGAGGAGCGCCTGGGCAGACGTGGATTCCCGCGCCATATAGCAGGTTTGCGGTCGGGTCGCGGTCCAGCCGATACGCCTCCGGATCCTCGAAAACACGACCATCGCGGTTGGCAGAAATCCAGATCAGCGAGATCCGTTCGCCGGCGGCGATCTTCCTGCCACCGATCTCTACCGGACGAGTGGTGATGCGGCGGTTGGCGACCAATGGTCCGTAGATCCGGAGAATCTCTTCGGTTGCGGCGGGCAGCAGGGAGGGCTGCGTGCGGAGCTGCTGCTGCAGTTCCGGGTGTTGCGAGAGGTAGTGAACCAGGATGCCCAGCGCTGCCGAAATCGTGCCGACCTCACCGACGGTCCAGTTTCGCACGATGCTGACGATTTCTTCATCGCGCAACGGTCGGCCCTGTACCTGTTGCCGAAGCAGTGAACTGGTGATGTCATCACTGGCCTGCGCACCGGCCGCCCGCCGGAGCTGCAGCAACTCGTGGACGTAGCCCTCGAATTCCTTGGCGACCTCCGCCATCGCCGTCCGGTCCTGCGCAAAAGTCGCCTGATGATTCTTCTGCGTCCAGAGACGCAGCGGTTCGCACATTTCGAGCGGCCAACCGAGCGAGGCGGACTGAATCCGTACGGCGAACCAATGGGCGAAGTCGCCGATGAACTCCAGCTCATCGCGCTCCAGCAGCGATTGAAGACGCTTCGCGGCGATCTCGCGACATTGCGGCTCGAACGCGTCCACACGTTCCGGCCGAAAATATTGCGCGATCATCCGTCGGTACTCGGTATGCTCGGGGGGATCCATGCCGTCCGGAACGGAGAGATGTCGGGATGCGGCGTTGCTCAAGGTGTCGGGATCCATCAGCACGCGAACGATATCCTGGTGCCGAAACACGGACCAGCTGAGAAAGTCGCTGTACGCAACCGGACAGCGCTCACGCATCTCGTCGTAGGCAGCTCGCTGATCACGCTGGACGGCGTCGGATTTCGGGTCCCAATCCGGTTGCAAGATATCGTTCACGGTCGTTCCTTCCTCATCGTCTTAGAGTAGCGGCCCCCGCGCTCGACGATGAAAGGCCGGCCGCGCAGCCATTCATTGTTTGCTCGCCAGACGAATCAGTCGATTGGTTTCCACCCCGGGTGCTGGAAGTAACGGCCGTACTGATTCACCGCGCCTACGGTCTGCGCTGCTCCGGCAGCCGGCGTGGCTTTCGACTTGCCCTGCATCGCGTCGGCACCGGTAGTGAGTTCGGCGACGATGAGGTGCAGGTTTTCGTCTGCTGCGGGGTCGAGCTTGCACTCGGTGACTATCTTGGCGATGTGCGCCTCGACCAGGCTGCCCAACGCCTTGTACTCGTCTGCCGTCAGCGTTCCGTGGTGGATGGCTGTCGCTTTCGCGACCAGCGCGGTGCGGATGTCGCTCATGTTCCGGCGCAGCGGCTCGTCCGTTGCCCACTTCTTGCCGTGGTCGAGCATCAATTTGGTTGGCGCAGCCGCTGCGTGCTGGTGCGAATTGGTGGCCGAAGCAGGGGTGGCAGAGGCGGGGGCGGCAGAGGCAGGCGCGCCGATGGCGAAGGTAGTGAGCAGGGCGGCTGTGAGCAGGGTGCGGTGGATGTTCATGGGATTCTCCTCAATGTTGAACAACAATGATCTCCGGATCGTCAGCATGCTCGACGAGCAGCGTCCGGACGCGGTCTTGCCATAGTGATTGGAACTGTGCGGTCTGCCCGGCGGTGGCAGTACCGGCGACGCAGCGCGGCATCAGGGAAGCGATGCGCGCATCGCCCGGCAACCGCTCCAGCCGGGCGGAGACAATGGCCGCCGTACTGGTGTCCTGCCGCGTGAAACGCAGCTGGCCGGGGATGTCGGCGCCGAAGGAGAGCAGGCAACGGCGATCAAAACGCCCTGCAATTCCCTTGAAGCCGGTATCGTTGCTCGCACCGGTGAGCAGGCTGACGACATTGGCAACGACGCCAGCAACCCCGGTGAGTCGGTCATCCCGGAGCTCGACGCGGATGCCACCGCGCTCGGGAAAGGCTGCCGGGTAGAGGGCGCGCATGGCTGCGCGGGTCATCAGATAGGCGGAAGCGACGGTCGGGCACGAATGCCCGGCGAGCTTGACCGCGTCGCTGTAGGTGTATTCGATGATGCCGTCCTCCACCGCCCCGAGGAACCGGGCCAGTGGGTCGCGAACGGTAATTCGTGGTGCAGATTCAAAAAACTCCGGGAAATTCATGAGTTCGTTCTCCTCGGGACAGTCGCGCTTGCCAAACGGACACTACACGCCTAAGATAGTAACCACTTACTTACAGAAATGCAAGCTGACCACCATCATGGATATTCAGAGCAGCGTCCACAAGGCTTCTGGCCAACGTCTGAGCAGCGACGAACGACAGCGCGAGATCGTCGCTGCGGTACTTGCGCTGGCCCGCGAGCGCGGGCCGGATGCGATCACCACGCAGGCCATCGCCGACCGGATCGGCGTCACGCAGGGGGCAATCTTTCGTCACTTCCCGCACAAGGAGGCGATCTGGATGGCGGTCTTTGCCTGGGTCCGGGAATCGCTTGGCACGCTTTTGGCGACCGCTGTGGCGCAGCGCCAGTCGCCGCTGGCAAAGATCGAGGCCGCGTTCTTCGCGCACGTGGCCTTCATCGCGACCAACCCCGGCGTTCCCCGCGTACTGTTCCACGAGCTGCAATATCCCGGGGATTCGCCGGTGCGCGCCGAGGTCCAGGCGATGATCGCTGGCTACCGCGAGCGGCTGACCGCGCTGTTCACCGAGGCCAGGACGGCCGGTGAGCTTCCCGCCGCGCTGGATACCGCGCTGGCGCCGGTGCTGTTCATTGGGGCGGTGCAGGGCCTGGTCATCGAGTCAGCGCTCGCCGGCAACGAGGACGCAATGATGGCGCGTGCGCAGCAGATGTTCCCGCTGCTCGTGCACGGCTATCGCGGGCCACAAGAAGCATGAACTTGCGCTTTTCCCGCAAGGCGGTATTGCGCGCAGTCGCCGTCGCCAGTGTACTGTTGCTCGGCTGGCTGGCGACCAGCCAGGGACCGCTGGCGCCAACCAGGGTGACTTTGACCAAGGTGCAGCTGGGGCCGCTGCTGGAGAGCACCTTCGGCATCGGCACAGTCGAGGCTCGCCGCAGCTATGCACTGGGTCCGACGACGGCCAGCCGCGTGGCGCGCGTGCTGGTCGACCAGGGCGATGCCGTCACGGCCGGGCAACTACTTGCCGAACTCGATCCGGTCGACCTCGACGATCGCGTTGCGAGCGGCCGACTCGTCGCACAACGTGCCGCAAGCGCTGTCCGCGCGGCGCAAGCTGAGCTGGTCGCGGCGCAGAGCCGTGCGCTAGTCGCGGTCGCCAGCGCGCGTCGTTCCGCCGAACTACGCGCACGCGGTTTCTTCAGCCAAGAGGCCGCCGACGCCAAGCAGCAAGAAGCCAATGCCGCGACGGCGGTAGCGGACGCCACGGCCGCCCAACTGGCGGCGGCGCGGCGCGATCACGAACGCGCGCTGGCCGATGTTGCCGGTGTCGGCAAGCTGCGCGCGCAGGCACTGCTGGCGAGTCCCGTCGATGGCATCGTCAGTGCGCGACTGTTCGAACCGGGATCGACGATCGTTGCCGGGCAGGCCGTGCTGCAGGTCATTGACCCGGCGAGCCTGTGGGTCAGGGCGCGCATCGACCAGGGCCAGGCCGGCGGCGTGCGCGTTGGACAGTCAGCCGAGATCGTGCTGCGCTCGGATGCCAAGCGTGTCTACCCGGGCGAAGTCCAGCGCGTCGATTGGCTAAGCGATTCGGTCGCCGAAGAGCGCATCGTCAATGTCGCCTTCGCGGCGATTCCCGACGCACTCTCGATCGGAGAGCTGGTCGAGGTGACCATCGGCACCGCTGAACTGCCCGATGCACCCTGGTTGCCGACGGCAGCGGTGAAGCGTGTGGACCGACAGGATGGCGTGTGGCGAATAAAGGACGGGCGCGTCACGTTTCATCCGGTCGAGGTCGGCATCTCCACCCTGGATGGCCGCAGCCAGATTCTTGCTGGTCTGGCAGTCGGCGACGAAGTTGTCGTACACAGCGAGCAGGCATTGCAGCCCGACGCGAAAGTCAGGGTCGTCGTCGCCATCGTCGGTGCCAGGCGATGATCAATCTCGCCGGTCGCGACATCCTCAACGGCTGGGGCAAGTTCGTCTTCACCGGCCTCGGGCTCGGCTTGCTGATCGGCGTCACGCTGTCGATGGCCGGGATCTATCGCGGACTGGTCGATGACGGACGCGTCCTGCTGGGCAATGCTGGGGCCGATCTATGGGTCGTGCAACGCAATACGCTCGGCCCCTACGCCGAACCCTCGAACGTACGCGACGACGCCTATCGCGCGCTGCTTGGCGTCAAGGGGGTGGTCGAGGCCGGCAATGTCACCTACCTGACGATGCAGATCGAAGATCAGGGCCAGGATGTACGGGTGATGCTCGTCGGCTTCCAGCCCGGACACCCCGGTGAGCCCGGCTACCTCGTCGCCGGACGTCCGATCACGCGTTCGCACTACGAGGCGATTGCCGATATCAAGACCGGCTTCCGCCTTGGGCAGCGCATCCGTATCCGACGGCACGAGTACACGGTGGTCGGCTTGACCAGCCGCATGGTGTCGTCGGCTGGTGACCCGATGGTCTTCGTGCCGCTGCGCGATGCGCAGGAAGTGCAGTTCCTCAAGGACAACGATGCGTTGGTCAATGAACGCGCACGCACTGCCGCCAATCCGGCGTTCAACCGCCCCGGTATACCGGGACTGCTCGAGGCCGTACAAGCCAGCCAGGCGAGCAGCCGGACGGTGAATGTGGTCCTGCTGCGGCTCGCCACGCACGCCGATGAAGCGACCGTAGCCAGCAACATCCGGCGCTGGAAACACCTCGAAGCCTATACGCGTGCCGACATGGACGAAATCCTCGTCGCCAAGCTGATCGCCACGTCGGCGAAGCAGATCTTCATGTTCCTGGTCATCCTGGCGATTGTCAGCGCGGCCATCGTCGCCTTCATCATCTACACGATGACCCTGAACAAGGTCCGCGAGATCGCGGTGCTCAAGCTGATCGGGGCACGCAACCGGACCATCGCCGCCATGATCCTGCAGCAGGCGCTCGGCCTGGGTGCGATCGGTTTTCTCGTCGGCAAGACTGCGGCGACGCTGTGGGCACCGATCTTCCCCAAGTACGTCCTGCTGCTCCCCGGGGACGCCGTGCGCGGTGCGCTGTTGGTGCTGGCGATTTGCGCGCTGGCAAGCGTCGTCGCCATCCGCGCCGCGTTGCGCGTCGATCCAGCGACGGCGATCGGGGGATAGATGCCCGCGGCGATCGAAATCAGCGGCCTGACCAAGCGCTACGGCGTCCGCGATGCAGCGGTTGATGCCCTGAAGGGCGTGGACATGATCGTCCAGCCCGGCGAGGTTGTCGGGCTGATCGGCCCCAGTGGCTCGGGCAAGAGCACGCTGCTCAAGTGCCTGGGTGCGGTGATCGAGCCCAGCGCGGGGCGAATGGCGCTGGCCGGCGAGGCAATCTACGACAATGGCTGGCAGGTGGCCGATCTGCGCGCCTTGCGTCGCGATCGCATCGGCTTCGTCTTCCAGGCGCCGTATCTCATTCCTTTCCTCGACGTCACCGATAACGTGGCGTTGCTACCGATGCTGGCCGGTGTGGCCAACGCCAGTGCGCGCGAGCGGGCGCGGGCGATGCTTGCGGCACTCGATGTCGGGCATCGTTCCCAAGCACGGGTGGCGCAGCTGTCCGGCGGTGAGCAGCAGCGGGTGGCGATCGCTCGCGCGCTGGTTAACCAGCCGCCGATCATCCTCGCCGACGAGCCGACGGCCCCCCTGGACAGCGAGCGCGCATTGGCTGTGGTCCGCATCCTCAACGAGATGGCACAGCGCTTCGCGACAGCGATCATCGTCGTCACCCACGACGAAAAGATCATCCCGACCTTCCGGCGGATTTATCACATCCGTGACGGACGCACCTATGAGGAAGCCGGCGAGGGGCGGGCCGCTTGATCCGCGGAGGACGAGAAAGAGACGCTCGGCGATCGTCGGCAGCCGGGATTTGCGCTCGCGTGCGCGAGCTTGTTGCCTAAACCTCGCCTAAGCCTCGTCGATTCCCCGGCGCTCGCGCATCGCGCGTCCGATGCGGGCCAGATCATGGTCGCTCAACAAGCGCGCAGCCATGGGCAGGAGCTCCTTTTCCTCGTACTCGATATGGCACGCATAGCGAACGGCCAGCGCTTCGACATCGTCAGCGACCAGTGACACCTGCTCGCCGGCGGCGATCCTTTCGAGGATGCCGCGCAGGTGTCGCCAACACGCTTCGAGCGCGCGGTGATCGACTTTCAGCCCGTCGATCACCGCGCGCAGGCAGATGGCGTCAGAACCGGCCATCGACTCGATCAACGCCGGAAAGAGGTCGTCTTCTTCATCGGCATGATGGTGCAGGGCGGATGTGTCGAAGTAGCGTATTACCCTGGTCGCCGCCGCACGCGCTTCTTCGTCGACGCCATGAACCAGCAGGTGTGGAACCAGGCGCCGCAAGGTCACGCATTGCGTTTCAATTCTGCCATGGCAGGCGGAAAGCATCTCCAGAGGCGCCTCGGTTCCGACGGTCGGTGCGGAGAATCCAGGAATGCTTGTCGTCACTTCAAGGCCCTGTCGCTCGGCTTGTCTTGCGCGGCAGCCGAAGACTGTGCGACTGCCTTGAGGTGGCGGGCGGTACAGTCGCGGCCGATGGCCAGGGAACCGATGATCGTGCCGCTGCCGTCCCTCACCAGGCCGAAGCTCAGTTCCACGTAGAGCTTGCTCCCATCCTTGTGCACCGAGCGGGTTGTGAGTACCTGGTTCCGGTACTTGGTCTGGCCGCTGTCAACCGCTTTGTGAAAGCCTTCCCAGTGTGCTTTCCGGAGCCGTTCCGGAATGATCACGTCGAGGCTTTCGCCGAGGACTTCGGCGGCGGAATGGCCGAACACGGTTTCAGCGCCATGATTCCAGACGCGGATCGCTCCCTCGCAATCGGCGAAAATGATCACATCCGGGGCCTGATCCACGATCGCCTGATAGAGATCGGAATCTGTATCCGCACACGCGGCAGTTGCCTGCATCCTGGAACTCCTTTCCACTTGGTCGAATGAGACAAGCGCTCGCCGTCGTTGCTATTTGCGGCCGAGCGTGGTTAGGTCGGGCACCGTGAATGTTCCCTGCAAGGACAGGAGCTCACGGCGATGAAGGCCAGCCAGTTGCTCAACGCATTCGTTGCCTTTTCTTGTCAGTTGCACGTCCACCTGCCGCCGGTCGCTGCTGCTGACGCTACGCTGTACTAGTCCGGCCGCCTCGCATCGAGAAATCAGCGACACGACCCCATGATGCTTCGCCTGCAGGCGTTCGGCGAGTTCGCCGACGTTGGCCGATTCCCGTCCGGGAAAGCCTTTGATCTGGAGCATCAACAGATACTGCAAGGGGGTTATCCCGGCCCGCTGCGTCAGATCTTCGCTGAAGCGCAGGTAGCGGCGCAGCTGGTAGCGGAAGTGGGCAAGCGTTTCGAAATCGACCTTGGACATTTGCTGCTCGGACATTTCTGCAGGGAACCTTCCCGTAAGTTTGTATCACAGTATGATATGGTTGGCTGGATGCAATGGCAAGTTGCCTGGGCGCGGTGTTTCGCAAACTTCTCCTGGCAATAAAGTCCTTATCCCGAGGTATCCACAGGCAAAGACGACTCAACTAAACCCGATGACTATCGACCCACATACCCACGGCCTGTCAACACTCTGCATTCACGCCGGCACGCATCTGGACCAGGCCACCGGCGGCGCGTGCAGCCCCATCTTCACTTCCACGGCCTACGCGTTCCCGAATCCGGCCAACGCGAACATCTACCCGCGTTACTTCAATACGCCCAACCAGCAGGTCATCAACCGCAAGCTGGCAGCGCTCGAAAAGGGCGAGGGGGCGCTTGTCTTCGGCTCGGGCATGGCGGCGATCTCCACCTTGCTCCTTGCTAATCTCAAACCTGGCGATCACGCCATCTTCCAGAACGATCTCTACGGCGGCAGTATGCGGCTGATCAGCAGCGAACTGCCGCGGCTCGGCGTGCAGCTTTCCTGGGGGGCGAACGTGGCGGACTTCGCCGCTGCCTTGCGACCGGAGACGCGGCTGATCTACGTCGAATCTCCGTCGAATCCGCTGCTGCATTGCGTTGATCTGGCCGAAATGGCTGCGCTTGCGAAACGCCACGGCGTTTTGACCGTCATCGACAACACTTTTGCCACGCCGATCAATCAGAACCCGCTTCCGCTGGGTATCGATGCGGTCATCCACAGTGCTACCAAGTACCTCAACGGCCACAGCGACGTAAACGCGGGCGTGGTCGTTGCCTCCGCTGAAATCGTCAGCCGCGTGACGGGGAGTGCCGTCAACTTCGGCGGAATGCTCGATGCGCACGCCTGTTCTCAACTGGAACGTGGACTGAAGACACTGGCCCTGCGCGTGCAACGGCACAATGAGAATGCCGAGACGCTGGCACGTTTCCTTGCCTCGCATCCGGCGGTGTCCAAAGTCAATTATCCCGGCCTGCCCGAACATCCCGACCACGCCATCGCGGCACGCCAGATGCGCGGGTTTGGCGGCATGCTGTCGTTCGAGCTGCGTCAACCAGAGCAGCTGGATCGCTTGTTGAGCCGGCTGCGTATCGTCATGCCGGCCCTGAGTCTGGGCGGCGTGGAAAGCCTGATTTGCGTTCCCAGCCGCAGTACACACCGCACCATGACGCCTGCCGAGCGACGGCGTGCCGGCATCAGCGATGGCCTGTTACGCGTCTCTGCAGGCATCGAGGATGTGCAAGACCTGATCGACGACTTCACCGACGCACTGGCCGGGGATGATCGTCGTTCCCCGGCCTCCACGAGGGAATCTCCCTTATGAGCAGCACTGACAACACGCAGCCCGCCCCATTGATGATCGTCGGCGAAGTGGCGTCGTCGGGCCTTGCCCGCGGACCCGCCATGCTGTGCGATTGCGCCCGAACGCAGACAGCCGTTCCGCTCCGGCAGGTGAGCGCGGAGGTGCAAGCTGAGGTCGAGCGTTTCGATGCCGCGGTGCTTGCCGCCGAGGGCAAGCTGCGGGAAGTTCAGGAGAGCGTCCGGCGGACTTTGGGGAAGGACGAGGCGGAGATTTTCGAAGCGCAAGTCCTTCTCCTGCGCGACGTGCAACTGCGCGATGCGGTGCGTGCGCTTTGCCTCGAAAAGCGGATGAATGTGGAGGCGGCGGTCGAAGAAGCGATCAAGCAATTGATGGACTTGTTCGGCCGCCTCGAAGATCCCTACTTCCGCGAGCGTGCCACCGATCTGTACGACGTCGGCAGACGCCTCCTCGATCACCTGGCGGAAAGCGGACTGCCGGATGTTCCGGTTGTCCACGAGGGATGCGTGATCATCACCAGCGAAATTCTCGCCTCCGTCGTTGCTCGCCTGGAAGGCCAGGGCGTGCGTGGCTTGATTGTAGAGAAAGGCGGCCTCACGGCGCACGCCACCATCCTTGCCCGCTCGCTCGGCATCCCCACGCTCGTACAGGTGCCGGAAGCAACCGCGAAGATCCGTGCGGGCGATCTGGTGATCGTCGATGCTTTGGCCGGACGCGCCTTCATCAATCCTCAGGCCGATATCCTGAGGAAGTACGATCAGGTGGACGCCAACCTGAAAGCTCACCAAGGCGTCCTGAAGGGCTTGATTGGTCTGCCGACGGTCACACACGATGGCGTCGAAATCAAGCTCTGTGCCAACATCGGCCAGAATGCCGACGCGCTGGCAGCGGCGAATGTCAAGGCTGATGGGGTTGGACTGTATCGAACGGAGTTCGTCTTCCTGGTCCAGGATCATTTCCCGTCGGAAGACGAGCAGTACCAGTTCTACCGCGCCACGGCGGAGCACCTGCAACCGGCGGAAACGGTGATCCGCGTTCTCGATGTCGGCAGTGACAAACCGCTGAGCTATTTCCCGCTGCCGCGCGAAGCCAATCCGGCCATGGGCTTTCGGGGCATCAGGCTGCTGCTCGCGCATCCCACCCTGCTGCACACGCAACTGCGGGCCATCCTTCGCCTGAGTGCCTCGCATCCGGTCGCCATTCTTCTGCCGATGATCGACGGCATAGACGAGTTGCGTGCGGCGAAAGCGGCGATCGAACATGCGAAGGAGGAACTCGCCGCAGCCGGCCAGTCGTTCGATCCGCTGATCCCGGTCGGGGCGATGATCGAGACGCCTTCAGCGGCGATCCTCATCGAGCACCTGGCCGACGAGGTCGACTTCTTCAGTGTCGGCAGCAACGACCTCGTCCAGTTTCTGCTGGCTGCCGACCGGATTCGTGGTGAAATGAAGTCCACCTACGATCCCTTGCATCCGGCAGTCATCCAGGTGCTCGCCAAGCTGGCGACGGTGGCCAGGAGAAAAGGAACACCAATCTCCTTGTGCGGCGAAATTGCCAGTGACCCCACCTACACCAACCTCTTGATCGGTCTCGGATTTCGAAGTTTCAGTGTCAGCCCGGGACGGCTGCTGGACATCAAGCACGCCATTCGCTCGACCGACCTGCAACAGGCTGAAAAGCTCGCCGAGCAGGTTCTGTCGGTGCACTCAACGCGCGACATCCGGGCGCAGGTGCAGGACGACTGGAACCGGCGTCGCCCGGTTGCTTCGCCCGAGTTCAACGGCCCAACAGGCCCCGTCGGCACCTCGCTCGCGGTGAGACACAACGTTGCTCGTCAGCGCTTCGAGGCGCAGGCAGGGGAAAGCGCCCCGGCGTTTCTGAGCTACCGCGCCGAAGGCGAGCGCGTCATTCTGAAGCACACCTTCGTGCCGGACGCGCTTCGCGGCCAGGGAATCGCCGCTGATCTGGTTCGTGTCGCTCTCGAGGAGGCACGGCAACGGCACTGGAAGATCGTCCCGCGCTGTTCGTATGTCGCCGGCTTTATTGAACGCCACCCCGAATTTTGCGACCTTGTCGACCGGCAGGAAGGAAACCTGGACTGAAGCAAGTGCCTCGGGCTGGGGTGCGTTGAAGCCGGGTCCATGGAGTCGTTGCGGCGGGATTCACGAGGGCTGTTTTCCCCGAAAATGCCGGCTCACAAAGAACGGCGGACTGCGTGAACGAGATCATTTCGCAACTGCTTGCGGAGCATCGAAATCTGGGAAAACTGGTCGGACCACTTTAGATTGTCCGAGCCATTCACCCGGCTCATCCGGGCGGAACGGCTCCTCCGCAGGTTGCGCCGCGAACTTGTTGGGGCCGTGTTAGCGTCCCCGTTTTGCCGCCATGAGCGGCTCACATGCCGACCGTCCCCGGCTCTGCCGCGGAATGGTCGCCTTGTCAGGGGAGTATTGCCATGGCACTGTCACACGCCAAGTCGGGCGATCTGGTGAACACCATCAATGCCAGCGCCACGCTTGCCGGCAACACTTCGGTGACGCTGGTGCGCGATGATCATATCGAGATCCTCCGCCTCGTCCTGGGCGCCGGAACCCATATGCAGGAGCACAGCGCTGCCGGTGCCATGACCTTGCAGTGTCTGAGCGGCGAAGTCGACCTCAGCTGTCACGGTAAAACCCACACGCTGCAGCCCGGCGACCTTATCTACCTGAACGATGCAGAGCCGCACGCATTACATTGCAAACAGCAAGCCATCCTTCTTGTCACCCTGATCTTGCATCGAAAATGACTTCAGAGGCATGGGTGCAGCGATGACGTCGGCATCTCAGAACCCGATGGTCTGAACACGGAGCCTGTCTCGGCCACACGCTGGACGCTTGCCTTCCGGTATTCGGACGCAGAAACCCCGGTGTAGCGGCGGAAAATCCGCGTGAAGTAGGACAGGTCGTTGAAGCCGACGGCAAACGCGACCTCGGACACGGTCACCCGGGGCGATGCCAGAAGCTCCCAAGCCTTGGCCACCCGGCTGCGCAGCAGGAAATCGCAAAAGGTCCGGCCGTGCTCGCGTTTGAAGACGCGGCTGAATTCGGACACGCTCAGATGGCACAAGCTGGCCGCCTTGGCCAGCGAAATCCCTATGTCCAGGTGGGCGCGGACGTAGTCGCTGGCCGCCGCGGTGGCGGTGCGTGGCATTGACCGGCCGACCCGTTCGCCGAACGGGACTGGTTGCGAAGGAAACAAATTGTGCCGCTCCCCCGTCGCTCGTGTTGTTTCTGCGAGGCGATAGAGCGCCCTAGCTCGCCAAGCCAGTTCCTCAAAGGTGACCGGCTTCACCAGGTAATCCCAGACGCGCGAGCGGAATGACCAAGTAGCCAGCGCTTCCGAGTGGGCCTCGGTCAGCATGAGAATCGGCAGCGGCGGAAAGTACAACTTGGTCGCCTGCAGCGTTTGCAGCCGGCGCCGGTCGGGCTGGTCGAATTCGAAGCAGATGAATGAAGGGCGATGCACTGTGATCGCCTCACCGATCCCTGGCGGTTCGCTCACCTTGATGCCCTGAAAGGCAGTCGCCAACTCTTCGCAGACGCTCGCTTCGGCGCTGGCGACGCGCAAATCGACCCACAGAAAGCGTTGCCGATTGGCAGCGCGGCCTGCCGCTGGCGGTGCCGCCTCGGTCGACGTAGGCACGCGCTGTCAATTTGCGGCACATTAAGGCCAGCGAATCGCGGCGTAATGCGGCCAGCAGAAGTGGCTGTTTTAGCGGTTTCGGACGGGTCGGTTTTACGCCGTTTTCAGGCTTCTTGCAACGTGGCAAGTGGCGACCGGAAGGGTGTCCAGGGGACCGTGGAATAAATGTCGGCTGTTTGGCGTTTATGCCGCGAAAGCCCCTTGACACCCTGGAGGTCGCAGACGCTGACGGCAGTTGTCGGGGATGTTTTTTCATCCCCGGCGGCTGCCTCACGGCGAGTGCGGGGTCTGGGGCGGCGCCCCAGGGTTTGCTCGCCGCTGAGGGTCTAACGTGCGGCCGAGGGAGACTTGGAAGCGTCCCTGCCCGCCGTGGCCTGGACGGGCGACCGGGCTTCCGGCAGGGGCCGCGGTTTGCGCCGAGTCTCGCCGTCGAGAATGATCTGATAAGCACGGTCGCGCAAACGGTCGAGCGTCGCCGCCCCCATCAACTTGTTGGGAAACGCCGCGCCCCACTCGTCGAAGTGCAAATTGCTGGTCAGCAAGGTGGTCGTGCGCTCATAACGGGCATCAATCAGATCGTGGAAATCCTCATCCTGCGGCGAGCGCATAGGACGCAGCCCGAAGTCATCAATTGCCAGCACATCGACGCGGGCCAGTTGACGCAGCTTGCGCTCAAAGGAATCGGTCGCCCGCGCCGCGTGCAGCTGAGCCAGCAGCTTGGCGTGCGTAATGAACAGCACCTCATGGCCGGCGCGCAGTGCGCAATGGCAGAGCGACTGGACCAGGTGAGACTTGCCCGTACCGGTCGGGCCGGCGATCAGAACCGGCGCCTGTTCGAGGACGAATCGGCAGGTTGCCAGCTCGGCAATCAAGGCGTGATTGACCGACGGACTGTGGCTGCAATCGAAACGTTCCAGAGTCTTGTCGCTGACCACCTGCGCCTTGCGCAGGCGCTGGGCAAACTGACGCTGATCACGACGGGCGACTTCGTCCTCGACCAGCAACGCCAGGAAGTCGGTGTAGGCTAGCTTGGCCTCGATCGCCTGACGGTTTCTCGCCTCGAGCGAGTCGAGGATGCCGGACAGGCGCAGTTGCTTGAGCAGGGGTTCAAGTGGGAGCATGGGATTCATGAGAAGATTCCAGATAGATAAGGGATGAGCAAGGAGTGGCGCGCCGTGCGGCGGCTCAATGCAACAGATCGGAGGGTTGGCGGCGGAAGTGGCCGCCACTCAGATAGGGCGCTTCCAGCGTCGGCGCGTCGATCAACTCCGGCTGCTGGTCGAGTCCGGTCTGGAGGATCTGCTTGATCGTGCGATAGCTCGGCGTACCAAAGTTCAGCGCGCGGCTACACGCCGCGTCGAGTCGGTTGCGACCGAACTGATCGGCCAAGCGCAGCAAGCCCTGGACGGCGCGCAGCTGATCGAGCACACGCTTCGCGAACAAGCTCTCGACGACCGCCCGACAAGCCGGCCCGACCGCCGTGGCCTGGGTCAAGCACCACTGCGGATCGCGCATGAAGTAAGCCTGGGCGTCGGGTGGCAGATGATCCGCGACGGTCGACCGCGTACCCGCTTTGAACAGACGCGGATGGATCGCCACCAGCTCGTGCTCGTGATAGAGGCGTACGACATCCGGCGTGATTTCCAACCACAGCGTCTGATGGATCAGGCGAAACGGCGCTGAGTAGTGGCAATACGCATGCTGGACGTGGCCGTTGCCGTGCAGCTTGGCCTTGGCCCAGGTTGGGCACGTTGGGGCGACGGCGGGCAGCGGCTGCAGCAGCGCTTGCTCGGTTTCGTTGAATCGCATGAGCGGCCGCTCACGCGTACTGCCGTGGAGGCGATTGCCTGCCTCGCCCTGAATCCACGCCTCTAATTGCGCATTCGCGTGCGCCAGGCTATGAAACTCGCGCAGCGGCATGAAGTTGCCCTTGACATATTTGACTCCCGACTCCACGCGGCCTTTCTTGGCCGGGTCCGCGACCGGACAGGGGTCGATTACAAAGGCATAGCCGAGCGCGAGTTCGGCGTAGGCGCGCTGCACCGTCGGCTCGTAGTAGCAGGCGCGCGTGATCGCGCACTTCGGGTTGTCTATCCGTACCTTGCGCGGGACGCCGTTGAACCACTCGAAGGCGTGCCGGTGGCAGGCCAGCCAGGTCTCGACGCTCTGGTTGCGCACCACTTCGGCGTACTGGTGCCGACTCCACGACAAGGTCATGACGAAGAACCAGGTCTTGAACACCTCGCCGGAATGGCGGTCGGTGATCAGCGGTCCCGAACCGAAGTCGACCTGCGCTTGTTCGCCTACGGCAAAGTCGAGCATCACGGTCGCCACCGGGGCGGGGACCGCTTCGCTACGCAGGAAGCGATAGACGGCATGCACGCTGCCGCCGTAGCCGTACCGGCGGGCCAGCGCCTGGCGGATGCTGCTCACGGCAATGCCCTGACGGTGCCACTCGAGAACTTTCTCGCGAAAGGGCTCCACAGTGGACAGGTGGCTCGCGTTCTTGACCACCCCGCCGCCCGTCGTCTGGTAGTAACGCGCCATCGTCGCGTCGTCCGGCAGCGGGCTCGTCGCCTCCAGCCAGTTCTGCGCGGCGGCGATGTCTCGCACACGTGCGACGGTGTCGCGCCCGACCCCCTGTGCTCGCGCGACCGCCCGATTGCTTTCGCCCAGTCGCAGGCGTTGAATCATTTGTCGTATTTCGTACATTTCGAACTTCCTGTTAGCCATTGCGCCTGCCCCCGGCAAAATTGCCAGAGGTTACACAATCGGAAGTCCGAAACCGCCTCTACTTGCCTTCTACGTGGCCTTATTGCGCCGCGATTGCTCTGGCCTCATTGCGCCGCGAATCCAGTGGCCTCATTACGCCGCCACCGAAATGGCCTTATAGCGGCGCGAGTTAACATTGTCGACAAACGCTGGAATGGTCGTCTTGTCGGCGAGCCTTGATGCGCGGGCGCGACGGGCGCCGTGGTTAATGAGATAGCGGCCGGCGACATCCGGGTTGTCGCGCACGGAAATGGGGGTCTTGACGCCACGCGAGCGGATGGTTCGGGCCAGTTCTTCGAGGCTTTCCGGCCAGAAGCCGGGGTTGTCCTTCGTTCGGGGCTGATGGGGATCTTCGTCGATCATGTCTAGGGGCAATTCCAGCGGCCGGAAACTTCTCGCGACGGTCTCTGACTGGTTGAGAAGGTCGGAAAGATCGCCAATGCTCTCCAGGCCCAGCCCGGACGCCGGTGGCCCTACCTCGGGCTTCTTCTGGACGGTGGTGGCGGGATGCGTGGCGGCGGTCATTGTGTGATCTCCATCTTCT
>RRZT011463025.1_pt1 | contig 21740 bp, 23 predicted proteins | sample 2165551 | NCBI WGS metagenome assembly RRZT01 (sample SAMN10456910, study PRJNA506462) | wastewater metagenome | biome: wastewater; feature: sludge; material: wastewater sludge; isolation source: wastewater sludge with Escherichia coli K12::gfp cells carrying plasmid... | place: USA: Moscow, Idaho... | reverse complement strand
GCTGCGGGCTTGCGCGCCGTGAAAAGCAACCCTTCTATCAGCACCGACGATTTGCGCGCAACGCTGGAAGGCGCTGGCCGTAGCGCAGCGCATCAGCTGGATCGCTACCTGTCGGCCTTGGCAACCATCGCATCGGTTGCCCCGCTGATGGGGTTGTTCGGAACCATCGTGGGGTTGATCGAGATGTTCAGCGCACACAACACTGGCATGCCCTCCAATCCGGCAAGCGTTGCCCATGGCATTTCGGTGGCCTTGTACACCACGGCGCTGGGCTTGATGATTGCCGTACCTTCTCTGCTGTTCTGGCGCTATTTCCGTGGCCGTGTTGACACGTATTTGCTGCAGATGGAAATCGACGCCGACCGTTTCCTGCGCCATTTGCTGAGCCTGCGCAAGAAATAAAACCTGCACGCGCCACCCACAGAGTAACCACCATGCGATTCAAGAAACGCACATCCGATGAGCCTTCCATTGACATCATCCCCATGATTGATGTGTTGATGGCCATTCTGATCTTTTTGATGCTGACGACCACGTTCAACAAGTTCACCGAGATGCAACTGCAGTTGCCTACGGCCGATACCGAGGCGGCGCGCGACTACCCAAAAGAGGTGGTCATTACCATCTCGAGCGAAGGACGCTACGCAATCAACAAGCAACCGCTGGACAACCATTCAACCGACGGCATTGCAGCGGCTTTGAGCGCAGCAAACGCTTCACCCGAAAGCGTACTGATCATCAGCGCAGATGCCGCCACTCCCCACCAAGCGGTTGTGAATGCGATTGCAGCCGCGCGGCGCCTGGATATGCGCAAAGTGACTTTTGCTACGCGCAGAAGCGAGTGATCAGGGCTAGCCCGATACTGCAGGCGCAACATCGCCCAACGCTGGTGATCGTCGCCTTTCCGGGCGTCGCTCACGCCCAGCCCCGCCGATAATCACGCCATGTTCCATCTGCGTGCCTTTTTGCATCGTGCCCTGCCTGCGGCTTGGCAGCGGCGCGGCTGGGTGGCACGGCTGCTGTGGCCGCTGTCTTGCCTGTATGCATGGGTTTGGCGCAGGCAACAGCGCCGAGCAGCGCTGCACGCCCATGCACCGCTGCCCGTTCCCGTTTTGGTGATTGGCAATGTGATTGCAGGCGGCGCAGGCAAAACCCCTACCTGCATCAGCGTGGTGCAACACTTCATCCGCATGGGGCTGCGCGTTGGCGTGCTGTCACGCGGCTATGGGCGCCATCCGTCCGCGCCCGCCTGTCTATCCGTCACAACGACCACTCCCGCCGAGCACGCGGGCGATGAACCACTGCTGATTCACCGCCACACGGGTGTGCCCGTGATGGTGTGCGCCCAGCGCCTGCAAGCTGCCCGGCAGCTGCTGCATCAGCACCCGGATACGCAACTGCTGATATGTGATGATGGCCTGCAACACTTGGCTCTGCCACGCACGGGCGAAGTTTGTGTCATGGATGAACGCGGCATTGGCAACGGCTGGTTGCTGCCCGCCGGCCCGCTGCGCGAGCCCTGGCCGCGCCGCACCACCATGTTGTTGCAAATCACGGCATCGCCACAAGCCATGTCTGAACACAACGCGCCCCTCATTCCCCCCGGGCAAGCCACTTTTCAGGCACAGCGCACGCTGGCGGATACGGCACTTCGTGCAGACGGGCAGCAGCATGCGCTGACGGACTGGATCGGCAGCGGCCAAGCCGTGACGGCGCTGGCCGGCATTGCACAGCCCGATCGCTTTTTTGCCATGTTGCGCACCGCCGGGCTGCATGTGATGGAAACCGCCTCGCTGCCAGACCATGCAGATGCGGCAGAGCTGCTTCAACAGGCGAAACATTTGCTGCGCCACAACGCCCCGCTGCTTTGCACGGAAAAAGATGCCGTCAAGCTCTGGCCGCAGCTGCCGCATGTCTGGGCTGTGCCTTTGGTTCTGCAACCAGAGCCCGCCTTTTTCGCCGCATTGAACGACTGGTGGCAGCAGCAGCACACGCCGCACAATCCGCATCGCCCCGTAGAATGAACGCTATTGCTTGCGCATGGCCTTCATGTTTGCCCTGTGGGCGCATCGACTGATCCGTTGCTCGCTTGTTTATCGCTTGATTGGAACGATTCACACCATGGACACCAAATTGCTCGAATTGCTGGTTTGCCCCGTGACCAAAGGGCCGCTGCTCTGGCGCCCCGAGCAGCAGGAACTGCTTTCCCTCAGTGCACGGCTGGCTTATCCGGTGCGTGACGGCATTCCCGTCATGCTCGAACACGAAGCGCGCGGCCTGAGCGAAGCAGAAGTAGAAGCGGCGCGCGCCAAGCGCCCTGTGGACACCGCATCATGACGCACACCGTACTGATTCCCGCGCGCCTGCACAGCACGCGCCTGCCAGAAAAGCCGCTGGCGGACATTGCCGGCATTCCCATGGTGGTGCGCGTGGCGCAGCGCGTGCAACAGGCCGACAGCGCCCATGCCGCTGCACGTGTTGTGGTGGCGGCAGATCACCCGCGCATCGTGCATGCCTGTGCAGATTTTGGCGTGGAAGCCATCCTCACCGGAACCGAGCATGCCAGCGGCAGCGATCGGCTGGCGCAAGCCTGCGCCCTGTTGCAACTGCCGGATGAGGCCATCGTCGTCAATGTACAGGGTGACGAACCGCTGATCGACCCTGCCCTGCCCGCCGCCGTTGCCCAGCAGCTGGCCAACACGCCCACGGCCCCCATGGCCACGGCAGCCCATCCGCTACGCGCGTGGGACGATTGGCACAACCCCAACATCGTCAAGGTCGTGTGCAATGCACAGCAACAGGCGCTGTATTTCAGCCGTGCGCCCATTCCCTGCTGGCGCGACGCTGCTCCGGCCGACCACACCGCGACCGAGCTGCAAGCGCACCCGGCGGCGCCTTTGCACCATATCGGCATCTACGCCTACCGCGTGGCGTTTCTCAAACAATTCCCGCAATTGCCGCAAGCACCGCTCGAAAAAGCCGAATCGCTGGAGCAGTTGCGCGCGCTCTGGCATGGCTACCCCATTGCCGTGCACATCACGCCGCACGCGCCTGGGCGAGGTGTGGACACCCCCGCAGACCTGGCGGCCGTGCGCGCCCTGTTCGCCGAACAACAGGCTACATCTGCGAGCTGATTCTGCTGCACCGCACATGCCGCCTTCTCTCGCCAGCCACGTGCGACGCCCTCACTGGAAAACACTGCGTCCGCCACCGCTGGACGGTATCCCCGCCAGCGTACTGCATTTACCCACTACGTGCCCGCATGCGCTGCTACCGGATCAACTGGCGGCGCAGTTTCCCCATATCGCCCGCGCAGACTGGATGCTGCGCATACAAAGCGGGCAGGTGCTCGACTCCGCAGGCAAGCCCCTTGCACCCGATGCGCCAACGCCTGCGGCGCAATGGATCTGGTACTACCGCACACTATTCAATGAGCATCCCATTCCGTTTACCGAAACGGTGCTGTTTCAAGACGACTGGCTGGTCGTGGCCGACAAACCGCATTTTCTGCCCGTCAGCCCCACGGGGCAATATGCCCGCGAAACCCTGTTGGCACGCCTGCAACGCCGCCTGCGCCTGCCGCACTTGGCACCGCTGCACCGGCTGGATCGTGAAACAGCAGGGCTGGTCATCTTTACTGTGCAGCCCCACACGCGCAACGCATACGCGCGCCTGTTTCGCGAACGCAGCGTGCACAAAGAATATGAAGCCATCGCCAGCCACAACCCGGCGTTGGGCGAGCATATGCCCCTGCTTCACAGCAGCCACCTAGCGCCCCATGCGCAAGATTTTTTCCGCACGGCCGAATACAGCGACCGACCGCCCAACAGCAGCACGCTGATCGAACTGCTGGAAACCCTGCCCCAGCACCGCGTGCGGCTTCGCCTGCAACCGCGCACCGGCCTGCGGCACCAATTGCGTGTACATCTGCACGCACTGGGCATGCCCATCGTGGGCGACCGTTTTTATCCACATGTGCTGCACCGCGCCGGGGACACTGAAAACTACCAGAACCCCCTGCAATTGCTGGCCAAACGCCTAACCTTTATCGACCCCATCTCCCAGCAACTGCGCCGGTTCGAGAGTGACCTCCAGCTGGATGTGTGAATCCAGCTTGTTGCACGGCCGTGTTGCTGCCTGGCGCAACATCAGCCCGACAAGCAGTGCCCACGAAGCGAAGAAGCCATGCTACCTGTTTGGCAAAGACACGGCATGTCTGCCCCCAGCAAGGCGCGCCGTGCGTGCCATCTACGCACACATAGCATGGCTTGGATCACGACAATCTGTCCAACAATACTCTTTCGTCGCCAGCTTCTGCTACAGTCCATGTTTTCCGCCTGCACGGCGGTTTCTTTTAGCAAATCCGTTTTTTCTTGTTTTAGGCCCCCACATATGAGTCCCATGCTGATTCTGCACCTTGTCTTGCTCGTCGCTATTGGCATCGCCATGGGGCTGATTACCCGCCATTACCAGCCCGGCCCCACGCCGCTGGACGCCACCTGGAGCATGGTGGCAGGCGTGATTGGCGCTGCCGTTGTCACGTTGGCAGGCGCGCAGATCGGCCTGTACGACTTGGGCGACTTCATGTACTACGCCACTGCGCCAACCGGCGCGCTGATTGGTGTTATCGTCTATGCCGTCATCATCACCAAGGATGACGACGATCACACCAAAAATGGCAGCGAATAAGCGCCAGCAAACGCCGCCATACCCCGGCACGGCACCCCTGACAAAAAAGCTGCCAGTTGGCAGCTTTTTTGTGGACAGCCATCAGGCAATTACCGTTCCTGCAGCTTCCACGCCAGCGTTTCGCCTGCGCGCAAAGGTTTGACCTGCGCGCCATCGCCCCAAGCGTAGTGTTCCGGCAACGTCCAGTCCTGCCGCGCCAGCGTAATGCGCTGCGCGTTGCGGGGCAAGCCGTAAAAATCCGGTCCAAAGTGGCTGGCAAAGCCTTCCAGCTTGTCCAAAGCCTGTGCTGCAGCAAAGGCTTCGGCATACAGTTCCAAAGCCGCCGGGGCACTGTAGCAACCCGCGCAGCCACAGGAGTTTTCTTTCAGTTGCGCGGCATGCGGCGCGCTGTCTGTCCCCAGAAAATAACAGGGCTTGCCGCTGGTTGCCGCCGCCACCAAAGCCTGACGGTGCACTTCGCGCTTCAATACCGGCAGGCAGTAGTAGTGCGGGCGAATGCCGCCCGCAAACAGCGCATTGCGGTTGAACAGCAAATGCTGCGGCGTAATCGTTGCGGCGGTGCATGCACCCGCTTCGGCCACGTACTGGGCGGCTTCGCGCGTGGTGATGTGCTCCATCACGATTTTCAGCTCGGGCATGGCTTGCCGCAAAGGCTGCAGCACCCGCTCGATGAACACCGCTTCGCGATCGAAGATATCGATCGCTGCATCCGTCACCTCGCCGTGCACCAGTAGGGGTATGCCGTGGCGTTGCATGGCTTCCAGCGCCGCATGGCAATGCCGCAAATCGGTTACGCCCGCATCGCTATTGGTGGTAGCGCCCGCCGGGTACAGCTTGAATGCGGCTATGCCGGCTTCACGCGCCCGCGCCACTTCATCAGCCGGGGTGTTGTCGGTCAGATACAGCGTCATCAACGGCTCGAAAGAGGCCCCCGCCGGTATCGCCTGCTCAATGCGTTGGCGGTATGCCAACGCCTGCGCCACCGTCGTGACCGGTGGCTTCAGATTGGGCATGACAATGGCGCGCCCGAACTGGGCAGCCGTATGTGGCACCGATGTATGCAACTGCACGCCGTCACGCAAATGCACATGCCAGTCATCAGGCCGCGTCAAGCTGATGGAAGAAGGCAAAGCCGTTTCGGAAGTATTCATTTGCATCACACCTTTAAAAAACTATCAAGCAATCACGCCGATTATCGGCAACAAAAAAGCCGCATACGCGGCTTTTTTGCAGAAACGCCTAGGCAACTCTGACTCCAGGTTGGATTCCAATACGCAGGCGACCACCGTATCAGGCAGTTGCGGCCATGTTGTTGTCGCTGTCATTCACGGCATTCAACCAATACTGCGCGTTGAATGGGCTGCTCATGCGCAGCGCCAGCGGCGTAACGTCCACAATCTTGTCTGTCGGCATTTTTTCTTCAGGTTCCAAGGCCTCTTCGGCTTCTTCTTGCGCTTCCGCAACAGCAGCCTGTTTTGCCCGTTCTGCTTGGCCATTTTGTGCAGAACGGGCTACAGAAAAGAATAGAAACACCTGAACGGCACCTTTCGGTCGCCCCAGTAATCAGCGGCGTCACGGAAGGTATCCAGCAGTTGTTCGCGCGTTTCCTTGTCGAAACGGACATTGGTCGGAATCTGTTCCAACACCACGACAAAGCCGGGCTGCGGACCTGATTTGTGCAAGGGGTCGGTGATGCAGTCGTACAGGGCATCAAAATTCTTGCCGAAATGCGAAGGCAGCGTGAATTGCTCGGCGATCATGTCCAGCACATCCTGCTTGGTCTGCGCACCTGCCAGATTGGCATACAGAAAATGCTGGCCCAACTGGCTGGCTGCATTTTGCAGCTCCGGCACACGAAACGCGCGGATCGACTGAACGATGTTGTTGCGCACATTGCGCAAAGGGTTGTCGGAAAGAGGTGAATCCATGCTCACGGTAACTACGCAGCAAAAAAGCTGCCTCCTTGGTTAAGGCTAGGGAACGATTTGTTGAAAACTGGCGTAATGATCAGCGGTGTAGTAACAAACTTCAGGACTACGGCGTGGCCCGCCGCAAACAATGCGCCGCGCCCCACGGGAAGAGGCGTTAGGCGGCGCGACGGTATATTCACGGTAGAAGCCCCGCTTTTTGGCAGGCAACAGACGCTCGCGGTTGGCAAACACCATGCCGTCCTTGGAATAAGGAAACGGCCCACCTTGAAAAATCAAGCGATACACCCGCTGCTCCAGAACTGGCAACGCAGTCAGTGATACCGTATTGGCTGCTCCGCCCCCCACGGCCTTGTAAGATGGCTGCGGTCCAGCATCTGTTGTTCGAGCCGAAACAACGGCTCTATCCGCCTCTTTGTACGCAACCGCCTCAATGGGCTTGCACGCCAACAACGCCAAACACAATGGTACGCTGCCGAAAAATGGCAACACCCACCTGCTATAACGCTTCAGTTTCTGCACAGCCCATTGAATAGAGCAAATGGCATCAAAAGATGGTGTGGATTGCATGGTGGCACACGGAACCGGTTGCGCAGAAAGAACTTCCAACTACAGCGTTTCAGGGAACATCCCCAAAACGACAAGGCGCTAGTTTGCATCAAGCTGCTGCAAAAATCAAGATTGCGCCTAAAGAGCAAGTGCGGCGCAAGGGATTCCTTCCTTGAACTTGCCATATCCCAGAAAGCATGACATACCACTGGACAAAATCACTGCGCCCATTAGACACAATCTACGTAACGACAGAAAGAAAGCTTTTGACGAAAAATAGCCATGCGATGCATGAAAATAGATGCATCTTATCTTTTAAGCAACATTTGGCGTAAAAGCTTTTTGTGCCGAAGCACTCCGATAAAACCGGCCTGTCCTTCCTTCACAAACTCCGACAAGCGCACAAAAGCGTGCAACAAACAAGAAAAAACCCTGGCGTCAAAGACCCCCAGGGTTGCGTGAAAGCACCAGCTTGCCTACTGCATGCACTGGCAATTATTTTTTGGTGCCGTCGGCGAGACTCGAACTCGCACAGCTTTCGCCACTACCCCCTCAAGATAGCGTGTCTACCAATTTCACCACGACGGCTGATATGTCAAACAAGGCAAACTGCTGACTACTCACGTTGCCACATTCAATAGAGACTGCAATTGTAATCGCAATTTGCTTCTCATGGCGCTTTCAGCGCCCATCCTGAAAGGTTTACCGCGCAGAAGCCGGTGTGGTAGTGGTGCCGGGGATCATCGAAGCAGCATCACGGCTGGATGGAGCGGATGCTGCAGAAGCTGCAGCAGAAACGGGTACAGCGGCCGTTTGCTGAGCCGCCGGCAAATTGCTCAGCACGCTGGAACCAGACGCATTGCCGCGGTTGCCGTAATACGCCAGCACCAAGGTACATATGAAAAAGACGGTCGCCAACACAGCCGTTGCGCGCGACAGAAAGGTGGCGTTACCAGAAGAACCGAACAGGCTGCCCGAAGCGCCGCTACCGAAAGTGGCTCCAGCCGTAGCGCCTTTGCCTTGCTGCATGAGGATCAAGCCGATCATGACCAAGGCGCAGATAACCTGAACCGCCAGCAGAATATTGAAAAGTATGTTCATGAGATAAATGAAACCAACAGAATATGCGCCCAAGGCGCATGCCATAACTACACAAGAAAACTTTGCATTTTACTGGGCTGCCGCAATGATGCGCAAAAAATCATCCGCCTTGAGTGCAGCGCCGCCAATCAGACCACCATCGATATCGGGCTGTGCCAACAATTCAGCCGCGTTGCCGGCGTTCATGCTGCCGCCATACAACAAGCGTATGGCGCTGGCCTGATGATTCGTGGCAGCCTGCAATTGTTTGCGCAAAACCGCATGCACTTGCTGCGCTTGCTCGGGTGTGGCTGTATTACCCGTGCCAATGGCCCATACGGGTTCGTACGCCACCACGACTTCGGTAATGCTTGAGCCGACGAGATGCGTCACAGCGGCCAACTGACGGCGCACGATGTAGTCGGTCATGCCTTCATCGCGCTCACGTTGTGTTTCACCCACACACACGATAGGTGTAATGCCTGCTTCCAGCGCCCGCTTGGCCTTGATCGCCACATTGGTGTCGGTTTCGGCTTGATGCATGCGGCGCTCGCTGTGGCCGACGATGGCATAGCGCACACCAAATTCTTTGAGCATTTCGGCCGACACATCGCCCGTATAAGGACCATTTTCGTGCTGCGAAACATTTTGTGAGCCCAACGCAATCGCCTGCTGGCTCGCCAGCAGGCCTTGCAATTGCGACAAATAAACAGAGGGCACACACACGGCCACATCGCACGCCGGCTGCCCAACACCTGCCAGAATGCCTTGCATCAAGGCATCGTTGGCTGCGAGGCTACCGTTCATCTTCCAGTTACCCACGATGAATTTTTTCATGGATCACGACTCCCAAGTCAAAACTATTTTGCCGATATGCTGGTTGGATTCCATCAAGGCATGCGCTTGCGCGGCTTGTTCGGCGGCAAACGTGGCATGAATGACGGGGCGCACCTTGCCTTGCTCCAGCCACGGCCATACCGTTTGCCGCAGTTGGCTCGCAATGGCCGCTTTGAAGGCGTGGGGCTGGCTGCGCAAAGTGGTGCCGATGATGCTCAAGCGCCGCATCAATACGGTTACGGCATTGAACGCAGCGTCTTTGCCGCCTTGCACGGCGATGATGAGCAGCTTGCCATCCACGGCCATGCATTGCACGTTGCGCGCCACATAGCTGCCCGCCACCATATCCAGCACAACATCGGCGCCGCGATTCTGCGTCAAGGCGTTGACCTGCTCCACAAAATCCTGCTCACGGTAGTTGATGGCATGATCTGCCCCCAGTTGCAAGCATGCCGCACATTTTTCGGCGCTGCCTGCGGTCACGATCACCTGTGCGCCAACAGCCTTGCCCAACTGGATGGCCGTTGTGCCGATGCCGCTGCTGCCGCCATGCACCAAAAGCGTTTGGCCTGCCTGCAAACCGCCGCGATCGAACACATTGCTCCACACCGTGAAGAAGGTTTCTGGCAGGCTGGCGGCTTCGATCACGCTCATGCCCTGCGGCACAGGCAGGCAATGCGCCACGGGCGCCACGCAGTACTGCGCATAACCGCCGCCTGCCAGCAAGGCGCAAACCGCCTGCCCCAACTGCAAGCCTGCGGCCTGCATGGCAGCGGGGTCGCCGCCCACGATGGTGCCGGCCACTTCCAGCCCCGGCAAGGGCGAAGCGCCCGGCGGCGCAGGGTAATGGCCTTTGCGCTGCACCACATCCGGCCGGTTGATGCCAGAGACCGCGACACGGATCAGCACCTCGCCCGCGCCCGGCGCAGGCACAGGCTGCTGCACCAGCTCCAGCACATCGGGGCCGCCCGGCTCGCGAATAGCCACAGCCTGCATGGTGGCAGGCAGGGTTGAGCCCACAGCGTGTGCAGTCGCGGCGGCAGTGGTCATCAAGCTTCCTCGGGTCTGTCGCCGTTGCTGCGCTCAGAACGCTCGGTGCGCTCAGGGCGCTCGATCAAGGCTTTCATCGACAGCTTGATGCGACCTTTTTCGTCGGTTTCCAAAGCTTTCACGCGCACGATTTGGCCTTCTTTGAGGTAATCGCTGACTTTTTCCACGCGCTCGTGGGCAATCTGGCTGATGTGCAGCAGGCCGTCTTTACCGGGCAGCACATTGATCAGGGCGCCAAAGTCCAGGATCTTGACCACAGGGCCTTCGTAGATCTTGCCGATTTCGACTTCGGCCGTGATTTCTTCGATGCGACGGCGGGCTTCGGCGGCTTTGTCGGCATCGGTCGATGCGATGGTGATAACGCCCTCGTCAGAGATATCGATGGTTGTGCCGGTTTCTTCGGTCAGCATGCGGATGGTGGCGCCGCCCTTGCCGATCACGTCGCGGATTTTTTCAGGGTTGACCTTCATAGTGTACAGGCGTGGTGCGTAAGCGGACACTTCGGTCTTGGCTTCGCCCATGGCGCCCTGCATTTTGCCCAGAATATGCATGCGCGCCTCTTTGGCCTGCGCCAGCGCCACTTGCATGATTTCTTTGGTAATGCCCTGGATCTTGATATCCATTTGCAGCGCCGTGATGCCGTCTGTTGTGCCGGCCACTTTGAAGTCCATATCGCCCAAGTGATCCTCATCGCCCAGGATGTCGGTCAACACGGCGAAGCGATTGTCTTCTTTGATCAAGCCCATGGCGATACCGGCTACGTGCGCTTTCATGGGTACACCCGCGTCCATCAAGCTCAGGCAGCCGCCACAAACGGATGCCATGGAACTGGAACCATTGGACTCGGTAATTTCGGAAACCACGCGGATGCTGTAGGGAAACTCGTCTTTGCTGGGCAAGCACGCCACCAACGCACGCTTGGCCAGACGACCGTGGCCGATTTCGCGGCGCTTGGTGCTGCCCATGCGTCCCACTTCGCCTGTGGCGAACGGCGGCATGTTGTAGTGGAACATGAAGCGATCTTCGAATTCACCAGCCAAGGCGTCGATTTTTTGCGCGTCGCGCTCGGTACCCAGCGTGGTCACGACCAGTGCCTGGGTTTCACCGCGAGTGAACAGGGCCGAACCATGGGTACGGGGCAACACGCTGTTGCGGATCTCGATCGGACGCACAGTGCGTGTGTCGCGACCGTCGATGCGGGGCTCACCTGCCAGAATCTGGCCACGTACGATGCGGGCTTCGATTTCAAACAGCAGGTTATCGACCTTGACTTCGTCAAACTCTACGCCTTGCGCCGCCAAGTCGGCCTTGACGGTTGCACTGGCTTCGCGCAGCGCCTGGGTACGGGCCTGTTTGCTGCGGATTTGGTAAGCGGCGCGCAGCTTCTCTTCGGCCAGCGCAGTCACCTTGCCGATAAAGGCTTCGTCTTTGGCTTCGGGCGCCCAGGTGCCGTCTTTTTCCCACAGGGGCTTGCCTGCGTCACGAATCAGGTCGTGAATCGCATCAATGGCTACCTTGCCCTGCTCGTGACCGAACACCACCGCGCCCAACATGATTTCTTCCGACAGTTGCTGCGCCTCGGATTCCACCATCAGCACAGCTGCTTCGGTGCCCGCCACCACCAGATCCAGCTGGCTGTTTTTGCGGGCGGTTTGGCCGGGGTTGAGCACGTATTCGCCATTGATGTAGCCCACGCGCGCTGCACCAATGGGGCCATTGAACGGAATGCCCGAAATCCCCAACGCTGCGCTCACTGCAATCATGGCAGCGATGTCAGCGTCCACTTCGGGGTTGAGCGATACGGTGTGCACCACCACGTGCACTTCGTTGTAGAAACCTTCGGGGAACAGCGGACGAATGGGACGGTCGATCAAGCGGCTGGTGAGGGTTTCCAGCTCGCTGGGCTTGGCTTCACGTTTGAAGAAACTGCCGGGAATTTTGCCTGCAGCATAGGTTTTTTCAATGTAATCAACCGTCAGCGGGAAGAAGTCTTGCCCGGGCTTGGCCGTTTTGGAGCCTACTACGGTTGCCAGCACTACGGTGCCATCCATATCCAGCAGCACCGCGCCGGTGGACTGGCGGGCGATTTCGCCCGTTTCCATGCGCACAGTGTGCTGGCCCCATTGGAAAGTTTTGGTGACTTTATTGAACATCGTCATGATTTTTCTCCATATATTGTTACTAGACAATCTATTGACAGGAGAGCGTTGCAGCACGCGATGCCATTCCAGCAAGCCTCTGTGGGCACAGACCGATTGTTGGAATGACACAGCTTATCGCGCTGGCTCTGTTCTCCGCGATTGATAAAAACAAAGCGCCTGAGGCCACTTCCGTCTCAGGCGCTTTGTGCAGTCTGCATGCTTACTTGCGCAGGCCGAGTTTGGCGATCAGGTCCAGGTAGCGGTTGGCATCCTTGGACTTGAGGTAATCCAGCAGCTTGCGGCGACGGCTCACCATGCGCAGCAGGCCGCGACGACCGTGGTGGTCTTTGGCGTGCTGCTTGAAGTGAGGCATCAGCTCGTTGATGCGTGCAGTCAGCAGCGCGACTTGTACTTCGGGGCTGCCTGTGTCGTTGGCCGCGCGGGCGTTGTCTTTGACAACAGCGGCTTTGTTTTCTTTAGAGATCATTGTCTCGATTCCTTGTTCCAAATGGTTTGACTTGCGTGGTGCGCCGGAACTGCACGCCACGTGCGCTTTGCAACATGCAAAACTTGGCAATTATAGTGCACAACCCTTGCAGCAACAAATCTGCGCAGGGCGCATGGTTGGGCACTGTTTTTGCAGCAGCTGCCTCCGGCACAGGGCGGCAGCTTTCGCCCGCCCTGCACTGCCCCCCAAGCAACCGTTTATTTCACAACTTCTGCAGCTTGTTTAATCAAAGCATCCGACAGTGGCACGCCTTGTTTTCTGGCGGCCTCAGGGTTGACAGACAGTGAGAGCTTGTTGGCTGCCTCAGGCGCGATGGCACCGGGCTTTTCACCTTTGAGGACGCGATCCACCAACTTGCCCGTTTGGCGGCCCACGTTGTACGAATCCATGCCCAAGGCCGCCACGGCGCCGCGCGATACCGATTCCGTATCGGAGGCCACCAGCGGCAATTTGGACTCTTGCGCAACACGCACCATGGCTTCGTAGGCCGAAACAACGTTGTTATCCGTCGAGGTATAGACTACATCGACCTTGCCCACCAGGCTTTTGATGGCCGAGGGAATATCGACCGTGCGGGGGGCAGCAACCTCAACCACCGTCATGCCGCGCTTGGCCAGTTCGGCCTTGAGTTCTTTCAGCACGCTGACCGAATTGACTTCACCCGGGCTATAGACATACCCCACGCGCTTGGCACCGGGCTTCACTTTCAGCAGCAAATCGATCTGAGGCGCAATGGGCAGGCGATCAGACACACCGGTTACATTGGTGCCCGATGGCGTCCCTAGACTTTTGATCAGTTTGGCTGACACCGGGTCGGTCACGGCCGAAAAAACCACTGGAATGGTTTTGGTGGACGCCACGGCAGCCTGCGCGCTGGGGGTTGCAATGGCAACGATCACATCGGTTTTATCGCCCACAAATTTGCGGGCAATTTGCCCGGCAGTGGCCGTGTTGCCTTGCGCGCTTTGGTAAGTGATTTTCAGGTTTTTGCCCGGCACCCATCCCAAGGCTTTCAGCTCGTCTTCAACGCCTTTGCGGATGGCGTTCAGCGCCGGATGTTCCACAATGGCCGTAATGCCGACCGATTTGACGGTCTGCGCATGAGCGACCGAGGCCCACGCTACGGACGCTGCCACCAAAGCACCTACTGTGCATCGTTTCAAAAACTCTCTTTTTTTCATGGCAACACACTTTCTGCTTGGAGCAAAGAATTGGAATACCGGAATAATAAATATTTTCTTGCGCTTTTTTTGAAACAAGCGATTTTTGAAGCAAATGGTGGGATTGCCACAACTTGATCAGAGGGATGCGATGTTGCCGTTGAAAACCGGGGGGCTGCCGCTGCGGTTTTTTGGGCAGGAGCTTGGCTGTATGGCGGGTATCGATTGACCTTGGAATACCGCTATCTCGGTTTTGCCGGGTTTTCCGTTTTCCATTGGTTGGTGGTATCTGCGGTGTTGGCGCTGCGTGCAGGCGCGGGGGCGGCACTGGCTACCCCCTTCCACCGTCAGCCATACGGGTGGAAATCCCTTGTATCTGCCAACGGCAGCTGTCTGTTTTGCGTGGGGAGCGTCGGTATCAATTGCGGCCTATGAAATGGCGCACAGACTGTTGCTGGAACCAGGCTATTTACATGACTACGACCCGCAGACCGTACCGGAATTTTTTCTGGAATACGGCCTGCTGTCTGCCCTGCCTGCCGGTGTGTGGGTATTGGGATGGGGGCTGATGTTGAATCTGGTTTCGCGGGTTTGGAAACGCAGGGTTTAGCGGTTTCAGGCAGAACCCAAGGGCATTCTGTTCATCACCCTTGCACCTTGTGCCGATCATTCGGCTCCGTGCTGTCCACCAACCAATCTCCTTTGAAATCTCCTTTGATCGACGAGATAACAGGCTTTGCCATTTCATAGTGCAACAGCACGCGCCCGTCTAACCCTCTTGCTCCCAAACGCCTCGCCTCAACGCGCCTGGGGCGCTCTTATTGCCCCGTGACCTTGTGAATCAGGGGGCGAATGTAATCGCTGCGCGCGGGCAACACAGGCGCATGTTCGCGCGCCGCATTCAAAATCAGGCACGTCGCTGTCTGGCTCGAACCGCAAAAGCGCGTCAGCACGGCATCCAAATGGGCAACGTTGATGACGGCAATTTCCAGAATCCAGCTGTCGTCGCCCGTGACGTTGTAGGCATTGATGACTTCGGGCGTATCCGCCAAACGCTCCACCACCGTGGCGTAATCTACCCGCGCCACACGAATGATGGCACGAATGCCGTAGCCGAGCTTTTCCAAGTCCACCACCGCACGGTAGCCGGTGATAACGCCGCTTTCTTCAAGCTTGCGCACCCGTTCCGTCACCGCTGGCTGGCTCAAGTGCACCTGCCGCCCCAGCTCGGCCATGCTGATGCGGCCATTGCGCTGCAAAATGGCCAAAATTTTGTCATCAAAGCTATCGAATACAAATTCTTCTGCCATAGCGCTTCTTTTCAATGAATTTCAAAGAGTTTGTAGAAAAACTCCTTTATCTGCTTATGGCGCATATTGTAACGAAACCCTACGATAGCGCACCATGAGAACCATCATTTCCGCCCTTCCCATCCGCATGCCCGCTCGCTCATCGGCGGCCCCCTTGCTGATTCCAGCGCTGCTGGCCTGTTATTTCGTGTGGGGTTCCACTTATCTGGCCATTCGCTTTGCGCTGCAAGGCATTCCCCCGTTTTTCCAGATGGCTTCGCGCTTTCTGGTCGCGGGCTGCGTCTTGCTGGGCTGGGTGTTATGGCGCGATGGTGTGGCCGGCTTGCCCACGCGGCGGCAATGGCTGCACGCCTTCATCATTGGTGGCCTGATGCTGGGCGGCGGCATGGGCATGATTGCGCAAGCCGAGGTGCATATCAGCTCTGGCCTGATCGCCACCTTCATTGCCGTGATTCCCATGATGGTCAGCATGTGGGGCCTGCTGTTTGGCAAGCGCCCCACCCATCTGGAATGGCTCGGCATGGCTGTGGGCATGGCAGGTGTGGTTTTGCTGGCGCGTGGCAGCGGTTTTTCTGCCGAGCCCAAAGGCATCTTGTTCATCTTTCTGGCCACTCTGAGCTGGTCGCTCGGCTCCGTGCTTTCTACCAGCAAATTCCCTTTGGCGGATGGCGCCGCAGGTTTTGCCAGCGAAATGCTGTGCGGCGGCGCCGTGTTGCTGGCCATGACCTGGCTCACCCATGAAGCCCCACCCGTCTGGCCAATTCCGTTAGTACCGGCCTCTGCCTGGTTGTATTTGGTGGTGTTTGGCTCGCTGGTCGCGTTCAGCTCGTACATGTATTTGCTGGCCCATGCCAGCGCAGCGGTGGCAACGAGCTACGCCTTCGTCAACCCCGTGATTGCCCTGCTGCTGGGCGTAGCCATTGGTGGCGAACACGTCACCTTTTGGGAATGGATTGCCACCTGCGTGATTCTGACGGGTGTGGTGTTGATCCTCTGGAGCAAGCAGACAGCCGTCGCCCGCAAAGCCTGAATGCCAGCAGCCTGATCGGTCCAGATGAAATTGCTACACTGTGCCCATGAAATTCGACGTTTTGATTGTGGGCGCTGGCCCTGCCGGACTGTGTTTGGCACGCATCCTGTCTGGTCATGGCTTGCGCATCGGCGTGGTCGAGCAACAGGCACAGGCCGCGTTGGAAAACCCCGCCTTTGACGGCCGCGAAATCGCGCTGACGCAGCGCTCGGCACAGCAGATGCGCCAGCTTGGGTTGTGGTCGCGCATCGAGGCATACGAGCCTACCGCCTTTGCACCGCTGAAAGATGCCAAGGTTTTCAATGGCCCCTCTACCTTTGCCATGGTGATTGGCCGCGACCAAAGCAAAACCAGCGAGCTGGGCTGGTTCGTATCCAACCACTGGATCCGGCGTGCAGCCTACGACTGCGTGCAAGACAGCATCGCCCGGCACCACGACATCGAACTGATCTGCAGCCGCAAAGTGCTGCGCATCCACCAAACGGAACAAGGCATGCAGGCAGAGCTGGATGATGGCAGCCAGTTGCACTGCCGCCTGCTGATCGCGGCGGACAGCCGCTTCTCCAGCGTGCGCCGCGCCATGGGCGTGGCCGCCGACATGCACGATTTTGGCCGCAGCATGTTAGTGTTCATGATGACGCACGTCGTACCACACGAACACATTGCCTGGGAATGGTTCGGCTACGGGCAAACACTGGCCTTGCTGCCCATGCACAACGATCCTGAAAGCGGTCTGCCGCGCTCTTCGGTCGTATTGACATTGCCCAGCCACGCCATCGACCAACTGGCAGAGATGCCGCCCGATGCCTTCGCCCAAGAGATGACGCGCCGCTTCGCCAACCGACTGGGCGACATGCAATTGGTCAGCACGCGCCACACGTATCCGCTGGTGGGCGTTTATCCCAGACGATTGATCGCCCCGCGCTTTGCCTGCGTGGGCGATGCGGCTGTGGGCATGCACCCCATCACGGCGCACGGCTTCAACTTTGGGTTGCTCAGCGTGCACACGCTCGGCCAGCTTATCTTGCAAGCGCATGCGCAAGGGCAAGACATTGCCAGCCCCTCACTGCTGCAAACTTACGAGCGCAGGCACCGCTTGGCCAGCAAGCCGCTGTACCTGATTACCTTGGCCATTGCCAAGCTCTACACCACAGAAACGCCGCCAGCCAAGCTGTTGCGCGCCGCGGCGCTGCGATTGGGAGAGTGGATGACGCCGTTCAAGCGGGCGGTGGCTGCGTCGATCATCCACAAGGAATAAAAGAACAAAAAGAAACTTGCCCAACAAAAAGCTCCTGCATGGCAGGAGCTTTTTTCATCATGCATAGGGTAATGTGCACAGGCCGCATCACAGCGACCACTGCAAAGCCAGCTCGCGAAATCCTTCCGGCGCTGCCGCCTTGTGCTCGAAACTGACTTCTTCATAAGCATCGGGCTGTGCCAGCAAGGCGCGCAGCAACTGGTTGTTCATGGCATGTCCGCCACGGTAGGCGCTGTAGCTGGCCAACAATGGCCGCCCCAGGATGTACAGATCGCCCATCGCATCCAGAATTTTGTGTTTGGCAAACTCATCGTCATAACGCAGGCCATCGCTATTGAGCACGCGGTAGTCATCCATCACGATTGCGTTATCAAGGCTGCCGCCCAGCGCTAAGCCGCTGGCGCGCATCATTTCCACATCGCGGGTAAAACCAAATGTGCGGGCACGGGCAATGTCGCGGGCATAGCTGCCCACGGACATATCGAACGCCACTTTCTGCCCTGTTGAATCCACCGCAGGGTGGGCGAAATCGATTTCAAACTGCAAGCGGAAACCGTGGTACGGCTCCAGCCGCGCCCATTTGCCCTTGGCGCCTTCACCCTCATGCACCTCGACCGGTCGCAGCACCCGCACGAATTTTTTGGGCGCGCGCTGCTTGACGATGCCTGCGCTTTGAAACAGATAGACGAACGAAGCCGCCGACCCGTCCAGCATCGGCACTTCTTCAGCCGTGATATCGATGTACAGATTGTCCAGGCCCAACCCAGCACAGGCCGACATGATGTGCTCGATGGTGCTGACCTTGGCGCCATCTTTGGAGACGGTAGAGGCCATGCGCGTATCGCTGACCGCATGCGCCGATACCGGAATATCCACCGGGCTGGGCAAATCCACGCGGCGAAATACGATGCCCGTATCAATGGCCGCCGGGCGCAGCGTCAACTCGACGCGTTGGCCGCTGTGCAAACCCACGCCAACGGCTCGGGTCACGGTTTTGAGAGTGCGTTGTTCAAGCATGGCGCAATTGTAAAAGCCATCGATATGGCAGGTGTGTGCAAAGGTTTTTCCAACCTTGCCGCTTTGTTGGGCTTGCCGCAGCAACCCCAGCCCATTTGGCCAGGAGCGACAAAACGGACAAACCCACGCGGCTGACAGAACAGGTAATTCACCAAGCTGCCACCCTAGGCACGGCATACGCAAAACGATACGTTTGAAACGCTTGCATCTGAAACGATGCCTCCGTTTTGCTCCTGCGCGACGCGGTAGCTGAATCCAAGGCCTGCCGGCGGCCTGTTCTGATCCCGCCGGTCCGGCCGGCGGCAATCAGATCGGCCGATCAGTCCGCCTGTTTGCGCAGGAAAGCCGGAATTTCGTAATCATCCAGCCCGCTGGATGACAGCTGGCTCACGCGCACCGATGCCGGATTGGCTGGCTGCTGCTCGGTTGCAGCTACGCGACCGGTTTGCCACACACTGGCGCCCACATGACCGGCTGGCGACACATTGGTCATCACCGGAACATTCACTCCGGCAGGCGGCTCCGCAGTCACTGTAGGGGCATGCACAAAGCCGGTCAGGTCATCGGTACCGGTGCGGCTGATAACCTGCATCGGGGGCGCATTGCGGCGCACGCCTTGGCGGCTCAGGCCGGTTGCCACAACGGTTACGCGCACATTGTCGCCCATGGAATCGTCATATGCCGCACCGTAGATGATGTGTGCGTCTGGCGAAGCGTAAGCGCGAATGGTGTTCATCGCCAACTGCGACTCTTTCAGCTTGAGGCTGCCTTTGGCGGCCGTCAGCAGCACCAAAACACCGCGCGCACCCGACAGATCAATGCCTTCCAGCAACGGGCAGGCAACGGCTTGCTCGGCAGCAATGCGGGCTCGATCAGGGCCGCTGGCAGAAGCGGTGCCCATCATGGCCTTGCCAGGCTCGCCCATCACGGTTTTCACGTCTTCAAAGTCGACGTTGATCTGGCCGTATTCGTTGATGATTTCGGCAATACCGCCTACGGCGTTTTTCAGCACGTCGTTGGCGTGGGCAAAGGCCTCTTCCTGCGTCACGTCGTCGCCCAGCACCTCTTGCAGTTTTTCGTTGAGCACCACGATGAGCGAATCCACATTGGCTTCCAGTTCGGCCACGCCGGTATCGGCATTGGCCATGCGACGGCCGCCTTCCCACTCGAACGGTTTGGTCACCACGCCGACGGTGAGGATGCCCATTTCACGCGCCACACGCGCGATCACGGGCGCAGCACCGGTACCGGTGCCACCGCCCATGCCCGCAGTAATGAACACCATGTGGGCACCGTCAAGTGCACTGCGGATTTCATCCACGGCTGCCTCTGCGGCATCGCGTCCTTTATCCGGCTTGCTGCCAGCGCCCAGGCCGGATGTGCCGAGCTGAATGGTATGGTGCGCGCCGCTGCGGCTCAACGCCTGGGCATCGGTGTTGGCGCAGATGAATTCCACACCATTGACTTGGCGGTCGATCATGTGCTGCACAGCGTTGCCGCCGCCGCCGCCAACCCCCATGACCTTGATGCTGGTACCTGCGTGAAAGTCTTCGTTTTCAATCATTTCGATGGGCATATTGCTCTCCTTGCAATTACTAGAAAATTATCTCTTCAAATGATGCAGCCGTATAAACAAAATGTGCTGCTGCCAAAGGTTTCAGGTAGGCGGTTTTGATGATGGCTCCTCCTTTCCTTGGTTGCGACTGCACCATCGCGGGTAACAAATCGTCCGGGTGCTGCAAATACGATGCGTGATAGTCAAAGCGCGCATATCAAAAATTCCCCACAACAAACTCCTTCAGGCGTGCCAGCCAGCCTACGGTGCCTGCAATGTTTTTCTTGCTGCCAACATAGCCGCGCTGTTGCGCCAGACGGGCATCTTCCAGCATGCCCATGACGACCGATGCACGCGCTTGTGCCACCATGTCGGCCAAGGCGCCGTTGTACTGTGGCGCGGCCACGCGCACCGGTTTGAGGAAAATATCCTCGCCGAGCTCGACCATGCCTTGCATCAGGGCGCTGCCACCCGTGAGCACCACGCCCGAAGAAACCAGGTGTTCAAACCCCGAGCTTTGCACTTCTTTTTGCACAAGTGAAAAGATTTCTTCGATGCGCGGCTCGATCACGCCCGCCAGCACCTGCTTGTTCAGCAAACGGGGTGGGCGGCCGCTCAGGCCCGCCACTTCGATATGGGTTTCGGGGTCGGCCAGCAACTGCTTGGCGCAACCGTGCTGCAACTTGATGTCTTCCGCATCATCGGTGGGCGTGCGCAGTGCCATGGCAATATCGCTGGTGATCAGCTCACCCGCCACGGGCAGCACGGCGGTATGGCGAATGGCACCGCCTGAGAAGACCGCAATATCGGTCGTGCCTGCGCCAATATCGATCAGCACCACGCCCAGCTCGCGCTCGTCTTCGGTCAGCGTGGCCATGCTGGCCGCCAGCGGATTGAGCATGAGGTGATCGACCTCTAGCCCGCAGCGGCGCACGCATTTGAGGATGTTTTCAGCCGCGCTTTGGGCGCATGTCACGATGTGGACTTTCGACTCCAACCGGATGCCGCTCATGCCGATGGGCTCTTTCACCTCTTGCCCGTCGATCACGAACTCCTGAGGTTCCACCAGCAGCGGGCGCTGGTCGGTACTGATGTTGATGGCGCGTGCGGTCTCCAGCACCTTGGCCACATCTGCGGGCGACACTTCGCGATCGCGCACCGCCACCATGCCGGTGGAGTTGCGGCCGCGGATATGGCTGCCGGTGATGCCGGTGATCACACGCGTGATCTTGCAGGCCGCCATCAGCTCGGCTTCGCGCACGGCTTGCAGAATGCTTTGCACGCAGGCATCGATATTGACGACCACGCCGCGTTTCATGCCGCTGCTGGGCGACACGCCCAAGCCCAGCACTTTCAGCGCCGCATCGGCCTGTACTTCGGCCACCACGCACATGATCTTGCTGGTGCCGATGTCCAGTCCAACGATCAAATCCCTATATTCCTTGGCCACGGTGTCTTATCTCCTGCCTGTTTCCGGTTTGTTATCAGCCGCTGCGGCTGCGCTGAGCGTGCCCAAGCCCTTGAGCCGCAGGGCGTAGCCCGACTTGTAGCGCAAATCGGCGTATTGCACATCGTTCATTCCCCGGTTGTAGCGTGCCACAACCGGGCCTATGGTTTGCACAAATTGC
>RRZT010629743.1_pt1 | contig 21745 bp, 23 predicted proteins | sample 2165551 | NCBI WGS metagenome assembly RRZT01 (sample SAMN10456910, study PRJNA506462) | wastewater metagenome | biome: wastewater; feature: sludge; material: wastewater sludge; isolation source: wastewater sludge with Escherichia coli K12::gfp cells carrying plasmid... | place: USA: Moscow, Idaho... | reverse complement strand
GGCGTCGGCGGCCGCATCGTCAGGTGGGAGATGCGCCGATGGCCGAGGTCGAGCAGATGGTCCGTCACCAGGGTCGCCCCCGCCTTGTCATCGCCGGTCACGGTGTCGTAGAAGGCTGACTGCTCATGCCGGCCGAGCAGCACCAGGGGAGCCCTGGCCGCAAGGCTCGCCAACTGTTCGGCGGGCACCTGGGAGGCGATGGCGATGACGCCGTCCATCTGCCGGTCGAGCAGCGCGTCCAGCACAGCCGTCGCGCTCAAGTAGCCCAGCCCGGGGGCGACCATCAGCTGGTATCGCGACTCGGCCAGCCTCGTGGCTGCTCCGGAGACGACCTGGTTGAAGTAGTCGTTGCCCAGGTGCGGGATCTCGAAGCCGATGGTGAAGCCGGACCCACGCAGCGCCCGCGCCCCGGCCAGCGGCCGGTAGTTCAGCTCAGCGATCACCGCCTCGACCCGTTCCCGCATCGCCGGACTCACACCGTAGGCGTTGCGGATCACCTTCGACACGGCAGCCCGGGAGACGCCGGCAGCGGCCGCGACGTCAGAGATCGACGGTCGCTTGGTCAGCGCTGCTGACTCGGACTGGTTCTGAGCGGTCACCGCAGCCCCCTTTCGCCTCGTTGCCCCAGGACCCGCGGGCCCAGCGTAACAAAAGCTTCGTAGACCGGTTGACACGTTGCGTAGATCAGTCTACGTTTACGCACATCGACGCCGATTGAAACGTCACAATCGGCCCTTATCCGAAGGCCGCCCCGCGTGGCCACGACCAATGGAGTTTTGATGGCAGTTCGCCGCAAGTGGTACCTGGGGGCGCTGACCGCTGCGCTGGCCGCCCCGCTCGCGTTCAGCGCCTGCAGCGCGGGAAGTCTCGGCAGCGCCGAGGGAGGCGGAGCCCAGGGCGCCACCTCGATCACGTTCCTCGTCGACAGCGGCGACCAGACGGTCGCCAGCGCCAACGCGATCATCAAGGCCTTCCAGGCCAAGAATCCTGACATCACTGTGAAGATGGACACCCGACCGGGCGGCTCCGACGGTGACAACATCGTCAAGACCAAGCTGTCGACCGGCGACATGGCCGACGTGTTCGCCTACAACAACGGCTCGCTGCTGCAGGCGCTCAAGCCCGCCCAGAACCTGGTGCCGCTGGATGACCAGTCGTGGGCCGGCCAGCTCGAGCAGACGTTCGTCGACTCGACCAAGGGCTCCGACGGCAAGCTGTACGGCGGCCCCTGGGGCAGCTCGTTCGGCGGCGGCGTGCTCTACAACATCCCGCTGTACAAGAAGCTCAACCTGCAGGTCCCCAAGACCTGGGACGAGTTCATCGCCAACAGCAAGAAGATCAAGGATGACGGCTCCGCGGCCCCGGTCGAGCAGACCTACGGCGACTCCTGGACCGCCCAGATGCTGGTGCTGGCCGACTACCACAACGTCGAGGCCCAGATCCCCGACTTCGCCGAGCAGTACACCGCCGGCAAGATCAAGTTCGCCACCACGCCCGAGGCCCGCGCCGGGTTCGAGCACATCCAGCAGGTCGCCGACGAGGGTCTGCTGAACAAGGACTTCGCGTCGGCGAAGATGACCGACGGGGTCAAGGCCGTCGCTACCGGCACCGCCGCGCAGTACCCGCAGATCGGTGCGGTGGCCCCCAACATCGAGACCGTCGCCCCCGGTAAGTCCGACGACGTCGGCTTCTTCGCCCTCCCCGGCGCCGACGCCTCCTCCAACGGCATGACGGTGTGGCCAGGTAGCGGCATGTACATCCCGAAGACGACCGAGGGCGCCAAACTGGACGCGGCGAAGAAGTTCATCGCCTTCGCCACCACCCAGGAAGGCTGCGACGCCTACTCGCAGGGTTCCCCGCCGCAGGGTCCGTTCATGTCGAAGGCGTGCAAGCTGCCGACCGACGTCTCCCAGGTCGCCAAGGACACCCAGGCCTACTTCGACGCCGGCAAGGCCACCCCTGCCCTGGAGTTCAAGTCCCCGATCAAGGGCCCGTCGCTGGAGCAGATCTGTGTCCAGGTCGGCACCGGCCAGGTCGACGCCCAGAAGGGCGCCGAGCTGTACGACCAGGACGTCAAGAAGCAGGCGCAGCAGCTGGGTCTGCCTGGCTGGTAGCCACCCGCGGACCCACGGGACCGCACAGTCAACGACGACGCGTCCTGCCGCCGGCGCCGACACCATCCGGTGCCGCACCATCCGGGCCGCACCATTCGGTGCCGGCGGCAGGACTACACGAAAGGGCTTCGCCATGGCGAACACACTCAGCACGTCGAAGGCGACTCCGCTGGCGCCAGCCATGCGGGGCCTCCGAAAACCGCCCCGGAAGCGGCAGGGTCCCTACCCGCTGTGGTTCCTGCTGATCCCCGGGATCATCTACTTCATCTTCTTCATCGTGCCCACGCTGGCCTCGTTCTACTACTCCTTCACCCGGTGGGACCTGTTCACCGCCACCTGGATCGGGATCGAGAACTACCAGACCTTCTTCCAAGAGCAGGCGCTGGTCATCGGTCTGCGCAACACCTTGATCTACGCCGTCCTCACCTCCGGACTCAAGGTGGTGCTCGGCTTCCTGCTCGCCCTGTTCCTGACCTCGAAGATCATCGCCCGCGGCTACCTCCGCTCGGTCATCTTCTTCCCCGTCCTGGTCAGTGCAATCGGCGTCGGTATCACGTTCACGATCTTGATGAACCCCGAGACCGGCCTGATCAACGTCGCCCTCGCCAAGATCGGCATCGACGGACCCGGCTGGCTCACCAACCCGAGCCTGGCGATCATCTCCATCGCCCTCGTCGACGTGTGGTAAGGCGTCGCCCTGGCCACCGAGATCTTCATCGCCGGACTCGTCTCCGTCCCCGGCGAGTACTACGAGGCCGCCGAGGTCGACGGCGCCGGCAAGCTCGCCGTCATCCGCAACATCATGCTGCCGCTCGCCCGGCCAGCGATCGCCTCCGTCATCACCTTGTCCCTGATCGGCGGACTCCGCTCCTTCGAGCTGATCTGGTCGATGACCAAAGGCGGACCAGGATTCGCCTCCGACGTGATCGCCTCGGTGATCTACAAGCAGTACCAGGCCGGCTTCTACGGCCTGTCCACCGCCGGCAGCGTCGTGCTGTTTCTGCTCGTCACCATCATCATGGTGCCGCTGACTCGCTGGCTCAACCGAGGAGAGGTCTGATGAAAAACCCCCGCGGAGTCGTCGTCGGCCTGGCCGGCATCATCATCACGGCCGTCTTCTTCCTGGTGCCGTTCGCGTTCATCTTCCTCACCGCCTCCAAAGACAAGGCCGAGTCAGCGCTGCTGCAGTTCAGCTGGCCGAAGAACTTCGTCCTGCTGCAGAACATCCAACAGGCCTTCGCCGCCCGCGACTACCTGATGGTGATCGCGTTCATCAACAGCGTCGTCCTCACTGTGGTCAGCGTCGCCGGCATGGTGATCTTCGCCGCGATGGTCGCGTTCATCTGGCAACGACGCGCCGGCCGCGTCGGAGTCGCCATCAACGCACTCGTACTGACCGGACTGATCGTGCCCCCGGCGATCGTGCCGACCATCTACGTGCTGCAACAGATCGGCCTGTTCAAGACCATGCCCGGTCTGATCCTGATCGAGATCGCCTACGGCCTACCTTTCTGCATCTTGTTGTTCCGGGCCTTCCTCGCCGGTGTGCCCCGCGAGCTCGACGAGGCAGCCACCGTCGACGGAGCCAACTCGCTGCAGATCTTCTTCCAGATCATCTTCCCCGTGCTGCGGTCGGTGATGATCACCGTCATCATCTTGCAGTCCGTGTTCGTCTACAGCGACTTCCAGAACCCGCTCTACTTCCTGCCGAGTACCCCGACCATCCAAGTCACCGTGCTGAACTTCAGCAGCCAGTACCTCACCCAATACAACCTGCTGTTCGCCACCATCTTGCTGATCACGATCCCACCCCTGATCATGTTCATCTTCTTCAACCGCAAGATCGTCGAAGGCATGGCCGCCGGCGCCGTCAAGGGCTGACCCACTCGACGTCGACCGCCCCGGGAGGCTTCCCAACCCCGGGGCGGTCGATCCTTGCCCACCACTTCCTGCAACCTTGTCCAGGAGGACGACACCATGTCTCGCACCTGGTCAGCGACGATGATCGCCCCGAGGCAGGACCATCCGGCCCCGTTGCTGCGGACCGAGTTCAGCCTCGACGCCGGTCACGGCGAGGTCGCCGAGGCGCGCTGGCTGGTCAGTGCCTTCGGCGTCTTCGAGGCCTACCTCAACGCCCAGCCGGTCAGCGCTGACGTGCTCAGCCCCGGCTGGTCAGCTTATGAGTGGCGGCTGCGGTACCGCGACTACGACGTCACCGACCAGCTCCGCCGAGCCGACGGGCCGATCGTGCTCGGGGTGGCGCTCGGCAACGGCTGGTACCGCGGAGCCCTCACCTGGTTCGGCATCTCCCACCTGTACGGCGATCGCCTTGCAGCGATCGCCGAGCTCGAGATCAGGTTCGCTGACGGCCACCGCCAACGCATCCTGACCGACCAGACCTGGACCGCCGGTCCCTCCGCGACCCTCGACAACGACCTGTACCGCGGCCAGACGATCGACGCCCGACTGCACTCAACCGACTGGCTACACCCCGGGTTCACCAGCCCTGGATGGTCCGGGGCCGAGACCATCAGCTTCGACACCTCCCGCCTCACGCCCTATCTTGGGCCGCCCGTGGTCCGGCACGAACAGCTTCCGCCGGTGGCGATCTGGACCTCACCGGCCGGGAAGACGCTGGTCGACTTCGGCCAGAACCTGGTCGGCTGGCTGAAACTGCAGGTCCGCGGCCCCGCCGGCCAGACCGTCACCGTCCGGCACGCCGAAGTTCTCGAGGACGGCGAGCTCGGGGTCCGCCCCCTGCGGAGCGCCCAGGCCTCCGACCGGTTCATCTGTTCTGGCGCCGAGGACGTGTTCGAGCCCACCTTCACCTTCCACGGCTTCCGTTACGCCGAGATCAGCGGCTGGCCCGGAACACCGACCGCCGACGACCTGGTCGCCGTCGTCGTCTCCTCCGCCCTCGCCCGGATCGGCGAGTTCGCCTGCTCGGAGCCGATGCTCACCCAGCTGCACCGCAACGTCGTGTGGGGAGTGCGCGGGAACTTCCTGGACGTGCCGACCGACTGCCCGCAACGCGACGAGCGACTCGGATGGACCGGCGACATCGCGGTGTTCGCGCCGACGGCCGCGTTCTTGTTCGACGTCGAAACCTTCCTCCACGACTGGCTGCTCGACTTGTCCACCGAGCAGCAGCACGCCAGCGGGACCGTGCCGTTCGTGGTGCCGGACGCGTTGAAGTACACCGCGGAACAACCAGGGTTTCCTCGCGGAACCACGGCCATCTGGGGCGACGCCGCCGTCTGGGTGCCGTGGGCGCTGTGGCAGGCGTACGGCAATCGGCAGCTGCTCACCGACACCTACCCGGCCATGGTCGCCCACCTGCACCGGATCGAGCAGCTGCTGTCACCCACCGGCCTGTGGGACACCGGATTCCAGTTCGGTGACTGGCTGGACCCTGACGCCCCACCCCACCGTCCCGCCGACGCGAAAGCCGACCCGGGGGTGGTGGCCACCGCCTGCCTGTACCGCAGCAGCATCATCGCCGCCCAGACCGCGAGCATCCTCGGGCATCACCGCGACGCCGGCCACTTCGCCCGCCTCGCTGAACGCACCCGCGCCGCCTTCCAGCAGCACTACGTCGACGACGACGGCCTCATCGTCAGCGACTGCGCCACCGTCTACGCCCTCGCCGTCGCGTTCGGACTGCTGAACGAGCAGCAGCGGGCTCGGGCCGGTGACCGGCTCGCCGACCTGGTCCAGTCCAGCGGCTATACGATCACCACCGGCTTCGCCGGCACCCCCTACATCTGCGACGCACTCACCGCCACCGGACACCTCGCCATCGCCTATCGGCTCCTGCTGCAGACCAGCTGCCCGTCCTGGCTGTACCCGGTGACCATGGGAGCCACCACCATCTGGGAACGCTGGGACTCGATGCTGCCCGACGGCACCATCAACCCCGGCGACATGACCAGCTTCAACCACTACGCCCTGGGCGCCGTCGCCGACTGGATGCACCGCATTATCGCCGGCATCACACCGGCTGAGCCCGGCTACTCACGCGTCCGGATCGCCCCCCAGCCCGGAGGCGACCTCACATGGGCCCGGGCCAGCCTCCACAGCCCGCAGGGGCCCGTCGCCGTCGCCTGGGCCATCCACCGACACAACAATCTCACCGTGACCGTCGACCTGCCGCCCGACCTGCCGGCCGACATCTGCCTCCCAGGCGAGCAGGCCGTGTCCGTCATCGGCGGCCATCACACCTTCAGCGCCCGCCTGCTCGACACGGCCCCAGAACGGTCGATCACAGGCCCATCAACCTCCACCTTCCAGAGAGGCCGCGCCTCATGAGTCAGACACGGTGTCAGGATCCCTCCGCCGGGGTGGAGGACCACATCGCTGACCCTGCTGGCGCAGATGACGCTGTCGGAGAAAATCGCAGATGCTGCAGCTCGATGCCCGGTAGCCGCTCGAGACATCGCTAGCCACCGGCTCGCCGGGTCGATCCTGCACGCCTCACCGCAGCGGATGCTGAAAGCCCTCGACTCAACCATCGGATCCCGCCCAGCGGTCGAAACCGTTCTGGCCTACATCAGCGACCTGGTCACCAGCGTCACCTGGGCCGAGCAAGAGCTCAAGGGCCTCCAGCAGGTCGGCATCGACCCCGGCGAAAACCATCGCCGTCACCATCGCGATCCCCACCCCCGCATGCAGCATCGTCTCCGCCGACGGAGCCGGGTTGTCGAATCCGGCGAGTTTGAACTGCGAGTCGGACCGAACTCACGAGCAGCCAAACAACACCAGGCGTTTCCAGATCGTCCAGGATGAGGGAACTAACCCTCGAGGGGTGGTGTGGGCTCAAACGGGCAGCGGTACCTTGACTCAGCAATCCCGGCAAACGCTCAATCGGCTGCGAGCACGGGGGCCGCGTCGATTGGATGGGTCGGGCTCATCGCTGACCGTCAACTCCGAACGTCTCTGACGCCGTCTTGAAGTTTGGTGAGCGCGGCATCCTCAACGCCGTAGCGGCGCTCGATGGCTTGCCACTCGTCGAGCCGGGCCAGCTCTTGCTTCTCCACCCACGAGAAACCTGCATCGGCAAGGGAAGCCGCCGAACCGGTCGCATAGACGGTCTGCAGGACTTGACGCGCGGCAGCAAGGGTAGCCCGGAGCACGAAGTTCGGGAAGATCATGAGTCGATAAGGCCCTAGCGTAGCCAGTTCGTCTGCAGAGAGATATGGGCTCGTTCCCGAACCACCCATTCCATAGAGCAGCGGTGAATCAAAGGCCGCGCCGATCGCCTGCAGGTCCTCCACAGACCAGGGTGCTTCGATGAATACCACGTCCGCCCCGCCCCGAGATACGCATGACCACGTTCGATCGTGCGTTCAAGTCCTTCCACGAGGTACGCGTCGGTGCGAGCAATGATCACAAGGTCTGCGTCGCGTCTCGCCTCGCAGGCGGCTCGGACCCGTTGCACTGCATCATCGATAGCAGCGACGTGGTGGTCGAGAACTTTTCAGCACGGGTCATGCGGAGCCTAGGACTCGACTACGCCAGCCTGTCCAGTAACCACCCTGGACTCATCATGTTGTCCATGTCTGGACTCGGCCGCTCAGGTCCCGGATCCGACTTCGTCGCATACGGATCGCTACTGCAGGCCTACGGCGGATGGTTGTCCGAGTTGGGCATGGTGCTACCCAATGACTCGATTGTCGGTGAGCGACCGCGAGGAATCCGACCTGCCTGGACCGACCAGTCAGCCGGTGCAGCCGGAGCCCTGGGGATTCTCGCGAGCTTGAATCATCGAGGCCGCCACGGCAGTGGGGTCTACCTCGACCTGTCGATGCTGGAGTCCTTGATGCTCAGCCAAGCCGTCGGTCTCGCTGATCTTGCCGACTCAAGCGTCGACTTCGGCAGCCGACTCAACACCTCGTCGCGCGTAGCACCCCACGGCTGCTACCAGTGCACGGGTGATGACGAGTGGGTCGCCATCGCCGCCTACGACGAGGTTCAGTGGCAGGCTCTGGCACACGTCATTGGGCGCGACGACCTGTCGAAGGAATTGACCGATCACACGGCGCGGCAGCGCTCCCTCGCGCTCGTCGATGAGGCGATCACTGCCTGGACAAAGCCCCAGTCCGCCGACCAAATCGTCGATCGGCTGATTCGTATCGGGGTGCCGTGCGCGCGCAGCCACTCGCTCTGGTCGCTACTCGAGGAACCCGGGTTCGCGAGTCGTGGCCTGTTCGCCGAGGCCGCTCCCGGATTCCACGTGATCGGACTCCCATGGCGGGATGCCCAGCTCGCTCGCGGACAAATGGCCATGGCTCCCGAGGTCGGCGAGCACACCGTCGAGGTCCTCGGCGAGGTGCTCAACCTTGACACCGAAGAGGTGGCGCGACTGGCAAAGCTTGGAGTACTGGAGTGAATGGACCGCCGCAACTGGCAGCGAAAGAGGAACAAACATGAAGATCACGAAATTTGGGCACTCCTGTCTCCTGGTCGAGGAGGCTTCGGCCCGAGTCCTTTTCGACCCTGGTAAGTGGTCCTCGGGATTTGAGGCACTCGTTGGCCTAACCGCAGTGTGTATCACTCATCAACACGCTGACCACCTAGACGCCGAGAAGGTGTCGAAGCTCCTCGATGCAAACCCAAGCGCCCAGGTCTACGCCGACGAAGGTGCTGCCCAGGACCTCGGCGCAGCCGGAATTGCGGCGACCGTCGTGGCAGCCGGCACGAGGTTCGATGCCGGCGTGCCGGTCGAAGTCCTGGGCACCGGTCACGCACCGATCCACCCTGACATCCGGCCGATCGGCAATGTCGGGTATCTCCTAGCCGATTCCTTCTTCCATCCAGGCGACGCGATCGAGGTGCTCGACGAGCGCATCGAGGTCCTTGCGATCCCTGCCGTCGCACCCTGGATGCGTGCCTCCGAGACAGTCGATTACCTGCGAGCCGTCGCGCCCCGCACCGCGATTCCCATCCACGAGGCCGTCGCCAGCATGCCAGAGATGTACCACCGCTACCTGCGCGACCTCGGGCCTGACGGCACCAACCTCGTGGTGCCCAACGGCCGAACTCCAGTGGATGTCTAGAACGTAAGGATCGAAGGCACACATGGGCGGCAAGTCAGACGCCGACCTCGACGGTGTGCGCTGCTGGTGGCGGACCTCGATCACCGACGTCCAACCCGGCGAGCTGCGGCTCAGAGGCTACCCGATCGAGGAATTGATCGCCTCGACATCGTACGCAGGAGCGGTCTGGCTCCTCATCACTGGTGAACGTCCGACACGAACCCAGCTGCGTCTGCTTGACGCCGCGATGGTGGCCGGGGTGGACCATGGGCCCCAGGCACCCTCGATCGCCGCCGCCCGCATGTCGGTAACCTGCGGCAACCCTCTTAACTCCGCTGTCTCTGTCGGAGTAGCGATGCTCGGGGACACACACGGCGGCGCGGGCCAGCAATGCATGGAGCTGCTAGAGCGGCTTGCGGAGTCGGGAGGTGGTGAGGATACCGTGGCCGAGGCCGTCGCCAGCCTCCGCGTAGACGGCGGCTACGTCCCTGGCTTCGGTCACCGGTTCCATCCTCAAGACCCACGCCGAGCCCCACTCCTTGCACTGCTGCACGAGGCCGCAGACATTGGCGAGATCGAAGGTCTCTATCTGGACTGCGGCGAGCGGCTAGAGCGTGCCCTGGCAACCTCCACTGGCAAGGCTGTCCCGATCAACGTCGACGGCCTGATCGCACTTGTCTATTGTGAACTAGGACTCCCCGCACCACTTGCGCGCGGCTTGTTCTGCCTATCCCGTGCCGCCGGAGTGCTCGCACACGCCTGGGAGGAGATGCAGGGCGGACGCCGGATCAAAGGTCCCCTACCGCCACAGATTCTGCCAGTCTATGACGGTCCGATGCCCCGGCACGTGCCCACCACATAGGCCCGGACAAAGTCTCACGGGGAAGGTCCTTGTCGACCAGCGGCCTGGCCATGTCAGACGGCGACCGGGTCGCCCGCGATCTCGTGAGTGTGGGCGGCGCTGACCATGCCGAAGACCTGTGACCAAACAAGGCGTATCGCTGGTCGTCGACCTGCCCCCGATTCGAGGTCAGCCGCGCACCTGGGACGACGAGAGCGGGTGCGGGGCCTCTCAATCTTGGGTATGACGGTGCCCCGACAGGCGTTCGGATCACGGTGCCTCGTTCACACTGGCGGCCGCAGTCGCTGAGATCGCCGGAGGGACCGCGGCCCAGCGCCGTGTTCCGCAGGCTCGGTCGGTTCCCTGCCGATTCGCCGCTGACCCGACATCCCCGAGTGACGATGGTGCCCGAGTGCGGCCCTCCTACCGGTCCATGCCCGGCCTGACGGGCCCTAGTCGGTGCGCATCCTCAACAAGATCAAGGAGGTGAGGTTGCTTGGCGACGCCGGGTTCGCGGCGTGCATCGTTCAGTCCTTGCGGTCGGGATGCGCCTAGGAGGCGAGGAACTCGGCGGCGACGGGGGCGAATTGTTCCCAGTACTGGAAGATGCCGCCGTGGCCGGAGTTGGGGTAGATGATCAGCTCGCTGCCGTTGATGCGCTGGTGCAGGTCCTCCGACAGAGCGGAGGGGACCATGCGGTCGTTGTCGCCGTTGGCGATCAGGGTTGGCTGGGTGATGATCGACAAGTCTGCCGGGGTGGAGCGCCCGTACCGTTGGATGGCTTTGAGCTGCCGGCTGAACGCCTTGTTGCTGATCGGCTGGTCGCGGTCGACGATGCGTTCGGTGAGCCGTTCGACGAAGGCCTTCCCCGCCTGTTTGCCGGCCTGGTCGCGGTTGAAGAAGAGGAACTCTTTGGGATCTGAGCGGGTCAAGGTGGCACGGAGGATGTCGTAGTAGGTGACGCCGACGACCTTGTCGATGTTCTTCCCGCCGCGGGGGCCGGTCCCGGTGAGGACCAGCTTGCGGACCAGGTCGGGATGTTTGACGAGGAGGTCTTGGGCGATCATGCCGCCCATGGAGAAGGAGAAGACGTCGATGGTGTCGTAGCCGAGTGCGGTGATGAAGGTGTAGGCGTCGTCGGCGGCTTCCTCAAGGGTGTCGGGAACCTGGCCGTTGGAGGCTCCCACGCCGAGCTGGTCGAACGTGATGACGTGCCGGGTGGCGGCGATGGCGTCGACGATGCGGGGGTCCCAGTTGTCCAGGGTCGCGGCGAGGTGGACGAAGAAGACCACCGGGATGTCCTCGGCAGGGCCGAGCTCGCGGTAGGCAAACGTCTTCCCGTCGGTGGCGATCGTCTTGGCCGGCGCCTGCGCGTAGGTGGTGATGACGGGGTCGTTGCTGCTCATGATGGTGCGTTCCTTCTTGATCGCTGGATGTGCGCGGTCGGGTGGGTGGGTGGTGGTCAGGGGACGGTGACGACGGTCTTGCCGCGGACACCGCCGTGGGCGAGGGACGCCAGGGCCTGCGGGGTCTGGTCGAACGGGAACGTGGCACCCACTACGGGACGGATGGCGCCGCGGTCGACGAGTTGGGTGATCTGGCGTAGCTGGTTCCCGGAGGCGCGCATGAACAAGAACTCGTAGCTCACGCCGAGCTTCTGGGCCTGGGCCCGCGTCTTGCGGCTGAGGCCGGCAATCGCCAGCCTCACAAGGGGGTTCAGGCCCAGCTCCTTGGCGAACGCGGGATCGGGGACGCCGTAGATCCCGACAGTCTTGCCGCCGGGCTTCAGTACCTGCAGCGACTTGGCGAGGTTCTCCCCGCCCAAGCTGTCCAGCACGAAGTCGTACCCGGTCAGCTCCGTTTCGAAGTCCTGGCTGCGGTAGTCGATAACCGTGTCCGCGCCGAGGCCGGTGACAAACTCGGCGTTGCCCGCGGAGACAGTGGTGGCGACGTGCGCGCCGAGATGCTTGGCGAGTTGGATGGCGATGGTGCCGACTCCGCCGGCGCCGGCATGGATGAGGACCTTCTGACGGGCCTGCACGTGACCCTTCTCCACCAGCGCCTGCCATGCGGTCAGTGCGACCAGCGGCATCGAGGCGGCCTCGCCCAGGCTGATCGTGGTCGGGGCGGGGGCGAGGTCGGCCTGATCGACCGCGATGCGCTCGGCAAACGTCCCGATCCGGTGGTCCCGCGGGCGGGCGTAGACCTGGTCTCCTGGCTGAAAGCCCTGCACTCGTGCGCCGGTGCGGATGACGGTGCCGGCCAGGTCGTGACCCAAGATCAGCGGGGTTCGGTAGGGAAGGATGGCCTTGAACTCGCCCTCCCGGACCTTCTCGTCCAGCTGATTGAGACCCGCTGCGGCCACGTTGACCAAGACGTCATGTGCACCGACGATGGGTTCGGGCACGTTCGCCTGGTGGATGGGCTGCTTGTAGTTGTCGAACACGAACGCTCGCACGGGTGTTCCTCCTAGGGTCTAGTTGAATGAGTCCGAGAGACGCCGGCCGAGGCTCAGCGGCGCAGGAATCCGCTAGTGAGTTCGGTGACGCTTCGATGGTTCTGGGGCACGACACCGTGGCCGGAGTCGGCGAAGATCCGCACCTCCGCGTCGGGTAGTCGGGTCAGCAAGGCGTCGGCGTTGCCGGCCGGGACCATCCGGTCGCTGTCACCGTGCGGGATGAGGACCGGTCCGGTGAACTTGTTCGGTCCCGGCTGCTGGTGACCCCACCGGTTCACGGCGCGCAGCTGGGCGCGGATCACCGCCGCCGTGACGGGTTTGTCCGGGCCGGCGCTGCGCCGCTTCAGCCGCGCCTGGTAGCTCTTCGCGGCCTGGCTGCCGGTGGGTGTACGGGTGAAGAACAGCAGGGTGGTCGGGTTCGTGAACGTGGCGAGCCCGCGCAGGATCGCGCGGACCGTGACCCCTGTCATCGCCGCCTCCCCCGGTCCGCCCTGCGGGCCGGTCCCGGCCAGGATCAGCCGGTCGATCAGGTCAGGGGCCTGTCGGGTTGTCTCTTGGGCGACCATGCCGCCTATCGACAGCCCGAACAGGTCCACGTGAGACATCCGCGGGCACCGATCACCGCGACCGCGTCGGAGGCCATGTCTTCGAACCGATCGGGCACCGCCCCGCTGGAGCCGCCCACACCGCTGTCCAGATTCGTTAACGCACCAGCGGGGCATCTCGACCATCGATACCGTGAACGCGGCCGACGCCCAGCTCCGGCGCCGGCACGGTTCATGGAGGCGCCGACCCAGACGGTGACCGCCGGGGCGGTGTTCGTCTACCGGCCCTGTCTCATGCTCCGACGTCATCACGACTCTTCCCTCCCGTCGCGGTCCACGGGAGCCTCAACAACCGACGTAACCGACTGTACTCAATCATGAGTATACTCAGTAATATTGTCGAGGTGATGTACACCACTTTCCGACAGCGGGAGCGTGGGATGGGGTCAGGTGACAGGTACGGGCCAGGCTGCCGAACGAGGCCGCCTTGCCGCCCGGGAGTCCGTCCAGCGATCGTGCGTTGGCGTCGTGCGGGACGGCCCAGATCGAGCCGGGCTCAGGTCGTCCGGTAGGTCGTACCGCCCGTCGGTCAGATGCAAGTCCAAGGCGGCGAGAGTCATCGAGCTGAGACAGACGTCGCGGGCCGATGAGCGGTAGCCCAGAGGTCGCCAACCCATGGGAGCGTTCGCTCGCTCAGGCGGTGCCGACTTGGCTTCAGCGCGTTCGACCTCGTCGGCGATCTGGATGCTCGCATCCACGATCCGGTCCCCTGCTCCTGGGGCTCCCGGTGCACGAGCCGGCCCCAGTCACTGAGCCGACCTTCCGTGCTTTGCGCAGGTAGCGCATCTGTTGTCTTCTCGGGTGAGCCGACTCCAACCAGGAGCCGGGGAGGGTCGTCAGCGCAGCAGCAGCGCCAGTTGGTGACCGATGTCGGCGGTGATCTCGTTCACACCGCGGGCCAGGCTCGTGCTGGCCGCCATGGTCAAGAACATGACCGCGGATGCAACCCTCGCGAGGGTCGCCGCATCCGCGGCGGTCAGGCGCGGGTCGCGGCCGAAGATGCCGGCCAGGGCGTCCTCGGTCTGGGCGACGATGGCCAGCGCGGCGGCGTGGTGCGGCTCGGCGGGGTCGCCGAACACCATCTCGCGCAGGTAGGTGCGACCGTTGTCGATCTGGGACCGGTTGCACTCCACGATCGGTGTCACAACGGCCATGACAGCTTCGAGCGGGTCGGTCTGGGCCTGCGCCGCAGCCTGCCCTCGCCGCAAGGCGTCGGCGTAGTGGGCGTTCTGGACCAGCAGCAGCAGCTCACCTTTGGTCTTGGCGTACAGGAACAAGGTCCCGGCGCCGATGTCGGCCCGATCAGCGATCTGCTGCGTGGTGACGTCGTCGACGCCGTGCTCTGTGAACAACTCTCCGGCGGCAGCGATGATCCGCTGCAGCTTGGCCTGTTTGTTGCGCTCGCGGCGACCGGTCGAGGCGAAAGAGGACATCGGCGAGGGCGTGATCGACATGGTGGTCTCCTCCCGGGAACTACATCTGACTAGGGTCAGTTCTGAGCATAATCATTAACGTGAGGTCCCATCGGGTGGCAGCCCACCCGGCTGGACAGGCTGGTGATCCGCGACCCGCCAAGTTCAGGGACGTTACCGGCGCTGCGATGATGCCCCAGGCCCCGGCGTGAGTGACCTTCGCAGATCGGCTTGTCGACGACGCTGCCTTGCATTTGGTCGGCCCATTTGGACTGATTGATGCCGATGCGGCGGCGAACTTCTTGCCGGGTGGAGCAGGGGGTCGGCCGCCGAGGCGGCTGGTCAGCGACTTCCACCACCCGATCCACCTCCACCTGCGCCCCTTCTCCAAGTGCTTTCCCGCGGCACCCGCGGTTCCGGTCCCGGCGATCACGGCTGGAAGGACACGATCGATCTACGACCTGCCGAAGAGGCCGCGATCCTTGTCTGCTCGAGGATTGGGCGGGAGGGTCGTCTTCCACTGCCACAACCTCGAACACGAAGACATGATGGGCAACTTCCAGACTCGGCCGGCCGGATGATGTGCCCAGCGCCGCGATGAGTCGCCCAGCACCCTGCAATAGCTAGCTTTGCTAAGGAGCAGGGAACGCACGTCAGCACCCGTCATTCCGTTGGTCGCTCGCGATCGCGGCCTACGCTCGCCAGGTGGCCATCTCCGTGCTGGAGCTTCTGGGGCTGTTCCTCGGCGGACTCCTCGCGGGCGAAGAGTTGGTCGTACGCTGGGGCGTGCAACCGGCACTCCGTCGCCTCGAGGATCACGCACACATCGAGGCGCGCGTGTCCTTGGTCCGACGACTCATGATCGTCGTGCCTGCACTCATGATCCCGACCGCGCTAGTGGGGGCGGCCGTGCTCGTGTTCAGCGGCACCGGCGCGGGCTTCGCCCTCCGATGCGCCGGTGTCGCCAGTCTCGTTGCCTTCCTCCTCCTGTCGTTCCTCGGCACGGTCCCTATCAACATCACGGTCAACGACACTTGGTCGCCCGACAACCCGCCCGCGGACTGGCGAAAAGTGGTCGTTCGCTGGGAGCAGATCGACACCTTCCGCGCTGGAACGGCAACTCTCGCGTTCGTCCTGTTCCTGGTCGCAGCCGCACTCGGCTGAGCAGATCTCCCGCGGCTTGCCGCCGTCGAATCGCGTCGAAATCAACCGTGACCCAGCGGTCTAGTCGCAGTTCTTCACGTGCAGGACATCACATCGCAGTGTTCCGCTCGTACAGCAGCCGCGTCGTGCGCGAGGCGATCTTCCAGGTCGAGGTCTTCCAGCCAGTACGCCACCTCGTGGACTTCGCCACCGAGTACAACTGCATCGCCCACACCGGTCCCTCGCGCAGCGCGCCACCCCGCCACGATCTCACCGCGCTGCCCCAAGGCCACGCCCAGCAGCCTCCGCGACGCCCGGGCGCCTACGACACGTCGGCGTCGGCCGTACCTACACCTAACCGACGTCATCCTGCTCGTCCAAGACCTCCACGTCACCGCCATCGATGCCGCCATCGACGAGATCCTCCGCGACCACACCATCGATCCACGCCGCGACTACCAACCCACCGGCCGGCCACCCCGGACCAACCAAGAAGGGCTGAGCCCACAACTCGTAGGTTCAGCCCATTCCGATGTCCAGAGACATCACCACTGGCCGGGGCGACACTGGCCGGGGCGACGGGATTGGAACGTTGCGACCTCCCGCTGCGCGGCCAGCTACCGCCGGCGTCCTGTAGTGGTGGACGTCGATCTCACGTTCGCCCGACTCGCCGCGTCCTCTGGCGCTGTGGTGCGCGGCGCCGGCAACAGGCTGAACCCTCCGTCAGGATGATCCTCACTTTCTGTGCCCGTCGTCGGCGCAGCAACTGCAGCCGGGTTCGCAGTCGCAGCCGGGACGGTCTGCCCCCTGAGCGGTGGCCGGGGTCGCCGACGGCGGCGCTGCCAGGGTCAGGGTCTGGACCTCGCCGCGGGGCATCACGCTCAGCGGCTCGGGCGACGGAGATGCTGTGCGGGTTGCCTTCAGTTGATCGTGTTCGCGGACCGCCGCCGGCCGCGGAGGGCCGCTGGCGGGCCGGCTCGGCAACAGACGACGGCGGCCGGCGCGGATGCCGTTCAAGATGACCAGGACCTCAGCGAGCTCATGGGTAGCGACCACGGCGGCCAGACCGAGGATCCCCAACCCGGCCAGAGGGATCAACACGACGATGATCAAACCGGACAGGACCAGGTTCTGCGTAAAGATCGTCCGGGCGTGCCGAGTGTGAGCGATCGCATCCGGGAGCCGGCGGAGATCCTCTCCCATCAACGCGACATCGGCGGCCTCGATGGCGACGTCGCTGCCCATCGCACCCATCGCAATCCCGGCGTCTGCGGTGGCCAGCGCCGGGGCATCGTTGATGCCGTCGCCGACCATCGCCACCGGACCGCGGGCCTGCAGCTCGGTTACGATCTGAGCCTTGTCCTCCGGCGACAGCTCCGCCCGGACCTCGGTGACTCCGGCCTGGGCGGCGATGGCGGCGGCGGTGCGGGCGTTGTCGCCGGTCAGCATCACCACCGACACCCCCTGACGACGCAGCAGTGCGACTGCCTCCGCCGCCTCCGGGCGAATCTCGTCCCGGACAGCCACCGCACCCAACAATTCGCCATCGTGCTCGACCAGCACCACAGTGGCGCCGGCGTCCTGCAGCCGAACTACGTCAGCGGTGAGATCGCCGACCGCGACGAACCCGGGCTCGCCGAGCCGCGCCGGCCGACCAGCAACGATCCCGGTCAAGCCCTGCCCCGGGACGGCCTCCACCTCCCGGCCGTCTAGACCCGGAAGATCAGCGGCTGCGGCGGTAATCGCCGCCGCCAGCGGATGCTCGCTGCGGGCCTCCAAGGCGGCAGCCACGGCCAACACCTGGTCAGCAGGGATGGAGCCGGCGGGCACGATCTCGATCACCGACGGCTCGTTGCGGGTCAAGGTGCCGGTCTTGTCGACGGCGACGACTTTCACCGAGCCGAGCTGCTCGACCGCGGCGCCGCCCTTGATCAGCACCCCACCCTTCGAGGCAGCGCCGATCGCGGCGACCACAGCGATCGGGACACTCAACGCGAACGCACACGGCGCCGCGGCGACCAGCACCACCAGGGCCCGTGGGATCCAAACGGCCGGGTCGTCGACCAGGCTGCCGATCAAGGCAACCAGACCAGCGAGGATCAACACTCCCGGCACGAGCGGACGTGCGATGCGTTCGGCGAGCCGTTGGCTGGCGCCCTTGCGTTCCTGCGCTTCCTGCACGACGTGTACCAGCCTCGCCAGCGAGTTGTCCGCCGTCGTGGCTGTCACCTCGACCTCGACCGCACCGGTGCCGTTCACTGTCCCGGCGAACACCTCCGCGCCCGGCCCAACCTCCACCGGCACCGACTCCCCGGTCACGACCGACGTGTCGATCGCTGACCGGCCGCTGCGGACCACCCCGTCGGTGGCGACCTTGTCGCCCGGGCGGACCAGCAGCAGGTCACCCACCCGCAGATCGCCGGCTGGGACTGTCTCGGCAGTTCCTGACCGCAGCACTGTCGCCGTCGGCGGCACCAGATCCAACAAGGCCCGCAGACTGTTGCGGGTCCGGGCCAGCGCGTAGCCCTCCAACCCCTCGGCGATGGAGAACAGGAACGCCAGCGTGGCTGCCTCCGCGACCTCGCCCAGCAGGATCGCGCCAACCGCGGCGATCGTCATCAACAACCCGACCCCGAGCCGGCCCTTGACCAGGCCACGCAACGCGCCAGGCACGAACGTCGACCCGCCCACCAGGGCGGCGACCGCGAACAGCACCGTCTCGACCAGCGTGTCCGCCGGGGTGATCAGCCCGGCCAGCAGCAGCAGACCCGCCAAGGCGGCAGCCTGCAACTCACGGATCCGCCACACCGGCGTCACCGTGACCGGCTCCGACACTCCGGTGTGCTCTTCGTCGACCTCGTCCGGCCCGCAGCACGCGTCAGCCATAAGACACCCCCACCACGACCGCTGACGGATCGGCCGTCAGGACATCCAACTCGTCGTCGCAGTCGTAGTCTTCCGGGCCGCACGGCTCACCTGGCTCGTCACCATCGGCGACCACCAGCACCAGCGACGCCAGCTGCGCCAACGCCCCCGCCAGCCGTGGATCCGCCAACTCATACCGCACCCGCCGGCCCACCGGCACCGTGGACACCAGACCACAACCCCGCAAACACGTCAGATGGTTCGACACGTTGGCCCGTGTCAGACCCAGATCGTCGGCCATGTCCGACGGGAAGGTCGGACCCTGCACCAAGCTCAGCAGCAGCCGCCGGCGTGTCGGATCAGCCAGCGCCTTTCCCACCCTGCCCAACGCCTCCGCATCTACTACCACCCTGGGCGCCGCGGTCATCTCGTCATCCATAGCCCAGATGATACAGAAGCTGCTGAATTCAGTCAGCGCTGTCCACAGAACTGTGCCCCAACCCCGGAGTGCGGCCCCGAGTCCAGGCCAATCCTGACCGAATGTCCCAGAACAACGCGGCCCCAGCAGGACAATCACCGCGGCGTGGTGCTCACCTGCTACCTCACCTCCGCTTGACGGTCGATTGGCGCGTCTCACCCTCCTGCGAGGAACGCGAGCCCGTTGAGGACGCGGCCGTGGTCGGTGGCCTCACGGCAAGCAAGATACGCACTGCCAACGGCCACTGATGGCGGGCCTTGCCCGCCCGGATGGCCTCTGCGCATACCCGCTCGAGCACGGTTGGGCCGAACGTCGGCGACTCTATGTGCCCACGGGTGTCACCGAGCGGATGTTCGAAACGGGCGATCCGCGTGCTCGCTAACATCGTGTTGCGACGATGAAAGCTGGTGCGTCTGAGGAGAGGCTCGGCGGCTGCGTCAGCCAGCCCGCAGCTGAGCGACGGGGCTGAACGATGGCGCTGGAATGGCTGTTGTCGGCGGTGGTCATCGCGATCGCCACACCACTGTTCGGGCACTTTGAAACCGTTCGACCTACCTGGGTGCGGATCTTGCGCTGGTTGGCCTACCTGGGCGTCACGGGTCTCCTCGGGGCCACGGTCGGGCGCCCCTGGACGCTGGTCTGGGTGATCGGGCTGCCAACCGTAGGTGGGGTCTTCCATCTCGCCTGGTGTCTGCGGCATGGCATCAACCCGATAACCGCTGAACCCCGCGACCGTTACGAACAGCTTCGTGCACGCTCAGGACAGCTGGGGGTCAGACAATGACAGGTTCTTGCCACAGTCCGCGTCTGAGAAGGTCTGCGAAGTGAACTGGCTTGAGCGGCGTAGCCAAAGGGAACTTGGCAGGGAAGCTGCTGAACGGGTAAGCGCAGGATGCTATGGAGCGATTGTGGCCGCGTCGACGCTGGCGGGCACGGCCGAGTTGCCGACCGGCAAGTTGACGTTGCTGGTCGTTGCCACCAACTTGGTCTACTTCGGGACCCACGTCCTGGCCTACTCGATCGGCGACCCCGACCTGGAGCGCCAGCACCTCCATCGGATCGCTGCCCGCCACGCGCGCGTTGCCGCACCGATGATCAGCGCAGCGTTCCTCCCGCTCATCGTGGCCTTGGTGCTCGAAGCTCTTGGCGTTCAGCACGACCAAGCAACGAATATTGGCGTCTTCACCGCCGCAGGGCTGCTGGTCGTCGTCGCGCTTCCCGGCGCCTATCTGCACGGGCTGCGCGGATGGAGACTGGTGTTGATCACGCTGCTGATCGTCGCAATGACAGCATTGCTCGTTGTCGCGAAGGTGTGGCTGACGCATTGACCCGCGCCCCCTTACCCTCACCAACGGGGACGCGTTCAACGCCTAGAACCCTGCCGAACGAGAGAATCTCGCATATCGCACGGCCTGATGCCAGTCTCGACACCTGTTCCAGGGAAGCAGCATCCTCACGATTCGTCGTCAGCGCTTCCGCCGCTCGTAGGCCCACAGGCACGGTCCGAGCACGGCGAGCGTGATCAGGAATGCGCTGACCCCTGGGAGCACGGCGCCCGTGCGCCACACAACAGCAGCGCCCGCGGTGGCGCAGATGAGCGACAACAGCCAAAGCCGCACCTGTTTGGCTACCTCGGCGCGGGTGTTGGCTGGTGGGTTTCGGCGGCGGTCTGGATCGACAGGCACGATCTTGATTCTCTCTTGGGACGATACCGGCAACGATGACGCCGGGTGCTTGGCATTCCCTGCCAGTCGCAGGCACCTCCAGCAACCAATCGTCTAGCCACGATGATATCGAACCTGTACGATTCAGTGCGTCAGCTGAGAGTCGAACGGAATCGTGGATGACACTTGTTGCCCGTGCTGCGGTCTTGGTCAGCTTCCCGGTGTCGGCCGCGATTGTCGGGTCACTCTTTGCCCTGATCAGACGTCCAGGGCCGCGTCTGATCAGCGGCATTCAGCATTTCGCGGCCGGTGTGGTGATGGCGGCGTTAGTTGGGGAAGTGATGCCGGACCTTCGCCGCGAGGGGCAGTTGCCGTGGGCTGTCGGGGGGTTCGTGATCGGTGTCGCGGTCGTCCTGTCACTGGGTGCGTGGGGCCGACGGCTGGAGAGTGGGGAACGGTCAGTAGCGCGAACGGTCGGGTATGTGCTGCCGGTTGGATTACTGGTTGCGGTCGGCATCGATTTGGTTCTGGATGGGTCTGTTGGTCGGCCTGGGGGTCACCCTCGGTTCCAGCGAGGGGCTGATCTTGACGATCGCGTTGACGATCGAGATCTTGTTCTTGTCACTGTCGGTGGTGGGTGAACTCGTCGACGAGGGAGTGCCCAGGTCGCGGGCAGCGATCATCTGCATCGTGCTGGGATTAGCGACCGCTGTCGGCGCGATCGGTGGCGCAGCTCTTCTCGGGGATGCCTCTGCTGCGGTCTTGGCGGGGGTGTTGGCTTTCGGGTCGGCCGCCCTTCTCTACCTGGCTGTCGAGGAACTGCTGGTCGAAGCCCACGAGGAGCGGGAGACGCCGGTCCTTGGTGCAATGTTTTTCATCGGGTTCCTCCTGATCTACGTTCTCGGAGAGGTCGCCGCCTGACGGGGGTCTGTGTTCCGCTGGGTGTTGTCGGACTGTCAGTGATCGAGCCAGATTCAGGCCGAGTCATGCAGGCAGCGACAATCACGGGTGCGCGTCCACTCGTGTCTGCCGCCGTGACGCAGGTCTCGTGACCTGGCCACGACAAGGAACTCCGACGTGACCGCTGCGGCTAGACACCGGCGTAGGAGTGGAGCCCGGAGACGAGGAGGT
>RRZT011095444.1_pt1 | contig 21748 bp, 24 predicted proteins | sample 2165551 | NCBI WGS metagenome assembly RRZT01 (sample SAMN10456910, study PRJNA506462) | wastewater metagenome | biome: wastewater; feature: sludge; material: wastewater sludge; isolation source: wastewater sludge with Escherichia coli K12::gfp cells carrying plasmid... | place: USA: Moscow, Idaho... | reverse complement strand
TATCTGCTCCAAAAATATGTTTTGCATCTGATTATGCATTTTGTCTGCGCTAGAAAAAGCAGATTGGCTTCTGGAGGATAAAAACTGGTCGGCCTCATTTAAAAGGAGTACAGGCTCGGTTTTGGATTTATCCCTCAAATCTTTATAGGTATCAAAAATCTTTCGTACATTTTTTTCGCTCTCACCTATATACATTGAGAGTATTTTGCTACAGTCAAAACTGAGAACCTGCTTTTTTAGGGACTTTGCCAAGCTCAGTGCCGTCATAGTCTTTCCGGTTCCGGGGGGGCCGTGAAAAATAATTCTGGCCTCTACTCCCGCCTTCTTATCCTTTATGCCCCACTCTTTGAGTAGATTTGAAACATTTTTGTCAAGCTGCCTTAGTACCGTGTCCAGCATCTCTCTGGTTTTCGGGTTCAATACCACATCGTCAAGGGAGCTTTTTGGCTCAATCAATTCAAAAAGCTCTTGGTCTTTCATCAAAGACTCCAGCTTGATTTTTACCTTTCTCTTTTTTTTCTGTGGATACACAATGTGCTTTAACACCTCTTCGGTTATATAAAAAGATCGGCTAATCCCTCCAAAGGGGGTTAAAACCTCTTCGTAATCTATAATCTCGTGTTGTATCAGTTTCGCACCGTCCTCCAAAAGCGAACGATTTTTTATCCTCTCGTAATCATCGGAACTAACAAGCTCAATCAGAGTATTCATCTCTCTCAGGTTATCCCCCTCGCCGGAATACTCCTCTTTCAAAAGAGCTAAAAAAATTATCCTCTCCTTATCCCCAAGATGCTTCTCTTTAAAAAAATGCTCCAACTCTAAATGGACTTTTGTCTGTTTGATTTTTTCGGCTATTCTGGTTTCAAGGTCTGATAGTTTCGTCTGAAGCCTAGTGATATTCGGCGAACCGCTCGAATAACTATGCCTGATAGCGGCAATCTTGTGATACAAATCAACCCTAAAAAACTGCTCTTGCAAATACTCCAGATGATCAGTGTACGGTTTTATGTCCGGTAAACCCATCTCAAAACTCCCCTCTTCAAGGAGTTTCAAAAAAGAGGGGCTAAGCGATACGGAGGAGTTTAGCAGCTCCAAAAGCGATGTATCGCTAATTTTTTGCGCCCCAAAGTTGTCGTTGTTTACCACCCAGCCTAGCTCAATCAGATTCTTTACGATTCCGAGCTTTGAGATATGTTTGTAGTTTTTGGAGCCGAACATCTCGCTTAGCGCTTCGGAGCAGACTATACTCTCCTGCCCTTTTATATATTTCTGGGTCATAACTTTTAAAAGCGAAGTTGACTCGATATCGCACTTTAGTTGCGAATATACAAATGTCTCTTCTATTTTCTCATTCTCAATAAAATCTATCAGATATCTCAATACAATCCCTCTTTTTGCCAACTTTTATTACGATTTTACAAATAAAATTCTTTTGGAGAGAAGTTGAATGGTTTTTTCATATTGCGAACAAAGCGGTGAGCCGCTAATAGAGTTGGAGGGGGAGAATTTTAGGCATATCGTATCGGCGAGACGGAGTAAGGTTGGGGAAGAAATACGGTTTAGAAACCTTAGAGACGGATTTGAATACACTTACGAAATCTCGGCAATCGGCAAAAAAAGTGCCACTGCAACACTGCTAGATAAAAAATATATTGAGACGAAAGATTTCAGCGGGGCAAAAATCGGATGGTGCATCGTAGATCCAAAAACAATCGAAAAAATACTCCCACACTTGAACGAACTGGGTGTAAAAGAGCTTTATTTCATATACTCTGCCAGAAGCCAAAAAAATTTCAAGCCAGACTTTGAGAGGATGGAAAAAATCCTCATAAACTCATGTTGCCAATGCGGGCGAAACGATTTGATAAAGATGAAAGTTTTTGGAAGTCTCAAAGAGTTTATGGACGAGACGGATGATTTTTCCGTTTTTGATTTCGGGGGCGAAGCTCTGACGGCCGAGGATAAAAACAGGCTATTTCTGATAGGACCGGAGGGTGGCTTTAACGATGAGGAGAGGGAAATTTTTAGGCAAAAAGCAAAAAAAATACTCTCGTTTAGCACCAAAAATATCCTAAAAAGCGAAACGGCAGTTTTGGCGGCCGCAACATTTTGTATTCTTCAATAGTAGCCGCTGCCGATTCATCACTATTGCAAAAATGCGCAAAGCTTAATTTAAAAAATATTAGATAAAATTCGACCCTTAATTTTAATCTAGTAAAAACAAGAAGCTTTAATAAAGAGGAAAAAATGAGAAAAGATATTCATCCAAATTACGTTGAGTGTTCGGTAAGCTGTGTTTGTGGAAACAAATTTACTTCTAAATCCCTACAACCTGAAATGAGAGTAGACATCTGCTCAAAATGCCATCCGTTTTTTACGGGCGAAGAAAAACTGGTAGATGCTGCCGGTAAAGTTGAGAAGTTCAAGAAAAAATACAATATGAACTAATCCTTGCCTCTTACTTTTGTCCCGACCCCTCTTGGAAACCTAGAAGATATAACCTTTCGGGCGGTCGTGGCGCTCAAATCTGCTACCGTCGTATTTTGCGAAGATACGAGGGTGGCAAAAAAACTACTTGATTTACTATCTCAAAAATACAACTTTGAAACAGAAAAAAAACGTTTTATATCTCTCCACTCCCATAACGAGCAAGAGGTTTTAAAAACTATAGATATATCCGTTTTTGCTTCAGAGTGCATATATCTCAGCGATGCGGGGATGCCGTGTATCAGCGATCCCGGTGCATATCTGGCCAAATACCTGCAAGAAAATAATATACCGTACGATGTTCTGCCGGGCCCTAGCGCCGCTGTGGCTCTGTATGCCGCAAGCGGCTTTTTGGATTCTAGGTTTTTATTTTACGGGTTTTTGCCGCACAAGAAAAATAACAGATCTGAAGAGCTAAACAAACTTTTATCGTCGGAATATCCGGTAATTTTTTATGAAGCACCGCATAGGATAGAGGAGTTTTTTAGGGAGTTGTCAGATATGGCACCGGATGCCGAAGTATTTGCGGCAAAAGAGATGACAAAACTCCACCAAAAATATTTTAGAGGATCCTCAAAATCTGTTTTTGAGCAAATCCAAAACTCATCAAAAAAAGGGGAGTGGGCAGTTGCGGTCAAGTTCTTGGGGCAAAAAAACGACAAAATAACCCTCGGAATAGATGAGATAAAAGCCCTCGACTTGCCCAAAAAACAAGCCGCAAAGCTGATTGCAAAAATAACCGGAGAAAATCCGAAAGAGCTTTACGAGAAAATGGTAACGGAGCGCTAAAAATGGATATTTTCCGCCTCTTTTTTTAAACTTTAGCGCCCCCTTTATCTATTTAGAGAATTTCTGTTAAAATTTTTTTATGTTCATATACGGTAAACAAATTTTTTGGCATCTGGTTCAAAATCACCCTTCGATTATAGAAGAGGTCTATCTTGCAAAAGAGATAGATAAAAAAGAGTTTTCAAAAGTAGTCTCCTTAGGGAAAAAAATAGTCAAGCTTGACCCCAAAAAAGCACAGGCAATGGCAAAAGGGGGAGCCCACCAAGGGTTTTTGGCAAAAGTGTCGGATATTGCCCTAAAGCAACTATCAGAGCTCAAAAAACATGACTTTTTGCTAATACTATCAGGCGTAACAGACATGGGAAATATCGGTTCTATAGTCAGAACCGCAAGAGCTTTGGGCGTTGACGGAATAGTTATTTGTCAGATCAAAGACGTAAATCTGGATGGGGCTGCAAAAGCGAGCAGCGGAGCACTATTTGATATCCCTATTTGTATCGCCCAAAACACGCTTGATGTCGTAAACGAACTTAAACAAGTTGGATTTGAGATCATTTCGGCGACAATGGACGGAGAGGATGCATCATCCTATCCATTCAAACAAAAAAAGGCGCTCATCATGGGTTCGGAAGGGGAAGGTGTCTCCAAAAAAGTTATCGAAAAATCAGATAGAACGATCGGAATAACTATGAGAAACGGTTTTGATTCACTAAATGTCGCTATTGCGGCGGCAATCTTAATAGATAGGATTAACAGGTAATGAAAAAAGGGTTGGAAGAGCTTAAAAACATTGATCCCCAAGTTATCGCCGCAAGAGTCCACATCGTCCAGACAACGATAGAGGATATGTTAAACAAACGTTTTGAAAAAATCAATCCGGTAAAAGCAAAAGGGCTTGTTAAAATCTTAGAGCAAGAGTTTGACCTTGATCTATCCGATTGGCTAACAGAGTTTGAGGCTTTTAGGGAGCAAAAAGAGCCTGTAGTGGCTACTATGGATAAACTCCATATGGAGTCTGCCAAAGAGGAGACAAAAAGGGTTCCCAAAACAGCTATAGCCGTTTTGGTGGCGATTGCCCTCGGGGCTACGATATTTTTTTCTTACAGCGGCGGCAATAAAACGGTAGAACCGAATACGACGGCAACGGTCGAAAATAACGCCGGAATACTAAATACGATAACCGTTCCTTCAGAAAACAACCAAACGATCGAGGCAAACAAAACAAACGAAAATAACGCCTCTTTGGATATTAACGCTACGGCAAAACCGCAAGTATCGGAACAAAAACCGATACAAAACGGTGCGCACACCCTCTATGCGGAACCCTCATCCAAGGTATGGATGGGGATAAAATATCTGGATACAGAAAAAGATAGATGGTTTGAGGATACGATAAAAGGACGATACGATTTTAACGCCAGCAGAGAGCAACTAATCACCTTTGGGCATGCCATGGTAAAACTCGTTGCCGATTCAAATGCCACAACTCCGGTTGACGGTGGAAAAATCAGGTATCACTACAAAGACGGCGTAATCAAAAAGATTACGGTTGAAGAGTACGATAAGCTATCGGAAAAGAAAAAACACTAAAAAACTAAAAATTTTCAAGAGGACAGAGAAGTGTTTGACGAAATTGAATTTAATAAAATAAAAAGGCTTCCCCCTTACGTCTTTGCGGCGGTAAACGAACTAAAGATGCAACAAAGATACGCAGGAGAGGACGTAATAGACTTTAGCATGGGAAATCCGGACGGAGATACCCCGGAGCATATCGTTGAAAAAGCGGTAGAGGTTCTAAAAAGATCAAAAGTACACAGATACTCTGCCTCCAAAGGTATTTATAAACTAAGAGAGGCTATCTGCAAATGGTACGATAGAAAATACGGGGTAATTTTGGATCCGGAGAGCGAAGCCATAGCAACTATAGGCTCCAAAGAGGGATATGTTCATCTTGTATTTGCAATAACCGATCCGGGCGACCTTGCCATTGTCCCAGATCCCAGCTATCCGATACACACATACGGGATAGTCCTTTGCGGCGGAAATGTAAACAGGGTTCCGCTAAGTCCGGAGGACGGTGATTTTTTTGGAAAACTGGAAAAAGCAATTAAAGAGTCTACCCCTAGACCGAAATACGTTGTCGTTAACTTCCCAAACAATCCGACGACGGCTTGCGTAGAGCTTGATTTTTACGAAAAACTTGTCGCTCTCGCCAAACGAGAGAGATTTTATATCATCTCCGATATAGCATATGCGGATATATCTTTTGGGGATTACAAAACTCCGTCCATAATGCAAATTCCAGGGGCAAAAGATGTTGCGGTTGAGACGTTTACCCTTTCAAAAAGCTACAACATGGCAGGCTGGAGGGTCGGCTTTGTCGTAGGAAACAAAAAACTTGTGGGCGCATTGGCAAAAATCAAAAGCTACTTTGACTACGGTATGCACACATCTCTACAGGTTGGAGCTATCGAAGCTCTAAACAACGGTGCCGAAGATGTCGAAAAAATCAGACAGATGTATGAAAAAAGGATGCATATCCTGTGCGACAGCTTTAATGAGGCGGGTTGGAAAATAGACAAACCGAAAGCGTCGATGTTTGCATGGGCAAAAATACCGGAACATCTACGACATTTGGGGAGTTTGGAGTTTTCAAAAAAGCTCCTTTTGGAGGCAAACGTAGCGGTAAGCCCCGGTATCGGTTTCGGCCCTTACGGTGATGACTACGTTAGGATTGCGTTTATAGAGAACGAAAAACGGACAAGACAAGCGGCAAAAAATATAAAAGAGTTTTTGAAAAATGGGTGATGTGCTAAAAATAGGGGTTTTGGGGTTAGGTACCGTAGGCGGTTCGGTTGTTAGGATACTAAAAGAGAACGAGGGGATAATAACCGCCAGAGCCGGAAAAAAAATAGAAGTAATTAGCGGCGCAACCAGAGAACCGGAGAAGGCTGCAGATCTAGGGATCAAGGTAACGACGGACGTAAGCGACGTTTTAAACGATCCATCCGTGGATGTCGTAGTAGAACTGATGGGCGGGGTTGATTTTCCGTATTCCGTCGTCAAACAGGCACTCCAAAGCGGGAAATCGGTCGTTACGGCAAACAAAGCGATGCTTGCCTACCATCGAAGCGAACTTGAATCTTTGGCAAAAAATCTCCATTTCGGATATGAGGCTAGCGTAGCGGGCGGGATTCCGGTCATATATGCCCTAAGAGACGGTCTTCCGGCAAACCATATCCTCTCTATCAAAGGGATAGTAAACGGAACATGCAACTACATTCTAACCAGAATGATGAGAGAGGGGGGCGATTTTGCCGATGTCCTAAAAGATGCCCAAAAGCTAGGCTATGCCGAAGCCGATCCGGCGCTAGACGTAGGCGGCGGAGATGCGGCGCACAAGCTTGTCATTTTGGCCTCTATCGCCTATGGAATAGATGCCAAACCTGAAGATATACTAATTGAAGGGATTACCGAAATTGCGAAAGAAGATATAGAGTTTGCAAAAGATTTCGGATACGTCATCAAGCTTCTGGCAATAGCAAAAAAAAGAGGGGAAGAGGTAGAACTAAGAGTTCATCCTACCCTAATAAGCGAAGAGCATATATTGGCAGATGTTGACGGCGTTATGAATGCCGTAGCAATCACCGGAGACAAAGTGGGTGAAACTATGTTTTACGGTGCCGGAGCGGGAGGAGACGCTACCGCAAGCGCCGTTATAGCAAACCTGATAGAGATAGCAAGATCCGAGAGCGCCGCTGCCATGATGGGCTTTAACAAGCCTTTAGAGAGCGGGCTAACACTCGCCAGCAAAGGGGATATTTACGGCAAATACTATATTCGGATAGAAGCCGCCGATGTCGTCGGTGTTTTAGGTCAAATATCAAACGTTTTGGCCTCTCACGGCATATCGGTAGAGAACTTCAAACAAAAAAACAAAGGGGACTCTGCCAATCTCTTATTTAGCACTCACGAGGCAAAAGAGGAGGGAATCCAAAAAGCGTTATCCGATGTGGCCGCACTACCGTGCGTATCCAAAAAGCCGGTTATGATAAGGATAGAGGGGTAACCCTTTGACCGTTGTTATCACAGGGGCTTCCAGCGGTATAGGGCTGGAACTCTCAAAAAGATATGCCGCAAAAGCCTCCAAACTGTACTTGATAGCAAGGAGGGAGGTGGCACTAAGAGAGTTGGCACAATCCTTATCAACACGCTACCCACTCCTATCTGTTGAGATTTTCCCGACCGATGTTACCGATTTTAAAAAACTTATCGAAACATCGGAGCAAATCTGCCGCTCCTCAGAAAAAATAGATATTTTGATTGCAAATGCCGGAATATCTAGTGAGCACAAATCCGATATTTATATTTTTGACGATTTTAAAAAAATAGTTGAGACAAACTTTTTATCGGTTGCCGCTATATGCGAGATTTTTGCCAAAAAGATGAAAGCTCAACAAAGCGGCAAAATTGTCATAATCTCATCCCTTGCCTCCCTTGTCGCTTTTCCGACAACCGCCGCATATAGCGCCTCAAAAAGGGCGTTAAATTCATTTGCCGACTCAATGAGGCTGCTACTAAAAAACGACGGCATATCGGTAATAAATATACAACCTGGGTTTATAAAGACACCGCTAACCGACAAAAACGATTTTAAAATGCCTTTTTTGATGGAGCTCGAGTATGCCGCCTCCAAAATTGAACGGGCGATCGAAACAAATAGGGCCGAATATGCCTTTCCGTTTTTGTTTGCTTCATTCGCAAAAATACTCTCAAAAATCCCCCGCCGCCTTAGAGAAAAAATCATATCTGTTGCTAATTATGAAAAACACCGTCCAAAAAGGGGCTGAAGCAGAGAACCTCGCCGTTTCATATTTAAAAAGGATCGGATATCAGATTGTAGAGACAAACGTAAGGGAGAGGTTTAGCGAAATAGATATCGTCTGCCTACGAGACGGTGTTTACCGTTTTGTGGAGGTAAAATCCGGAGATGGATTTGAACCCTCATACAACTACACCCCTGCAAAACAAAAAAAACTCCTCAAAGGGGTAAACCTCTATCTTTTAAAACACAAAATCACGTCTCCGTTTTGTCTGGATTTATTAGTTATCAGAAGCGGGGAGTTTGAGCTTTATGAAAATGTCACTTTTTGACCTTCAAGCCTCGCATAACGAAAATAAGCAGAAAAAAATCTACAAAAGTTTTTTTGAAAATACCGATACCGAATATGGAGCCGTCGGCTGGCTAAGCCACAAAAGACAGGAGATTAGATTTTCAAAGCTAATCGAAGGAACTGAGCTATCAAACAAAAAAATATTGGATTTCGGATGCGGAACGGGGGCATTTTACCGATTTTTAAAATCTGAAAATATCGAATGCGACTACACCGGAATCGATATCTTAGGTGATTACGTTGCAAAAGCCAAACACCTCCACAAAGGGGCAAGATTCAAAAATATCTCTATAAGAGACGAATCGGAGATATATGATTACGTTTTCGCCAGTGGGGTTTTTGCCTTTAGCAGTCCAAACGTTTTTTTCGGATACCTTGAAAAAGCGGTATCCATCTCAAAACACGGCTTTATTTTTAATCTCATCCTAAACGCAAAGTATGACGGATATCTAAAGCTCTCAAAAAGCGCCCTCCTCTCACACCTAAATTCAAAATACAAATACAAGACAATCAGCGGCTATCTGGACTCTGACATCACCGTAAGCATTGTTAAAGATTAGGGGTCGTATAATGAAAAGACAAGAGCAAAAACTAAAAAGGAAATCAAAATGGGAAAATATATCGAACTAACCGCCGGAAATTTTGAAGAAACCGTAGGTAGCGGCCTTGCGGTAGTAGATTTCTGGGCACCTTGGTGCGGACCTTGCAGAATGGTTGCTCCAATCATTGAAGAGCTAGCCGAAGAATATGACGGCAAAGCAAAAATATGCAAAGTAAATACCGACGAAGAGCAAGATCTAGCCGTAAAATTCGGAATCAGATCGATCCCTACTATCCTATTCCTAAAAGACGGAAAAGTTGTAGATCAAATGGTTGGTGCTGCTGCTAAGCAAACATTTAAACAAAAAATAGATTCACTACTCTAATATTCCCACTACTCCAAACCGCCGTTATAAACGGCGGTTTTCACTTTTTATCAACATTTTTTTGATACTATCCCACTAAAAATCATTCGGAGAAACCTATGCTCGAATTAGCTATTGTAGGCGGCGGACCGGCCGGAATTACGGCAGGACTCTATGCGTGTAGAGGCGGACTAAAAGAGGTTGTAATGTTTGATATCGGGATGCCGGGCGGACAGATAACGCAAAGTAGCGAGATAGAGAACTATCCGGGTATCAAAGAGGTAAAATCTGGGCTTGACTTTATGCAAGAGTGGCTCCCGCAGGCTGAACATTTCGGGTTAAAGTTCGATATGAACGGTGTCTCTAAAATAGCCAAAACCGACAACGGCCATTTTATTTTGACAATGATGGATGGGACAACCAAAGAGGCTATGAGTGTTATTATCGCAACCGGCTCGGTTCCTAAAAAAGCAGGTTTTGACGGCGAGAGCCAGTATTTTGGTAGAGGGGTTAGCACTTGCGCTACTTGCGACGGATTTTTTTATAGAGGCAAAGAGGTTGTCGTTATGGGCGGCGGGGATACTGCTCTGGAAGAGGCCCACTATCTAGCCAAAATCTGCAAAAAAGTCTATCTAGTACACAGAAGAGAGACTTTTAGAGCAGCACCCTCATCGGTTGAAAGGGTAAAGCACACCGAAAACATTGAGCTAATCTTAAACGCTTCGGTAAAACAGGTAACCGGGGACAATATGGGAGTTAACACCGTCATCGTAGAACAAAACGGGGAACTCAGATATCTGGAAGTTCCTGGTATCTTTATCTTTGTCGGACGAGATGTAAACAACGGATCCCTCAAAGCGGACGACGGCAATTTTATATGCGAAGTCGTAGAGAGCGGTGAGATAAAAGTAGACCTCAAGATGAGAACCAGTGTCGCCGGTCTTTTTGCGGCGGGAGATGTCAGAAGCGAAGCGGCTAGACAAGTGGTATGTGCCGCAGCTGACGGAGCCGTTGCGGCATTGGAGGCAATTTCTTACGTAGATCATTTTAAAGGCGGGCATTGATGTTAAAAGTAGGCATTTACGGAGCTAGCGGCAGAGTCGGCAAACTGCTGTGTGAACTTGTAAGCGAGAATCCGGCAATGGAGCTAGCCTCTATATACTTTAAAGGCGAATCAGAGCTTACATCATCCCCGCTATTTAGGGGCGACGTTGCATCGTTTTTAGCCTCTTGCGACGTAGCTATAGACTTCACCTCACCTGAAGGGACAGAGGAGCTACTAGAGGCGGCAGAGAAACATCCTACCGCTTTGGTTATCGGAACAACCGGACTAAGTTCCCATCAACAAAACCTCCTGAAAGACGCTTCGGCCTCTATGCCGATTTTGTATGCGACCAATATGTCTTTGGGTGTTGCACTGTTAAACTCTCTAGTAGAGACTGCCTCGGCCAAGCTAAGAGAGTTTGATATCGAAATCGTAGAGATGCACCACAGACACAAAAAAGATGCGCCTAGCGGAACGGCATTAACGCTGGCGGAGAGCGCCGCAAGAGGCAGAGATCTTGATCTGGATGCCGTCAGAATCAGCGGAAGAGACGGCAACATCGGAGCCAGAACAAAAGATGAAATAGCGGTTATGGCTCTACGGGGCGGCGACATAGTCGGCGAACACGTCGTCGGTTTTTACAATGACGGTGAATTTTTGAGACTATCGCATACGGCTACTAGCAGGGACACTTTTGCGAAAGGTGCTATTAAGGCGGCTATCTGGCTTGCCGGACAAAAACCGGGGCTATACAAAATCAAAGATTGCTTAGGTATATGATGCGAGAACTAAACGAAAAATGCGCCGTTGTCGGTGTCTACGGCGTTCCCGGTGCTTCAAAAATTGCATACTTCTCACTGTTTGCTATGCAACATCGCGGACAGGAAGCAAGCGGAATAAGCTCCTCCAACGGTAAAAAAATTTTTACGATAAAAGATAGAGGGCTTGTCACAAGGGTATTTAACGAGGAGAAACTGGAAAAACTATCCGGTTCAATGGCAGTCGGGCACAACAGATACTCTACGGCCGGAGAGGATAGCATACTAGATGCCCAACCGGTTTTTGCAAGATACGATCTGGGTGAAATGTCCATAGTCCACAACGGAAACTTGACAAACGCAAAAGAGGTACGAGACGCTCTCATAAAAAGCGGAGCCATATTTCAATCCTCAATGGATACGGAAAACCTCATTCATCTAATCTCCAGAAGCGAAAAAGCGAGGCTAAAGGACAGAATCATAGATGCCGTCAAGCGTGTTGCCGGAGCCTATTGTTTTATATTTTTATCCAGAACAAAAATGTTCGCAATCAGGGATCCGTACGGCTTTAGACCGCTTAGCCTCGGAAAACTAGGAAAAGGTTGGGTTGTTGCATCGGAGACATGTGCATTTGACCTCGTTGGGGCAAAGTTTGTAAGAGACGTAAATCCGGGCGAAATGCTGATTTTTGAAGACGGCAAAGAGCCGCAATCTATACAGGTTTTTCCCGCAACACCAAAAAAATGTATATTTGAATACGTCTACTTTGCCAGACCGGACAGTTTGCTATTTGGCAAAAGTGCTTACTCGGCCAGAATAGAGATGGGGAGAGCCCTCTCAAAAGAGCTTCCGGTAGAGGCCGATATGGTGATTCCGGTTCCGGATAGCGGCGTTCCGGCGGCTCTTGGGTATTCGAAAGAGAGCAATATCCCTTTTGAACTCGGGATAATCAGAAACCATTACGTCGGACGGACTTTTATCGAACCCGCACAGGAAATTAGAGACCTAAAGGTAAAAATGAAACTAAGCCCGATAAAAGAGCTGATAGCGGGCAAAAAAATCATTGTTATCGACGACAGTATCGTCAGAGGGACGACAAGCAAACAGATAGTTAGAATGCTCCGTGATGCGGGTGCCGCCGAGGTGCACATGAGAATATCATCTCCTCCGACATCGGATCCTTGTTTTTACGGTATAGACACTCCAGACAAAAGCCATCTGATTAGCTCCTCAAAAAGCGTTGACGAGGTTAGAAAGTTTATCGGAGCAGACTCACTGGCATACCTCAGTGTTGAGGGGCTGCTCTCATCGTGCGGCGGAGATCAGGAGAGCTATTGCAAAGCCTGTTTTGACGGAAAATACATAATCTAGGCGGGGATGAGAGAGCTTTTTACGTTTGGTAGATACCTCAGAGCAAAGTACGGCCAAACAATATATAAAATCCCCGTTAGTATTCCCGGTTTTACCTGCCCGAACATCGACGGAACCGTTGCCGTCGGCGGGTGTAGTTTTTGCGAAAACGAATCGTTTAGCCCCAATCTAACCGTAAAACCTAAAACAAAATTCTCACTAAAACCAAATTCTCCTGAAAACCCGATGCTTGATTTCCAACTATTGTCATTGGAGTCACAATTCTACAAAACAAGCACAAAATTGAGAAAGAAGTTTAAAGCGAACGGATTTTTGGTTTATTTTCAATCATTCTCAAATACGTATGCCCCATACGAGACACTCATAACGCTATACGAAAAAGCCCTCTCGTTACCGGATGTCGTAGGTATCAGCATCGGCACCAGAAGCGACTGTATAGATGAGAGGGTATTGGAGTTTTTGGTCGAAAAATCGAAACAAAAAGAGATATGGATAGAGATCGGCGTTCAAAGTATTTTTGATGAGACCCTAAAGAGGATCAACAGGGGGCATGATTTTAGCAATATCGAAGAGGCGGTCAAAAGGGTTAAAAACAGAGGGTTAAATCTATGTCTCCATCTGATTTTCGGCCTTCCGGATGAGAACATAGAGATGATGAGGGAGACTTTTGGGAGAAGTATCGAGTTGGGTGCGGATTCTGTCAAATTCCATCCTCTATACGTCGTAAAAAACACCGCTTTAGCAAACGAGTTTAGAGCCGGAAAATTTTATCCGATAGACGAAGAGGAATACATCTCTCTGATTTGCGAGTGCATAGAGAGGCTCCCCGAAAATGTATCGGTTCAGAGGGTAACCGCCGGAATAGACGACGATACACTGCTCTCTCCGGAGTGGTGCAGACACAAAAATGTACAGATGGAGAAAATCAAAACAAGATTAAAGGAAAACGGAATCTTTTATTAGAGAGCTTGCGCTATGAACTTATGCCGGTTATATCGACTTGCTGCTCTTTTTTCTTTTTTTGCATTTTCTCTATCTCTTCTTTGCTTTTTTCTCTCGGCTTTAGTTTGGTTACAAAGTCGGCGAGCTTTTCCATGTCCTCTTTGCCAATCCCCTGAACCTGAACCTGCATAATCTTTTTGTTGTTACCGCTCCCGTAGCTCCCTTGTTGATAGCCGACTAGCATCTCGATAAGCCGCTCTTTTGAGAGGGTATTGAGAGCCGGATAAGCTTCGGTTCCATCTCCGTTATCCCCGTGGCACGGCGAGCATTTACTATATAACTCTGCACCGGACAGATGACTAACCTGCGGAGCCTCCGTAACAAGGCTTTTGTCGGTTTGCGGCGCAAATGCGGCTATTACCGAGTATGCCACCGGAGCCAAAAAGAGTGCCGCCGCACCCCATATCAAAACTTTTGAACCGGAGATTTTCAACCGTTTTCCCCTCTTATTTTCTCTATAGTTTTGGTCGTGGATTTACCCTCTACAAACTCTATGGTTATCACTTTTCCACCGTTTTTTACAACGGTATCGTAACCTACTATATCCTCAGGTTTATAGTCCGCCCCTTTGACCAAAACATTCGGAACTAGCATGCCTATAAGCTTTTCAGGGGTCTCCTCTCCAAATACCGTGACAAAATCGACACATCCGAGCGCCGCTAATACTTTTGCCCTGTCTGATTCAGAGTTTATTGGCCTTGATTCACCTTTTAGCCTTCTCACACTCTCGTCACTATTTAATCCTAAAACAAGGGCATCCCCTAATTTTCTAGCCTCAAACAGATATTTGACGTGTCCGGCATGCAATATATCAAAGCAACCGTTTGTAAATACTACTTTTTTGCCGCTATTTTTGAGTTGCGAAACAGCCTCTTTGAGATAATTCAGGGTTACTATTTTCTCCTCAAACTCCTCCGATTCCTGCTTATTTTCGTATGCGATAATCTCTTGCAAAGTCGCCGTTGCGCTACCGACCTTTGCGACAACTACGGCTGCAGCTCTATTGGCAAATTTTGAGGCCTCTATGATGTCGCATCCACATGCCAAGGCGGTTCCTAGCGCCGCAAGCACCGTATCTCCGGCTCCGGTAACGTCGAAAACCTCTCTTGCCAGAGTAGGGAGCTTGATTATCGTATCCTCGTCAAATATCCCTATTCCGTCTTCCGAGAGGGTGATTAGCGAATACTTTAGCCCAAGCTCCCTTTTTAGCTTTATGCCGGCCTCAAATAGGGTTTTATCGTCTTTTATCTCGATGGATGTCGCCTCCGAAGCCTCTTTTTTATTAGGGGTCAGTAGCGTTGCCCCTTTGTATTTGGAGTAGTCGTTCCCTTTTGGGTCGGCTAGCACCACAATCCCTTTTTCATTTGCGAGAGAGATCAATTTTTGGGTTAATCTAAGTGTCAAAACCCCTTTTTTGTAATCGGAGAGGAGGAGGCAATCGAATTTTTGGAGGTTCTCTTTTGCAAACGAAAATATCTTCTCCTCGTTAGCCGTCCCTATCTCCTCTTTGCTCTCCTTGTCAAATCTAATTATCTGGTGAGAACCTGCCATTATCCTTGTCTTGAGTGACGTGGTTCTAGCCGGATCACCAAAAATTCCGGAAGTATCGACACCCAGTTTTTCAAATTCACTTTTTATAACGTCGGCCGCCTCATCTGGACCCAAGATGCTAGATACATATACGCTAGCCCCCAGACTAACGAGATTTGCAACGACATTTCCGGCTCCGCCGAGACTTTTTGTCTCGTCCTTTATAGCCACCACCGGCACCGGAGCCTCAGGGCTGATCCTCTCGGCGCTCCCCCACAGGTAGGAATCCAACATCAAATCCCCGACAACAAGGATATTCGGTTTTTTTTTGGAGATAACGTCTATCATACGCCGAATTCTCTTTTTGCGATAGCTCTTATCTCGTCGGCATACGCTTTAATCCCCTCTTCCAGAGTAAATCTAGGCTCATACCCAAGGTACTCACGGCTTAAGGAGATATCGGCCTCCGTATGGTTTTGATAAAATTTGTACGGGTTATCGATGTACTCCACCGCCCTCTCTATCCCAAGAGTCGTCGTCAAAGCACCGAATAGCTCGTTAAACTGTCTTGCCACTCCGCCGCCGACGTTGTAGACACCGCTTTTTTTGGACTCAAGTGCTTTTAGGTTTGCCTGTACGACATCTTCGATATAGACAAAATCCCTTTTTTGCTCTCCCCACTTAAAGAGTTTTGGAGCATCCCCTTTTAGAAGTTTTAATCCAAGTTGCAAAATCATAGAGGCGGTAGTCCCCTTGTAGAACTCTCTTCCACCGTAAACATTAAAGTATCTGAGACCCACAATTTTAAGATTCGGATGATACCTGATATATCTGGCGGCCAGATTATCCATCATCAATTTACTAAAGCCGTATACGTTTTCCGGCTCTTCACCTATCCCTATGGAGTTTGGAGCGGCAGAGTTGCCGTATGTTCCGGCGGAGCTTGCGTACACCACATCGGCACTCATCTCAACGGCAATATCAAGTATGTCACCGAATGCGTTTGTATTTGCCTCTACCATCTTTTTTTGATCCATAACTGTGGTATCGGAGATTGCCGCCTGATGGAAGATGTAGTCGAATTTGTGGGCTTTTAACCTTTTCATAGCAACCGGATCGGTAATATCTCCGGCTATTACTTCACCTTTAAAACCCTGTAGGTTTTTGAAGTGCCCAAGGACAAAAGCGTCAAATATGACTATATGTGCATCCGGATAGTTCTCCTGAATATGAAACGCCACGTTTGAGCCGATGAATCCGGCTCCTCCGGTAATCAATACGCTTTTTCCGTTTAGGTCTATGTCTATGTATTTCATTAGAGGTTTCCTTGCTAATTTGCTATTTTGATGTTATGCGCAAATCGGGCGGAGCCCATACTTGCGGCAGAGACATGAATGCCCCTTGCATCCCCCCTAAAGCTTCCCGCTCTTGCGGGTGAAAATAGGGAAAGCTACACTTTTAGTGCGCAAAATCGGTCACTATTCTAATGGTATCAAAAATCCCGTTAACGACAAACGTTGCTTTTGTGTTTTTTTCGTCTATTTTGTGTCCGCTACGAACTAAAACAGTTTTTTGAACTCCGGCAGCCAATGCCGCCTCTATATCGCTCTCCTTGTCCCCTATCATCCATGAGGCAGGCAAGTCTATATCCAGCTCTTTTTGTGCCGCAAGCAACATTCCCGGATTTGGCTTTCGACACTCACAATCGCTATCGGGAGTATGTGGGCAGTGATATACTCCGGCTATCTCACAACCCTCCTCTTTGAATCTGTCTAGCATATACTCCGTTAGCTTCTCAAAATCGGCACTCGTATAGTATCCCCGTCCTATACCGGACTGGTTTGTCACTACAACAACAATGTATCCGCCCCTGTTAAAAGCCCTAACTGCCTCAAAAACACCGGACAAAAACTCAAAATCCTCAATTTTGTGAGCATAGTCTTTCTCTACATTCACGACACCGTCTCTGTCCAAAAAAACAGCTTTTTTCCCCATTATGTACACCTGCAACTAAAGTAAAATATGTAAAATTATACAAAACGAAAAATTCGGTCGGCAATTACTATGACATCTATTTTTGCAAGCGAGCACGGCGACAACCTAAAACAGATTCCTCTCAAGGTGCTGATGGATTCAAAAAGCGTAGGAGTGGATTTGTTTATAGCCGAAGGGGAGGGGAAATATGTCCTGCTGTGTGCAAAAGAGTACGGAATCCCAAAAGAGAAACTCCAGAGATTCAAACAAAACAATATCGAAATCTATATACGGGAAAAAGAGTACGGGGTTTTCACCAAATACCTCAAAGCAAAAGCAAAAATCATAGCATCCGATAAACATCTCGGTAGAGACGAAAAATCGGAGATTATATATTCGTCGGCAGAACTTATCGTAGATGAGCTTTTCAAAAATCCGGAGTCCGTCGAGCTTGTCATGGGGACAAAAGAGATTGCCCATACTATTTTGGGTCATATCCTATATGAAGATGCCGCTTTTTTGTCGATGGCCAGAGTCTTGTCATACGACTACTACACTTACAGCCATTCTGTAAATGTCTGCCTATATGCTATAGCCATAGGAAAAAAACTCTCCCTCTCCGATTCGGAACTCTCCGAACTGGCACACGGGGCAATACTACACGATATAGGCAAAAGCAAAATCTCCGACAAGATTTTAAACAAAGAGGGGCCACTCGACGAAGCCGAATTTGAAACAATGAAAACACATACGACGGTAGGTGAAGCGATACTCGAAAAACTCGGAGAAAAAAGCAAGATAATACTAGATTCGGTTTTGAGCCATCATGAGAAAATGGATGGAAGCGGCTATCCGCAAGGACTCAAAGGGGAGGAGATTCCGTATTATGCACAGATTATAGCGGTTGCCGACGTATTTGATGCACTAACTACAAAAAGAAGCTACAAAGAGGCTCTCGGCTCTTTTGCCGCATTGCGGATTATGAGAGATAAAATGGGGGAGCATCTGGCTCAAAAACCGCTCAATGCCCTTATTTTGAGCTTTCGCTCTTAGTCTCTTTTTTTGCCCCCTCTTTCTTTGCAGCATCCCTGAGCTCCTCTTCGTCGTCAAACAAAAGTCCGTGCGTAAACTTTTTCTCATCGTCAAACTGCCCCGACCTGAGCCCCCAGACAAACCCGATAACCCCCAAAGAGCCCAAAATAAGGGAGCCGAAAAGCATCAAAGAGAGTATATTGTCATCCATTTTTTATATCCGATTTTATTTTTGTAGAGTTTAGCACAACCAAAATAGAGCTAAACGACATCGATATTGCGGCAACCAGAGGTATTACGAATCCAGCCATTGCAAGAGGTATCGTAACGGCGTTGTAGAGTATTGAGATTGCTATATTTTGTTTGATAGTTTTGTATGTTTTTCGCCCGATAGCGATAGCCTCACCTAGCTCAACAAGGGAATTTTTTAGCAGTACAACGTCCGAGGTCTGTAGATTTATCTCTGCCCCGGAGGCCATAGCAACTCCGATATCGGCTCTCGATAAGGCCAAAGAGTCGTTTATTCCGTCTCCGGCCATTATCACGACCGCCCCTTCTTGCTGTAGATTGCCGACATATCTTAGCTTCTCCTCCGGTGTCATTTTAGATTTATATTCCGATATGCCAAGAGCATTTGCGATTTTTGAGGCGTTTTCTTTGTTGTCTCCGGTTAGCATTACAGGTTTTATCCCGTACTCTTTGACTTTTGAGATTAGCTCTTTAGCACCGTCTTTTACTTTATCCTCAAGCTCAAATACAACTTTTAAAACCCCATCCTCGGCATATCCGAAAAGTGTTTTATCGCTCTTAAAATCGACATTCACCCCGCAAGAGGCCAGATACTCCATATTTCCACCGACAATTTTTTTATCCACCAGTTCACACAAAATCCCTTTTGAGCGAAGCTCTTTTGCCCCCTCTAGCGGCAACGCTTTTAATCCTAGATATATAGCTACACCCTCCGATACCGGATGTTTTGAGGAGGCCACCAAAGAGGCAAGCAGGTTTTTGTCGTATTCACTATATACCGACTCGTTTACGACTCTCGGTTTCCCCTCAGTTAGCGTCCCCGTTTTATCTAGTAGCAGATACTCGGCTTTCGCTATCGTCTCAAGCATTGAAGAGGATTTAAATATAGCCCCCCGTTTTGCAGCCGTATAAAGCCCTATTACGGAGGCTATCGGAGTTGCGAGCGCCAAAGCACACGGGCACGCTATAATAATGACCGACACCGAAATAACCAGACCCCTCTCAAACGAAGCCCCCTCAAACAGCACCCAAAATGCAAAAGTGAGCACCGCAATAGAGAGTATCGTAACAGAAAAGTATCTGGAGAGATTGTTTGCCACACTCTCTATTTTAGGTTTTTTCTCCAAAGACTCGGATAGGAGTTTTACTATTTGGGAGAAACTAGAGCTTTTAAAGTCTTTCGTAACATCGTACCTAACTACGCCGTCTATGTTTTTGCTTCCGCTTACGATACTTGAGCCTTTGGTTTTTAATACCGGATCGCTCTCGCCGCTTAGCGTAGATTCGTCAAAATTGGCCTCCCCAAAGCTCACTTCACCGTCAAGGGCAGCTACGTCTCCGGCTTTCATCTCGATAGTATCACCTATGGCGACCGATTCTATTTGGACATACTCTACGGCCTCCCCTTTTACCACAGCCACCTCTGTCGGTATGAGAGAGGTCAGCTTGTCCAGCGTATCTACCGCCTGTTTTTTGGAGAGGGTCTCCAGATATTTTCCGACGAGGACAAACGTAATAATCATCGTCACAGAATCAAAATAGCTCTCTCCGGCGTGCGTCAGGGCTGCATATACCGAGTAGCCGTATGTGAGGGTGGAGCCCGTAGCAACCAATGTATCCATCGTCACAAAACCGTTTTTGATTCCGACGTATGCCCCTTTATAAAAAACACTTCCGGAGTAAAAGAGGGTTACGGAGGCCAAAATAAACTCGGCTAGATGGAGGATATCTTTATGTGTCTGCTCTATTCCGGAAAAATATCCGGCATACAAGGCAACCGCAATCCACATGATATTCATCGTCGCAAACACGCCGACTATCATTTTAGTATAGTTTTGCCGCCTTAGCCTATTTGCGCTCTCCTCTTGTATTTTTGAGTCGTACGGGAGGGCGTCGTACCCTATTGCTCTTATTTTGTCGATTATCTCGGAGAGTTTTATTTTGGAGTCGTCCCAGACTATTTTTGCTTTATTATTTGTAAAATTGATATGCGCCTCTACTACCCCATCGCTTCTGATGAGTATTTTTTCGTTTAGCCAGACACACGCAGCGCAGTGAATCCCCTCAATGATGAGCGAAATCTCCTTGTAGCCGTCCCCTCTCGTCTCGACATATCTTTTTTGAAACCCCTCGAAATCAAATCTAGCGGAATCCTCCGGTAGGTTTTTTGGAGGCTCCAGATGGGTCTGCCCCAACTTGTCGTAAAAACTACCTAGCCCCTCGTCTTTTAGTAGATGATAGACACCTTGACACCCTTTGCAGCAAAAAAACAGGTTCTTACCCCCCTCTTGCTCTAGCATCATCTCTTCTTGTTCAAACTCCAAACGGCAATGGGAGCAGGCAATCTTTGGCAAATTCGCAAACCTCGTTTTTTTGGCTGATTTTAGCGAAACCCCCTTTCAAAAATAAAAACTCTAAGTGTCTAGCTTGTAAAATCGTTCAAACAACAATATAGGAAGCCGGATGAGAACATTGGCAGTTGTATTTATTTTTACACTTCAGCTGCTTGGCGGCATCGACATAAACACGGCCTCCAAAGAGGAGCTGACTGAGGTAAAAAATATTGGCCCAAAAAAGGCCGATTCGATCATCGAATATAGAACAAAAAAATGTTTTGAAGATCTCTCTGAGCTTAAAAACGTAAACGGTTTCGGGGCAAAAACGATTGAGTCCCTCAAAGGCACTTTGGAGGCAAAACCGTGCAAAGAGAAACCGAAAAAATAATCTTGCAATTTTAAGGACCAACACAAATGAAAAACTACATAACCAAACAATTATCGGACTCCATAGAGGTAAAAAAGCAAATACTTGAAAATAGCGAACTGTTAGCGCAAATAGAACAGGTAGCCGTCAAGACTATAGAGGCCTACAAAAACAATAAAAAAACACTTATAGCCGGAAACGGCGGGAGTGCTGCCGATGCCCAACATATAGCGGGTGAGTTTGTCAGCAGATTTTATTTTGATAGGCCGGGACTGGCCTCCATAGCCCTGACTACGGATACCTCTATCCTAACCGCCATAGGAAACGACTACGGATACGAGAGGGTCTTTGCCAGACAGGTTGAGGCAAATGGGGCGAACGGTGACGTATTTATAGGAATATCCACATCCGGAAACTCCAAAAACATAGTCGAAGCTATAAAATCGGCAAAAGAGAGAGGGATATTCACCGTAGGGTTTACCGGTGCTAAGGGCGGCATTATGAAAGAGATGTGTGATATATGTATCTGCGTCCCTTCAAATGAAACACCGAGAATTCAAGAATCTCATATAGTTATAGGACATATTATTTGTGCTATAGTCGAGAAAGAGATGTTCGAGGGGAAGTAAGCTCCCCTTTTACTTTTTACAAATAGCCGCAATCCCCGATAAAACACCGTTGAGCCGCATTGTAGATATTATCTATTTTTATCCGCAAATTATCACCTTT
>RRZT010142124.1_pt1 | contig 21752 bp, 9 predicted proteins | sample 2165551 | NCBI WGS metagenome assembly RRZT01 (sample SAMN10456910, study PRJNA506462) | wastewater metagenome | biome: wastewater; feature: sludge; material: wastewater sludge; isolation source: wastewater sludge with Escherichia coli K12::gfp cells carrying plasmid... | place: USA: Moscow, Idaho ... | reverse complement strand
GTTTCAGACTGTTTATGTAGCAAAGGCGTAGTTGTTCTTCCTCGCCATTTTTGCCACCTCTATATACGGGGCCAGCTGTATGTACAACAAACTTGGCTAGCAACCCGAAGCCTGGTGTAATTACCGCATCGCCAGGTTTAATCGGCGCAAGTTTGTCGCAGGCGGTTTGTAATTCAGACTCACCTGCCGCCTTGAATATAGCCCCGCAAACGCCACCGCCCATTTGTAATGCGGTGTTTGCAGCGTTGACGATTGCGTCAACCTTCATTTTTGTAATGTCCTGTCGGACTATGGTAAATGGCATTAGCACACCTCCGTTAACAAATTAGAAATACTGTCATCCACATTTTTCCGGTCTATTTATATTGATTATCATAACGGACAAAAACCCAATCGCGACTAACCAAATTGTATTTGATATTTTGAGAAACCCGCAGTTTTCCTTTATAAAAACTTCGAAAAAATCCTTGAAGGATACGTCTTTTAGCGGTTTCAGCATTTCAAGAAACATCTGTTACGTGTCACTCTCAGATAAATCGCCTCCCGCTATTTTAGGCAAAATCTCTACGATTTCATGAGATATTCATTGGTGATTATTTCCTTAGCTGTATCCTTATTATTAATAACTCATATTATACACGACGTCTCGAGCAAGATAGGGATTGCATTTTTGCATTTGTAGAGTACTGTTGACTTAGCTATTCAACACTTTTCATAATAACATCAAGCAATGGCTTAAAAGCTTTCATCAATTCAGCAACGTTGTTTGAAATCCAGTCAATAATATCATCCCAATGCTCTTCATTATTCAGACCATAATCGTGATATTGGACACAAATCCTACGCGCCCTTTTTCCAGGAAGATCTTGCCAAATGAGTATTCCCGCGAATGATGAATCAATATCGGTTTCTTTGGACTTCAGTTTATCATATATGGTCGTATTCCGTTGTTCATCGCCTGTGTCGATATATAGTTCTGCTCGAGCTCCATCCATTCGGATTACAGGATTGAATGAGACTCCGCTATATCCACTTGCTCCTGTAACCCAGTTATCTTTTGTTGGCGAAACATTGCCGTAAGCCCCCGTTTTAACTCTCAAAACAGGTAATGCTTTTTCCCAAAACCTGTATCTTGTCTTGTGTCGCGCAGCTTCCTCTTTTGATGAAACTGTTTCTTCCTGTTTTTTTGCTGTCAAGCGAATCTGATAGTCCTCAATGTCCTGTATTGGTATAATTTGCTCCACGTCAAGGTACAGCTTCTCGCCGTCTTTGTAGGGCGTCACTTTAATACATTTAATATCAACGCCGTGATAGTTGCGTAGCCATAGTACAGTGGATGTTACTTCTTTTCTGAAGTTTGCGGCAACGAGGATAATGCGCTGATCGCCTTCTACAGGATTCAATCGAATACTCTCATAGTCTTGACCATCATAAAATTCAGAGATTTTGTCCTGGGCATTACCTTGTTTAAGATATCTTTGATAAATCTCAGAAATCTCGCTTTTGGTAAGAGTTGCGCAGTATGAAACATATTTTAAGGCTTGCCAAACAACATCTTTGCCTGAATCATCCAGCTTGTTTTCAATGACAACAAGCTTGCCACTTTCATCCAGGGCGAGTAAATCAAGACGCTCGTTAGTGTTCATGAAGCCATCAAACTCCTTTTTTGTTGTGTGTATCAATCAAAAACATACTATATCACCTTCTTTCACTTAATATTGACTACGAATTCATTAGACATCGCTATGCACTTACCGTGCTTCAGAAGAAAAGCTTGAACATAATGGGTTACTTGATACTCATCTTCTTAATGCCATCTAGTCGAATTCACTTCCGTTTCAAAGCCTCCCCTCAAGCTGCCTCAAAACCTTGATAGTGACTTCTTTAATGTTTTTTTACACTTTTATTCGTGAGGCAATATTTATATACTTTTTTATACTTAATCCTAACAGTAGCATATCCACTGCAAAACTTGAAAACAACAAAAAACTTACGTTCTAAAACTGTTATAACCGTACTTAGACATGCTGCTTAACAGCTGATGAGTCAGTTTATTCTTAAACATTATTTTCTAAGAAGATTTTCAAATTCATTAAATGTAATAATCTCAAAACCAACTTTCTTATACCGCGAAAAGAATACCTTGTTTGTGATCATATATGGTTTAATAACTATTTCATCAGTTAATTCCACTTGTTGCGCTTTCAAAAATTTATTCCCATGCTCCACAATATAATCAATCCTTTTTTGGAATTTTTCATCATATTTTTTATTTATAAAGAAATTGTATTGTTGCATAATATTTTCGTGTATTGAACCAACTTTGTTTAATACTTTGCATTCTATAATCCATAGTATATTCCTTATTTCATCAAATGCTATCACATCATAGTCACCTAAATCAATAGGATGATTGTTTTTTTTGTCCAGCTTATTTAGCTCGACTTCTTTCCAGACATTAGTCATACCTAGATCTTTAAACGTTTGATAGATATCGTCAACAATTAAATCTTCATATCTTTTTTTCCAATTCAGAACGCTTTCAACTGTGTTCTCCAAGCCAACTTCAAGTGGTAAATAAAAATCTGTTATTCCGAATTTCCACCTCTTGTTTAAATCGCTCATCAACGCCGGCGAAAATATTAATTTATTGTCTATTTCAACAATTGGCTTTAAATTAAATCTATGTGGACGATTCTCTCTCTCACTAATTGGTAAAAAATCCACAAACTTTCCTTTCCAATTTTTTAGCATCTTAGGTTCTATTGTTAAGTACTCAAGCATGCTCAATATTTCTTGTCTGTTTATCTCGCCTTGATATTCGTTTAAGAACAAGTTAATCATTAATTCTCGATTTAACGAATATACATTCGTTTGGATTTCTGAAGCAAATTCATTATTGTAAAGCAAAGTCATAAAGTCTAAGAATGTAAGCAATTTAGGAAAGTCCCTCCCAGTATCGTTTTTAAAGGAAGTAATCGCAGCATCTAAATATCTCTTATCTTCATCGTCAAATTTGATTGAATAATCGTTGTTATCATAAACTCTTTTATTCATACCCTCAAAAATATCTAACATTTCATCAGAGTCAACTATTTCAATAACAAAGTCATTTCTTATATTAATGTGCTTATCAGATTCACTTTTATGACAAATATCTGCTGTATCAAACAAAACAACCATCCAATTTGAAAAAGCCAGAATAAACTCAATATCATCACTTAATAACTTAATAGCTTCTCTCTGATTTTCAAGATACAAATTGGTTTCCAACGCAAACTCTACCACTCTTAAGTGATGTTTTTCTTCCTCACGTAATTGAATTGTCTTGTGTTTGACTTTGGTTAACTCAAAATCCTCAATATTTCCAAAGCTATTGTATCTTTTTTTATGAATATTGATATTGTGTAGCACTTTAGAATATATGTCTAACAATACAATATGAAGTTCAAATCTATCATATTTACTTATATATCTTTCAAAATAATTAATTAGTTCTGATTGAATACTTCTAATTATTTTGTTCGTATTCTTGCCTATATATTCTCCTTCCTTAATACCAATCTTATTACAAAGTTTCGCTATCTCTTTCCGCACTAGGTGATATGCATGGTCACTCACATGATAACCAATTGAATTATCAGACCATATATAGTCAGCTGTTATCGAAACAACTCCTACTCCTTTGGGAAGGTCAATTTCGCTGCTGATTTTTTGTTTTAACTTCTGATATTCGTTGTATGCAAATTTTTCTAGCGGCTGAAGCAGCTCCAAATAGTATGTTGCTTCAACACTTCTGTTAGTCGTTTTTTCAAGGGCAGAGTACAATCTTTCTTCATTGACAGTATATCTAATTATTATTTTATTTCCCGAAACAAGAATATCGCTATGAACAAATTCTCTACCACTTTCTATCGTGAATCCATTATGGTCAACACTTTTTGCATAGTCGATTGGCATAAACATCAGTTGTATAATTTTATTATTAAAAACTGTGTTCATTTCAAACCACTTATTGTACAACCTTGCATTTTTTAAATTAAGATTATCAATCAATGATACTAACCCTAATATTTTTTCCGAATAACTCGTTCCTTTGTAAAACTCAACATTATGGACATAAAATACAAAGCAATTATTTTTATATGTATACCCATCTCCTCCAAAATTTCCATTGATCTTATTTACATACTCATAGAATCCGTCTTCTTTAGGTTTTATTTTCCAAGAGTGAAAACAGTCAAATAAACTATCATTGTCACAAAGTGGGTAATTTTTTAATTTTTCTTTGAAATATTCAAACACATAACCATCTGAGTTCCCAGATGCCAACGATATAATGTCGTAACTAATTGCTCCCTTTTCGATTATTTCACCAGAATCTTTCCAAGTAAAAAAATAATCAGATATTCCACCATAGGACATAGCTCTGCTCGTTGATTTCATCTTATAATCATAGAACCTTGAAATTTGGTCAATATCATCCATAAACAAAAGTAGATACACAATATCAACCGCTAGACACTTTAGATAATTATAGTCTTTTTCTTTAAGTATAAAAAACGATACAGTCGGATCTGCAATATTCTCGTACAGTAACACTTTGATTTTGAAATCAGAGTTAATTCTTATACTTATCTTTTCTTTTGATTGGCTCCTGCTAATAACTTCTGCAAACATTAATATATCTTCAGAAAGAAGTCGTTGAAGTAATTTGATTTCATCATTAATTTCCTTATCAGAGTATCTACCAGCATTAATTGCTAATATAACTCCATCCTTGGTCATTAAGAGGAATGTATATATAACTCTTGATAAATATGATTTTTCATCAACTATAGCAACTGGGAAAAGTACAGTCGGTTTTTGCGGGTTCTGTAATTTAGATAATCTAGATAATATACTTATGATTGATAAGTCAATAGTATCTGCAATTTGCTGTTCCGATTTATTCTTTAGTTCTTTACTATAGAAATCAATTAAAATCGATGTATTGAAAATCGGAAATTGTTTTCTATCGTATTCCACAAAATGCATTTGCGAAATGTGTGTATTTCCTGCTAAATAGTCGATTATATCTTTGTAAGCCGATTGTTTCTCAAATTTTTTAAAATATTCTTGAGTTCTTTCAAAAAGAATTTCTTTTGGAATCGAAAATTCTATATCACAACTTTCATCACTTAAATTAATGTCCTTAAAAAAGTTAATCCTATCCGCATTATATTCTAATATTTTTTTATATAATTTTTCTGTTTTATTCATTTTTACTGCTGCTGGAATAAATTGATAATACCCATATGTCTGTTCATAACCAGTACCTATGATGGCTTCATAATGTTCATCATTCCAAATTAACTTCACTTCACCAAAATCTTCAATAGTGTAATCATCATATATTGTTTTAGATAAAATCTCCTTGATTTGATTAAAAAAGAATGTAAATTCATTATAATCTTTAATTTCCAAATTGCCTTGTCCCTCGAATTCAACCAATACTTGGTTTAATGCAAGCATATTCTCAACTAGAGATCTATTTTTTACATATATATTAATGCAATATACTGCATACACTAAATCATCAAACCTATATTTTTGCATAATGGGTTTTAACAATGAAACTTTCTTTTTAAGCATTGTAAAACCCTTATTTAGCTCTTGTGTTGCCGATTTGCATCTGTCCTCTTGAATAATTCTTGTTTCTGTCTTATTACCACAACATTTCTTATATTTTAAACCACTACCGCAGGGGCACTTTTCATTCCTTCTAATCCTTTTAACCACTACTAATGCCTCCTTCACATGTTATAAACCGTATGAGAGAAATCCCTGCTCAAATAAATACCTAATAAGCTCCAATTAATTTGCTTGAAGACGATCAATAATCAATTTTTACTGTTAAATCCATTATCTCGAAGCAAATTAACCCAACAGCTTATGTATCCTGCCAGTTAGTTTCTCTTTTCTTGTATTATAAAATCCTTCAACATTTTCAATTGCAATCAAAATATCCTAGGAAATCACTGTCTGTTTGCAAAATTTCGCCTTTTGTTCAATTATTCATATCGTTGTAATAATCAGCAAAGCGAATATCATTGTTCATACTATAAGTAATGTTATTCTTTTGCAATGTTCTCCAAAATCTTTTGATATATACTTTCTTCCTTGGTATATATGAAGAACCAGATTCTGTATTTTTTCGCGATTTCGTGATAGAGCGTTATCAAAGGTTTGCATTGTAAGTTGAGTATTCATATCTGAACTATTTGCTGTCGATTTAATTTAAGAGTCTCTTGGAGATAACCTTTTTCAGTTTGTAGCTCGAGGTTGTATTGCATTCTTCGCGGTATTTTTTTATCTAATGTGTAATTGATTTTGATTATTCTATATTCTTCAGATAAGCTAGTTAGAGTTCTGCCATCTTCGATATGGATTCGGATCAGTTTTCTTTTGAATTCAGGTTCTTAATTTGTACTTGCCATCGTAATCTCTCCTCTAATGAAATTATATCATTCGTACTGGAATGTTCCAACTTTACTATATAAGAACAAAGCCTACACCATATTTTGGTTTGTAATCGTAAAAGTAGTACATAAAATTGAAATATTGGTTGTGATTCCATTCTTGTTTTCTCCTTGTTTCAATTTCACCGATTGGGTGGTCTTTTACTTCCACTGCAATTATTACAAGTGCCAATGTTTATTCTTCCTGGTCCGCCATATGATACGAATTTGTCATCCATATCTATGAATCCACACTTTTCGCATTTAACCCATCGCTTTCCTAATGAATCACGAGCCTGTTTTTGCTGTTGTTCTATAAGGGGTAGCACTTCTTGCTTGAGTTGATCATAAGTGAGAGTTGGCTGTGAAGGCTTAGAGGGAATATGATTAGCTGATGTAAGTTCATCTATGATTGGCGAAGCCATCTGCCCAGTCTTTTTGAGAAGTTCTTGCCTTTCATGATAAAGACGGCTCCTTTCTTGTTCCTGCCGTTTTATTGCTTCCATCTTCTGGCGGCTTTCTTCCTCAAGCTGATTTATTTTTTTGCAAAAAGCCTTACGCTTTTTATGAAGCCAATACTCGTATCTTGCAGTAAATCCAGCCAAAGAAAGTTCATTCCCGTCAAATGTAAGATCGTTAAGTGATGCAACTTCTGTATAGGTATTTGGGTAATTATCAGATTCTATGTTTCTTCCATTATACTCATATTTACTCGAATCCACCTTATGTTGTGATATTTTAGCTGCATCCCAACTGACAACAATCAGATCTTTATTTACTGATTCGTTCAACAAGTACCTTTTCAAAAAATATGTCTGGTTTTCACGCACAGACATCTCCGCATCGGCGATAACAATCCATTTGACTGCAATGTTTTTCTTCTTGTATTCATAAGTCAAATTATCCATTCGGTTCGCAGATATCCGCTGCGTTCCGATTTCAACAGCTACCATATCCCCACCTTCCATATTGAAAAGAAGGTGTGTATAATGATGATCAAGAACTTTGACCTCAGGGTAAACTTCATAACCGATAGCCTTAAAGTGCTCATAAATGATTTTTCGAATGTTTCTCATAATTTGTGTATTAGATCTGTCAAAGGCAGCATAGTCGCAGGACTCATTGTTTAAATGCGCAAAGAATGCATCTTTTTTATCACCATGGCAATAGCGAAGAATGGGGTGTTGACATTCAGAATCAGGACAGCGCAATTCTTTGTATCCGCTCGCCTTACGAATTTCCTTTTCCAACTGATAATCTCTTCCAATTTCAGTAGCAATAAGTAATTGACCGTTCCAAAGACCGTTTTCCATATGCAATCTCCTTCTTCTGCACCATTAATTTCAACTAATCCAAAATCTTACTATTCAAAATCATTTCCGTTATTCATCTGTCGCTCAAATGACTGTCTTACCAGGCTCATTATATAGGGTAAATCGTCAATTTCTGAAAAACCCACCTCAACATCCCCATTACCCCAGCGGCCAATGCCGGCGATATTTTCACAAATTCCCCTATGATCAGATATCTCCGAAAACGGCATATTTAGAGAAAGTCTAAGTCTTTTTGCTTGCGGAACCACATCCAGAAAGTTTGTTTCAGCCTTAAAAGCAATATATTGCTTCAGATGTTCTTCTACAACTACTGGATCCATAGCAAGGACTTCTTTTCGCAGCACTTCAAATAAACTTCTCATTTTTTCAACATATGAAGTGCTTTTTGGAGATAAAAACGGATAATCATCTATAGTGTAACCATTCTTCTCTTTAATAGCCGGACGATAACTATCCAATACGTCATTTGATAATTTCGGAGACTCCCAAACCTTTACTGCCATATCACTTAGCGCTTTAGCTCTTTCAGTTATCGCATCTTCATTCCAAACATTAATGTTTCTCAAAGATTGATTCATCTTTATCGGACTATCTTTGAAACCATTCTCCATATCTCTCTTTTCAGCAAATGATTTATCGCTGTACTCAGAGTTGTACCCAGTCAAGGTTAAGTTGCCGATCGTATGTAACCAAGTCTCATGAATTCTTTGCCAATCTGGGCCAAGTTCGTGCTTCCACGCTTCTGACAAATTAGGATTTTGCGGCATAATATGCTCAATTGTATATTGATCTACCTCAACAAGTTCTTTGCGGTTGAAATTTTCAAGCCTTCTTAACCAATAGCTCCTTCGTGGGATATTATATAAATCCCTTGTTTTAAGTTCTTTCACAAATTCAATATCATTAGGAAATCTCCTGTATGATGGTAACAGAATGAACTGAGCCTTTATGCTCTCAAGATAATTTTTTCTATCTACTGTTTTCATGAATGTGGAAAATGTTTTATTCAAAGAATTAGTTGGAATCGAGCATATGTTTCGCCTGAATACATAGGTTTCTACCAACCTGATAACATTTGCAAAGTCATCTTTTGTCAAAACCCCTGATTTATAATCATCGTATACTTCTAATAACATAGGATATGCAACATCGACTTTAAGCTCGTTAAGATCTTTAAAAGCACTACGTAGTTCCTTCTCATTTTCCTGATTTAAAGTCATAGCACAGTAAAACCTTGAGAACCTTCTTATGTCTTCAACAATATTTCCAATATCAATCCCTTTAGATTTCATTGTCATTGAGTACTCTTTAAAAGCATCATAAACCTCGCTAATCCTAGGTATTCTGCCTGTTTTTACCGTAAGGTAATGTCTCATGAAACTATCAAAATCCGAGGAGTAAGCTTCTTGTCCAAAATCCATCTCCATTGGCCGCCAATAATTTTCATATAATAAAGTTTGTTGTTTAATTTCTAACCCCATAAGAATGTAATTCCGAATCAAATCCGCCTGCGTTAGCTCTTTACCTGTTGAATTCATACTTTCAAAAATCAATTGAGGATTATCCTGGTCTCTGCTTAGTGCAATATCAACAACAATCAGTTTTGCAATTCCTTTACAAAGAACTTCTAAATTGGAAGAGTTGTCTTCTATCCACTCCTTAAAACGTTCATAATTTTTCATAATTCTAATAGAATGGTTTTTAGGCATTTCGTTTCCACTTACAACAGCAATCAAAGAATCTCTATCCGTATTAGACAATATCAATTTGTAATGTCTTTCCGCTTCTTCTTCTGGATTTACCAAATAATAGTTTCTTAATTTTCTTGGTGAAAAACCCTCAATTAATTCTTGTTTTCCAGATGGAAGCTGATCCAGTTTATCAGCAAGTGCCGCAATTAACAGAGACAATGTTGTAAGCCTTTGCTGCCCATCGATTACCAATAGAGGTGACTGACTTGTTATACTGTATAATCCTTTTTCGATATAAACAATAGAACCTACAAAATGAGCATTTATTTCTTCATTTTCTCCAGTCCTAATAATATCATCCCAAAGTTTGCGACATTCTATTTCGGTCCACGAATAAGTTCTCTGATATATCGGTATGACAAACTGTGGAGATTTCTTCATAAATTCCAATAATTTTGCTTCTGTGGCTTTCAATGCTGCACCTCCCTAACTGATGCTATAAAAAATGAATTTAGGCTAAGGTGGTTATTACGTAAGTTAACTTGTCCCCTAATGCCTATTACAACTACTGAAAAACAGGAAAAAGATAATTATAAACAATGAAACGGTTCATAAATATATTAAGGAACTTTGCTTAACAGCGATTATCCGAAGAAAAAGATCCTAATATGAAGCCAGAAGCAAAGTATTATGAAAAATCATACCGAAGTGTTACAATTATTTTTGACTAGAACGTTTATTCCACCCCCAAAGCCTTAAATACGGCTTCCTGCGGTGTGCTGTAAAATATCAGACTGAACGCTCCTATGAGATCTGAAGGTACCGTTCCAAGTTCTGTGGCTGACGTTATAGGTATCAGCACTTTCTTTGCTCCCGCATCGAGGCAGACTTGAAGCACGCTCGCCAGTTCTTCGACTTTGAGAATTGTGCCGCTGATGCTGATTTCACCCAGAACCGCTAGGCTTGACAGTGTTGGCTTGCCTAAGGCACAGGACGCGAGTGCAATAACAGACGGCAATGTCAGGTATTTAGTCATTCCGATGCCGTTAAGATCTTGGTAGTTTACAATGTAGTCTTTCGTTGTTGTGCTTAGTTGCCCGCTTATATGACTGGCATTCGCCTTCAGATAGCTGAATGCGGTGTTTGTAGCTTCTTTTGCGTCACGATCTGATCCAAGCCCTGTTCGATCAAATTTTCCGTTACCAGGGAGCATCTGAGTTTCGAGTCGATATACTCCTATCATCCCGGTCTTGCCCTGAGAGATTGTATAGACATTACCGGGATTCGTCAGCCCCTCGGGGATTATCTTGCCGCCGCCTTGCTCCGGCACGGAAACATAATGTTCCTCAAAGGTTTCATTGTCGATGTAGGAGAAGTTCACATCGTAGAACTCCATCCCACCGATTTTCTTTAACTGTTCCTTCACACGGCGGCGCATTTCAAGTGCAAATGTCAATATTTCTTTAATTTCATCTTTTGTAAATTCACCGTTGGGATAAAGAAGCTTAGTGAATCCGGATATCATCTTGCGAACAGCAATTACATCTCGCTGATTCAGGTTGCTTCCAAAACGGAAGTATTTGTCGCTGACATCTCCAAATGGTTCTTTTCTCATTTCACGCATGAACTCGGCGAGATAATCGGTAATGAAGCCATAGTCGTTGGTGAAGGATTCAGGGCGGTATTTCGGGATTTCCCAGCCCGGTACATAGCAGTGCATACGGTCCAGGAAGGCAGTATCATACGCCATAGCTTCAGGGAATGGGTCAAACAGATGTGAAGTTTTCAAAAGCACGTCCACACTCTGGTTGATATTTCCCACAAATGCCATTGAAGCGTAGGCCGCCTTTTCCTCTTTTCCTCTGGCAAAGGATCCGGAAGCCATGTAGTCTTTCATGATCTGGACGCCATCTTTGTCCTTAAAAGTGATACCTGCCACTTCGTCAAAAGCTACGCAATCCCAGAGACCTACAAGCCCGACCTGCTTGCTCGCCATATTGTAGAAAAGGTTGGCAACAGTAGTCTGTCCTCCGGATACGAGGATGGAGTTCGGCGATATTTCCTTATAAAGGTGCGACTTACCCGTGCTGCGGGGTCCAAGCTCACAAAGGTTGAAGTTGTTTTCAATCAGAGGGAGCATACGAGCGAGCTGCAGCCACTTCTCACGATTGGTGAAGCGGTCGGCTTCCATACCAGTTGAGCGAAGCAAGACCGTGATCCACTCATCCTTGGTAAAGGCACGGCGACCGTTCTTGATTTCGTCCATATCGATGTGCGGCATTTGAATAGGTGTCACCTTCATGATACGAATTGGAGTAGATCTTTTGTCTTCCTCTATGTACTCGTATTCAAGGCCTACTATGCACCAAATGCCGCCGCAGAGCAGGCGGTCATACTTGGACACATATTCTGAAGATATGGGGATGTTTCGAACGCCAAGGTTTGAAAAATCTGCTTCATAGCGGTCGAGCTTTATATTCAGACTGACCGTAATGCGGTCGATGACTGTATAACTGCCGCGTTCACGGAGCGACGACAGCACTTTCTGTGCTTCGTCAGGACGCACGAAGTTTTCCGAAAGGATTCGTTTAACGTTCGCAACGCCCTTTTCTATAATTTGAGGGTCGTCGGAAGAGCAGTACTGCCCAAGCAAAAACTCCAGGACATAGACAGGAACATTCGCACCCTCTTTTATAGCCTTGGTCAGGTCTTTACGGACAATTTTGCCGTCGAAATACTCCCGCAGTTTTCGATTGATGACCTCGTTTGCGTCATCTACTTCCGGTGTATACACATTTGATTCAAAATCCATATCATAATCCTCCTTGCGTTACAGATCAAAGCCGAAATCATCGGCAAACGCTATGTCAATTCGAAACTCGACCTCTTCAGGAGCATCGGTATCATTTGCAATGACAAGTCGGTATAATTTGCTTTTGTTGTACTGCGCCTGCTTCAGCGTAAATCTAACTCTGAACACGCGGTCGGAAGCATTGTTGCTAGTTCTGTCGGCTATAACCGTCTGGAAGTCGCTGACGGGTGAGCCAGCATCATCGGCAAAATGCAGGGTGTAATTACAAGGCTGAACCTTGTCGCCAACGGGCTGCTTTTGCAGGAAGTCGAGTGAGAACATCAGGTTCGAAGCCTTGCGACTTTCGGATATCAGTGAAAGGCCCGGATTCTGAACCTCAACGAACTTTTTGTATCCAGAGCGCATACCCTTGTAAACGATGACCGGAACTACCATTTCCTGCATGCTGATGCCACCGTGGACGTAGTTTTCGCCGCCGCCCTGTACTTTGATACGGACTGTATCCTGAGGAACAAAACCTTTCATTGGCACGCCGCCTATAGTCTTTTCTGTTTTGACGGGCAGTAGATAGTCAGCATTAGTTTCAGGTGAAACAAGGGCATAACGCCTGCCAAGCTCCAATATGTCGCCATTAAAGGTCTGTTTGCTGATTTTCTGGCTTTCCTCAAGAGGCCTGTAGGTGTACAGGAAGCCGTGATCCGCAGTAATCAATATATTTGCTCCACTAAGGTCATTTAAAATAATCTTGACGATGGCAGTCAATTCGTCGATCGCATCGTTGCAAGCCTCAAACACTTTTGTTTCAGTAGCGGCTTTATCGCCAATAGCGTCAATCGTGTTGTGATATACATAAATAATATTCTTGCCCGCGACCAATTCACGACGTTCTTGTTTTTTCATTTGAAGCAGTTCCTTGTAGGTCACAGCAACGCTCTCAGGGTTGTCGGCATTCAGTATGTTACCTCGCTGGACTGTACTGGATGTAGGGTTGCCATCCACAAATACGTCAATCTTTTCGTTTGCTGATACCTCTTTACCCGGCAGAAGCGCTGCCATCCCGAATTTAGTGATGCTTGGGAATACCGCTTGCACGGCCTCAAGTGACGCCTTACCCTTGGTGGCATGGCTGAGCGTCTCTGATAATTCGGCGGCAACCTCGTAGCGCAGGGCATCTGAAATCACAACGAACACACGATTACCCTTGCTTACATTCGGGGAAACATAACGATTATAGAATCTCCGCTGCTCATTTATCTCTGAAACATAACCGAGCGACTCCAAATCGCCTGCTATGGCTTTTGTCCAGGCAGAAGTAAGCTGCTTCAGGAACCACTCACAGTATAAGCCCTCGACCACATCGGAACATTTTTTCAAAGCATCTTCCAACAGCGAATTCGGATTTTTCAGGGTATTGCCGAAGCAGAAGTGGAAATGCCTGTAATAGCTGTCCATCTCATAAGCGTCGGTTGTGTACAGCTTCAAAATCTCCACAGGCTCGACGATATGGAAGCTCTCGATGTGCGAGAGGTAAAATTCTTGCATCTTTGCGATATAATAAAGGCTTTCAAGATAGTCCTCAGTCAGTGCATACCAGGCAGAGGTGCGTCGGTTTTCGACAGCACCGATTATGTCCTCAGCTTTGATGACGTTCTCAGAAATTTCCTTAAAGTAGCGCTTGAGTATACTTTCATTTATTGCCGGGAATGTATCGCTCTTTAGGAGGGTACTTATCTCCGTCTTATCAAAGCGGTCACCAAGGCGCAATTCACGCTCCACATGATGGCAAATCTCTTCCAAGTCTCCACTGCCATCGCTGCGCTGCCATTCATGAACAAGCTGATAGCAGTACGCCTTGCTGGAGTCGGATGCAAACCGCTCCAAGCCTCGAAGGGCAGAAGCTGGCATTGTCTGTGACAGAGCGGTAATGAGGATATGCGCGGCAAGTTCGGAAAGAGGCCTCTCGTCGGTATTCTGATAACCTGTGTACTTCTGAACCAACTGCCAGAACGCTTCGATGCTTCCAAACTTCTCTATATTAATCAGTGCATCGTTGCTTTCTTTTTCCAAGCCTGCCGACAGCACAGCTATGAAAATATCCTGCGCTGAGCCACCATTTATTCCGCACAGCACCGCCATAATGTCAATATGCAGCTGCAGCGGTGTCTGGTAAGTATTCCCTATTCTCTTCAGCTTCGCCTTGCGGTCTTTGCTATCAAGGAATTTGAAATACAGTTTCACAGTCTTGCGCATTGCCGATGACGGCTCGACGAGCAGCTCCTCCATCTGGAGCGACACAAGATCAGCGCGAAAATCCTCACTATAAAGCTTGATGTCCAGCAGCCAGTCATCATGCTGGTCCTTCTCATAGGACAGCGGGTCGTAGACAAGATAGTCTCCTGTCAAGTCATCTGCCGAAAGCAGTTTTTTGACGGCGAAGTTGTTAGACCCGGTAAGTTTTACGATGCTTACTCCTGGCAGATCGAGCTCGTCAACTCCATCTGAAAATTCGCCGTCCTCGTCATGCCAGAAGATGATTCGGCGTTTATTAAATTCAGGCAGCAGTGCGGCGAACCGCTCTGCTAGCCTTAGTTTTATCGTTTCTGACAGCATTGTTTTGCCTCCGTGTGATTTTCATTCTTGGCACTTTTAGTTCCAAGTAGGTTCCAAGTTAAGCCTTGACATATTTCTGATTTCGACTATTCGGCTTATCAGGGATGGTCATTTTAAGTTTGCCGGAATCAAGCAGTGGTTTCAGAATTTTTGCCCTAAAATGCTCTCGGTGAGCAATACCTACAAACAATTGAATCTCTTCTCGAGATTTCGGCTCGGCACAAAATTCAATGATTTTTTCTGCGCGGTCGACTTGCTCGGTCACTTGCGCGTCATCTTGCTCGGTGACTTGCTCAGCAGCGAGCAAGTCGGCATTTGTTTTTTGTAAAACTTCTAACAATGCCGAAAGTGTAAACTCCATAAACCGGCTCGAATCGCCGCTGTGCTGACCGTAATACAGGGCGTCGTAATATTCTGGTCTATTCTGGTTCATAACTGACTCCATCGGAATCCACGCAAAAATTTCATTCCATTTTGCGAGAAGCAAGGTCTGCCAAAGCCGCCCCATGCGCCCATTTCCGTCGGCGAATGGGTGGATGGTTTCGATTTCGTAATGCAGGATAGCGCTTTTCAGCACGGGGTGCAAGTCGGATTTTCTCCCCCAGTCCAGCAAGTCCTTGATGAGGTCTGGTACGAACTGCGGCCTCGCCCCGATATGCACCGCTACGTCTCCGTCAAATACGCCGACATCGCCGCTGCGGAATTTGCCCGCATCTTCAACCAAACCTTGCGTCATCAGCTTGTGAGCTTTCAGAAAGTCTTTTACGTCGTAGGGATCAAAGGTCATGATTTTGTCGTAGGCTTCGTAGGCATTCTTGACTTCCTTGATTTCGGTCTGCTTGCCAGCAACAACTTTGCCCTCAATGACGGCGGTCACCTCGCCAAGCGTGAGGGAGTTGCCCTCGATGGCGAGGGATGAATGTATTGTCCGCATACGGTTCTTCCTGTGCAGTCGGATATCTCGCTTGAAGCCCGTGCCGTATTCGAGCCTCGTGACGATTTCAACGATTTTCGCCAAATAGTCGGCGGCTTTTTCTGTTATGGTATAAGGCGGTTTGTTTGACATCTTAACCCCCTCCCTATATCTTCGTCAGAACGTCTGAGAATATCTCATAGTTCTTCTTAACACCGTCGTCAAGGTCAATCTCGATGTTCTGATCGGCGAGGTGATGTACCTTTTCTTCAAAGGTAGTGATTTCTTTCAGTTGTTCTGACATTTTATTCTGTTGCTTTAACAGGTTCGCACGTTCAGAACCCACGGCAGTATTCAGCACAGCGTCAATGTGTAAAAGCTGTGTGCGATAGCGCTCCTGCTGTTCGTGGACATAATCCGTACGCAGCTTGGCGAGCAGGTCTGACTGATAGCGGTGCATATAAATAAGTGCCTTAAAGCCATTTTTCTTCCCGCTGTCAAATAACCAGTAAATCGGGCGTTTTTTATATATCTTGCAATGGTCTTTGTAGAAGTCGTTTAGGAAGTAGTTCCGAATAACCTCACGCGGCGTACCTTTGCCTCCGAGTGCGTCAGCGATGAATTTCAGGTTTTCCTCAAGGGTTTCCGCTCCATATACTGCACGAACAAAATCTATAAACAGACCGACAATGTCATCATCAAAATACTCGTCATCACAGATAGGGAGTATATTGTCCTTGTCAGGGATAAACGAGAGGTATTTGTTCGCGTCCCAATTGCCACCTGCATAGACAAGCCCTTCTGTATCGAGCGAGTACCGTCCGAACATACAGCCCACGGCATAGCTAATCAGACTGCGAATTTCACGCCCTAAGTCGGCACGACGCACAGTTACGTCTTTGTCCTCGACCTCGGGAGTAAGCTCATCCTGCAAGCCGTAGATATCGATAAATATTCGGTTGAGTTCTTCTTCGTTGGCTTTTAGGGTGTTGAACCGTTCCGCTGACTCGCAATCCCATTTGGCAAACGACGCTGATACAGTCCGTTCGCTACAAATCATTGGATGCCGCTTGAAATCCCAACTGGTTTCAAATGAATCCCAGTCAACGCGGGATGCTGCAACATTGTTTTGAACAAGCTTCTTAACTTTTTCACATTCGCTAATAATAATTGGAAGTCTTTTTATATCGCCAAGAACGAAAGCCATTGTTGAGCTCAAAATTTTCAGATAGGCTGAAATGACTCTTGAGTTTAGCAATCCCAAAAGATAGTCTTCCTTATCTTTGTCAAGAAACATCATCAACCCATTGGCATCAAAAACACAAGCATCTACCAGCTTTCGGAGTCCGAAGTTACCTCCACTATTCAAAAGAGTCCAAGTTAAGCCGTCTTTGAAAAAATAGTCTTTATTCCTAATATTTGACTTCTTATCAGAAATAATCTGAGATCCATTGTTTTCCCAATAAACAACATATTCTTTATTTCCATACCACTTACGATAGGATCCACCCTTGTTGAATGGAACCCATTTCATGCTTCCCGTAAATTGGTATGAGTCTGTAGATAAAACCTCGTACCACTCACGTATATATAAATCGTTATTACCAGTATCAATGCCCTTGCACAACTTACCGTACTTTGTAATTGAGTCCGCAGCAAATTTTCCTACCATCTCTTCGGAAATCCAGTATGCTATAGGACAACTGGGTATCTTCTCAAAGTTTTCCGTACTGGCAGTGCAATTACGCTTATGCGCAGTCGGGAAAACAGTCGGCTTGTCATCATCGATATCTTTCATAGTCATATAGTGGTACTGTCCCTTGTAATCGTTTATATGCCTTCCATATAGGTTTGTAACTGCCGTGCCAAACGCTATACCCATAACCATATTCTCCATATGAAGCAAATTAGTGATTGTTCGTGTTGACAGTATCTTTTTTCGCATGGTTTCAAAACTCGATAAGAACATCCATGACTGCATTGTCACCATACAGTTATAGCCTGTCGGTTTTATCCAGTCTAAACCACGCTCAATAAACGCCGAAAACAGATCACTCTTGCTATCTGGGTAGTTCCTATTTACAAAGTCCGACATATTCGCACTCATCCCTTTACCACCCATATACGGCGGATTTGTGACAACCACATCGTACTTCTGCGCCAAGAGCCTCTTAAAATTCCAAGCATTCAATTTTACATTATAGTTACCGTCAAACAATGTCATCTGATGTTCTTTCGGCAGTTCTGGCATCGGTTCAAGTATGTCAACTTTCACGAGCGAGCCATATTCCTCACCTTCAGGGAATCCAGCGGGGTGATAAACCTGCGGTTTCATGCCATCGGTGAAAATACGGCGGTTGTACTGACGTGCTTTCATCATAAGCGAAAAATAGGCAAGTTGATATGCCCTGCAGTCGATGTCCAGACCGTAGATATTTTTCTCAAGTATTAATTTTGCAGCATCACGGGGATTGTAGCCCTCGCTCTCGTATATCTGCATGAGCACATCAAAGGCATAAACTAAAATGTGGCCGCTGCCCATGCAGGGGTCGATCAGACTGATGTCCTCCGGTGATTTCACAGGCGACTGCGACCGCAGAACACGCAGTTGCTCAGCAACCTCTTGTGTTTGCTCCGCTTCGTCGAGATAGTATTTCCAGTTCGCTTTCAGCGCGTCATTCGGATGCGATTCAAGCCACAGCCGACCGAGGGAGTTCTCCACCATGTATCGCACAATCCAGTCCGGTGTAAAAAGCTGGGTAGCGGCTGGGATTTTTTCCTTGGTGATTTTTACATTCTTTTTGAGGCCATCGAAGACTGCCTGTTTCGGCTCGGTGTTGTAATACTGATACATCCACCCAATAATCTGTACGGCATCCTTCCAGTCGTCTTCGTCGATGTCCTTCACAAGGCGGGCAAGAATGCTGTCCTGCTTGAGAATGTTGTTCGGTAATAGCATCTCGGTATAGGTTCCGAGTTTCTCGAACATCTCCGGCAGGGCATCATTCAGTGCATTGCACTGGGTCAGAAGGAGATAGCGGTAGAGTTCTTCTGTCTGGTTTGCGTTCAGCATTTCAGAAACTTTCGATTTGTCCAAACCTTCCAGTTCGAGGTGCAGAACGTCCTTAAGAATTTCGGGATTGAAACTGCCGCTCGCGTCCGAAAACACGCGGACATGGGTCGGAAGGTAATCATTGACCTCCATAAAGCGCAGGGCTACAAAGAGGTTGAACCAAGTGTATGCCACTTCCTCAACTGCCTGCTCAAAACCATTTTCCTTTATTTCGCTGACAAAAGCTGCACGTTGCCTCTTCTCGTCTGCGGACAGCACGCGCCCTGCTATAACTGCAGCATTCTCATCGCCGTAGCCCTCGTCGCTTATTCCGTATTGATAGGCACGCTGCTTCACCTGTTCGATGAGTTCATTTCGTGCCCAGATTGCAAATTTTTGTATGGCGTTTTTGTTCATATCAATGACCTCACTTAATTTATCTGAATTCCGTCGTTTGCTTCCAAAGTTTCATACAGCTTTTTGCTGATATCTTCAAGATATTTATCCACGTCCTCTTTTGAGGTCAGCCGTCTGACAGGGAATAGGTCGTACCTTCTCACCTGCGCTATTTTCTGCAGTTTGGGTTTTTCTTCGCCAGGAAGTGAAGGCTGATCCTCATGAAGAATGGATTCAATGCACCTGCAGACCTGGTCTTTGTAGTTCTGTAACTGGGTAATCATCGCGTCAAGCACGGTAAGGCTCGTTGCATCGGAGACTTTCTGCTTGTACTCGCTGAAACGCTCGTCAGCTTTCCTCACCTCTTCGTTCGCTATGCTGCCAATGCCCGCGAGTGTATGGACATCGCCCATGCACAGAGTAATGATGCCGCGAACTTCTTCTTTCTTTTGCTCTAAAAGGACGCTGTATGCGTTCTTTATAGACTGCATCAGGTCGGAAAGGTCTTTTATTCTTGCGTATGGCCTTGCCATACCAAGGATAGCGGAGACCTCGCTGATTTTAGAGGTAGTATCAGAATCAGTAACGAAGTAGTCCCGTTCGTCCTGTAAGCTCTTTTGCAGCACCCTTGCAGAATCGAAGATAGTCCTCTGGGACTTGAAGAAGGTTTCAATTTCCTCCATATCGTCGGTGGCATCGAGCAAGTCATCCTGCTTTGCAATCAGGCGTTTTAAGAGAGCCACATTGTCATTCTTCTGTGAGAGGACGCCTGCCATAAGGTCTCGGGCGTTTTGGACCACTTCCTTTTGAGGGTAGCGGTCGTGGCTGTATTCGTTTAGCAGAGTATCGTATCGCCCAAGTTTTGCAGACAGCATGTCTTTGACAAACGTAACCAGGCCATCCTCATCTTCAGCTATGCTCATCTGTCCAAGCCATTCGCGCAGGAACTTGACGGTTTTTCTCATATCGTCCTCAGAGGGAGCGATGCGGCGGCTCACGCTCGCCTTGTCAATTTCAGACTTCACGCGGAGATAGCGGACGAGATTTTTATCATCCTTGCCTGTGACTGCCCCGCCATAGCGGATTTCTATCTTCTGTGTAACTATAAGTCTTGCCACAAGCGCTGCAATGTCAATTTCTCGCCAGCCGTAAGGCATCGCCTGATAGCGGCGCTGCACATCGCCCATAGACACAGGGACGTGGCTCATGTGGCGTTCCTCGAGCCACTGGCTGATTTCATTCAGGGCAAATTCATTATTGCTGCCCATTCCGGCAAAAGCGGATTGTTGTGGTTCACCGTTCAGGATGTTCAGAATATCCGCATCGCTATCGTAGAAGGTGTTCACAAGGTTAAGCTTGGAGTAGACGCTCTCTATAAGCTGCTTCATGGCTTCGTCCAACTTGCTCCTGGCATCGCCGTATTTTATTTCTATCTTTTCGCCGTAGATGAAGAATGTACCGCCCACGATAGCCTTGTCAATCTGAGTCTTCGCGCTCTCTTCCAGAGTGCGGGCCTGTGCCTGACGCTTGCGGATAATATCCTGAATGCTTTCCGGCAACTGGGACACGTTCTTCTGCTTGATATATTTACGAATTTTCGCGGCCGTTTCGAGTTCCTCGAAATACTGGACTTCACTGGCCAGAAGGACGATAGCCTCGTTGTTGGCCTGTGAATCCATGATCAGCTTCTGTTCGGAAACATTGTAGTAGTCGCTTGCCACGGTCACGAAACGCAAGCGAACCCCGCCCTGTGCTGCACCAACGATGGTTTCATCGATGTACTGGTCATAAGCGAAGTCATATTTATTGTATTTGTATTTTTTGGACGGATATAGTTCGCTGAAGATTGTCTGTCCAATGCTCTGAACTATAGTCGCGCTGTCCACGGAGGTATTGCGGATATCAATGGCAATATCCTGCTCCTCATCGGTCAGGAATGAGTAGTTGTCACCATTTCGAGCAACATAATTCTGACGATTGAGGCGCTCCAGAGATTCAGCGACTTCACGCCTGAGTGTTATCTTGTCCGTACGTATGTCATCCACCATCAGGATGGCTATATTATCTATGTTTGCCTTTATGTCGTCGATATAGCGAATTAGATAGAGCAGTTTAAGAACGCTCACGTCACGCTGCTCCAGGCCGTCGTGTTTGTCTGCTGCAGTCTGGCATCGGTCGATTACCCGACGTATCGGACTTTCAAGGAAGGTATGCACAGTATCGTAGAACATCGAGAAAGGCACAAGTGCGTTTTCGTCTCTGCCCTGTACTTTCTGGGCTGCCTCTTGGAAACCGGAGAGCATGGAGCGCTCACCGCCGGATAAGTGCTTGCCCGAATTGCCGTGCTTGCGGATCTCTGCAAGTACCTTTTGGATAATGATGAACTGGTAGGGCACAAATGGATAGGTTGCGGAGAATTCCGCTCCACTGGCATAACCTTTGAT
>RRZT010929155.1_pt1 | contig 21756 bp, 20 predicted proteins | sample 2165551 | NCBI WGS metagenome assembly RRZT01 (sample SAMN10456910, study PRJNA506462) | wastewater metagenome | biome: wastewater; feature: sludge; material: wastewater sludge; isolation source: wastewater sludge with Escherichia coli K12::gfp cells carrying plasmid... | place: USA: Moscow, Idaho... | reverse complement strand
GTCACCCAGCGGAAACTACGGATACACAAACGCAATTTGCAATGGGAATATACCGAGCACCTACTCGAATGTATTTTCAGGGGAAGCCCGTGTTTCAAAAAAAGCGTAGGTGATTGACAAGGCATCCAGGCAAAGCCTCATTCGAGAAATTTCATTCTAATGAGCATTCGAAATCGCAGAAACGCAGAAGACTCGAACAATTGCTACTTAAGGAGGCAAAAGCTCAATGATACTCAAATCCAAATCCATTGCGACCAAACTGCTTCTGTCATCCACTCTGTCAGCCGCAGTCATCATCGTAGGCATCGTGACATTTGTAAAACTCTCCATGATTCCGCAACTGACCACCCAAGCGCTAAAGGAACAAACACAAGCTCTCGCGCTCTCACTAAAAGGAGTCCGCAGCGAAGCAGCGCAATGGCGAGAGGACGCTCTGGCAAAAGACAATATTCTTGACTCCTTTAGTAACAACGACAAGGGGGTTGCCACCTTCTTCCTGCAAAAGAACGATCAATACATCCGGGTGGCAACTACCTTGAAGAAGGACGATGGTTCCCGCGCCATCGGAACCGCACTGGATCCCAACACGGAAGCCTTCAAGGCTCTGGCACAAGGACAGCCGTACACCGGCTCCATCACGCTGTTCGACCGTCCGCACATGGCAACTTACCTGCCGGTGTCATTCAACAACGGAACGCGCGGCGCCGTATTCATCGGGATCGACTACCAATCAGCTGATCCGATATTGGAACGCGCCCGTCAGATGGACTACGTGGTGATCGGTGTGGGTGTATTAAGCATTGCGCTCTTGACGATTGGTTTTGTATTTTCGATTCGCGTCGAACAAGCCCACCGAGAGACCGAGGACATTTTCCGAACCACACAAGAAGGTCTATTTTTGCTGGATCACGATCTGCTGCTCGGCACACAAACCTCGCGCAAGCTCTCGCAAATTCTTGGCTTCGATGCAAAACCCGGAAACAATTTCCTTGAGCTGCTCAAGCCTCTGGTTACCCCAAAGACCTATGACACAGCCAAAGAGTACCTCGAACTACTGCTGCGTCACGACATCAAGGAAAAACTGGTAACCAGCCTGAACCCGCTGGAATGCATCGAGATTGCGGCCATGCGCGCCAATGGCCGGGTGGAATCACGCTTCCTGCAAATTCGCTTCAACCGTGTTTTGCAAGGCCGCGATGTAACCCACCTGCTGGTAACGGCTAACGACATTACCAAGCAGGTGAAACTCGAGCGGGAACTCAAAGAGAGTGAGCGCCGTGTTCAAGATCAAATGGGCATGATGGTGCACATCCTTCAGGCAGACCCACAAATGCTTCAGGATTTTCTGAAGAGCGCCACAGACGGGCTTGATCAGATCAACGAAATACTTCGCACAAGCGACTCGAAAAACGGCATTTCCAACGAGCAAGTCGACGCCATACTACGTAACGCCCACAAGCTCAAAGGCGATGCTTCTTCGCTGCAACTCGAAGCCATCACGCAATCCTTGCATGCTTTTGAAACACTATTGCACGATCTGCGTACACAAAACCACATCAAAGGAGAGGAACTTCTACCGGTAACGGTGCGGGTAAAAGAGCTCTATAGCGAAATTGGCGCGGTCAAGGAAGTGATCGCCCGAATCAGCCAGGTTCGCGGCGTGGTCAGCGTAGAACCGTCACGCCCGGCACGCGAATTCGCACACGAAGCGGAGAAAGCGTTTGTTCGGCAGTGGAATAATTTCGCCCAGCAACTGGCGAGCAAACAAGAAAAGCAGGTTGAACTGAGTTATCAGGGACTCGATCTCGAAACGCTTCCATCCAAACTCCGCGAAACGATGAACAGCATGGTCAACCAGTTCATCCGCAATGCACTAGTACACGGGGTGGAAACGCCACAAGAGCGCAAACAACACGGAAAACGTGAGTTAGGTCACCTCTCGGTATATATCTCTGACCAAGGAGACGGCATGGTCGAACTCAGCTTCCGCGACGATGGCCGCGGCATCAATCCGGAATCGATTCGGGAAGCACTGATTCGCTCCGGCCGACTCTCGGCTGATGAAGCGAAGGCGCTCAGCACAAGACAACTCACACTCCAGATCTTCGAACCCGGCCTGTCTACGCAGAAAGAGATCAATGAAGACGCTGGACGTGGAGTCGGCCTCGACAGCGTCAAGGACATGATTGCCAAGATGGGAGGCCGCATCCGCATCGGCACGACGCGCGGCGAATACTGCCATTTCCGCGTGCAACTGCCGTTCAAGACCGAACTCGAAGAATCAATCATCAAACCCAAGCAGAGCGAGGAGGTAGCCTGATGACCCTAAAGCTAATGATCGTGGATGACTCCAATATCATCCGCAGCAAAATCACCCGTACGCTAACGCAACACGACATGGAAGTCGTTGCTACTGCCAGCAACGGGGAAGAAGCCATCGAGATTTTCAAGAAAAGCCAACCCGACGTAGTGACCATGGATCTGACCATGCCGCGGATGGACGGACTCGAGTGCATTCGCGCTTTGCGCAAGATCAAAGCGGACGTTCATATTCTCGTCGTGTCGGCGCTTGCCGACAAAGCAACTGCAATCCAGGCTCTCAAGGAAGGCGCGCAAGGCTTCCTATGCAAGCCATTCTCTGAATCAGACCTCACCGAGGCCATGGACGAACTTTTAGGAGACGACTAAATGGACGAACAAGAACTTCGTGTCTTTATGGACATCGTCATCGAGTACTTTGAGCGCCAAACCAGCCGCCCTCCGGAAGTTGGCAGCCCTCACCTTGGCGAACCAAGTGCTTTGCCCATCTACGACTTTACCGGTGTTATCGGCATCTCGGGCGCTCGTCAAGGCTGCGTATATGTCACAGCCAACCGCGAACTGCTTCGGCAACTGCTACTGCATGTGGGAGAGACCGATGTATCAGACAACAACATCTGTGATCTGGTCGGTGAAATTGCCAACACGATTTCCGGCAATGCACGCCGTCATTTCGGGCCGGATTTCATGATTTCGGTACCAGTCGTTGTTGCCGGAAACGCACGCGCCATACAGGTTCCTAAAAACGTCAAGGCCTACATCATCCCGCTTCGCTGGCACAAATATGAAGCGGCTCTGGTGGTCAGCCTGCAAGGCCGCGGGGTCGTCTGAATCCAATCAGAGCGAAGACATGGCGTGATTGGCGGCGCTCATTGCCACCAATCACGTTACACATCAAAAACATGCCCCACCACCGAATCCGCTCGTTCCACCCCGTTACGAAACCAAGCAGCACATCCAACACGCATCCACAGGCTTTCGATAAGTGCAGGGCCTTTTATCAATCGTCATCGATGGGCTTAAATCATGCTCAAACCTGAGCATCCTTTCGCCAGCTTGCCGGATATTTAGCTAGCGAACTCGCTGTGAAACAGTCGAGGAGACTGGCAGTGGCAACAAGCGCAATATCTACCCAAACGTAGCGCGTCTGGAAAACTGAGAGCGGCGTTCTATTGTTAATGAAGCGCACCAGCACCAATTAGTAGACGACCGGTCTAATTTTATATACTATGCCCCACATGAACACTGAATCCACCGATATCCGCCAGCACATTCTCGACACCGCCAAGCCGATCATTCTCGGCAAAGGCTTCTCGGCTGTCGGCTTAAGCGAGCTCCTCGCCGTCGCAGGCGTACCGAAGGGCTCCTTCTACCACTACTTCAAATCCAAGGAGTTGTTTGGCGAAGCGCTTCTGGATAGCTACTTTTCAGACTATCAAGCGCGCCTCGATGCACGCTTGAAGCAAAAAGACTGTAGCGCAGCAGAACGTCTGATGAGTTACTGGTCGGCCTGGCTGGAAACGCAGTCGAGCGAATGCATTGAAAACAAATGCCTGACGGTCAAACTCAGCGGCGAGGTTTCCGACTTGTCCGACACCATGCGCGTGGCACTGCATAATGGCACCAACCGGATTATCGAAGCCCTTGCCGGATGTATTCGCGAAGGTGCTGTTGATGGTTCGCTGCCCAAAAACATCGATGCTCAGAAAACCGCGTTGACCTTGTACAACATGTGGCTGGGCGCAACTCTGCTGACCAAAATCAGGCGTGAGCGCAGCGCCCTTGAAGCGGCGTTTGAGACCACATTACAACTGCTGTCACTCCCGCCCGCCGGGTAAGGCGTCATTGACAGCCTCCCGACAAGACCTTTTTCAGACTCAACCCATGCAATTTTTACAAAAAATATAGACGACCGGTCTATTTAAGGAGAAAGAAATGCTGAATTTTGAATTCCACAACCCGACAAGAATCGTTTTTGGCGCAAACACCATCACCAAGCTGGCACACCTCGTGCCAACAACAGCTCGCGTACTGATCCTTTACGGTGGCTCCAGCGCCAAGAAAAACGGGACTCTGGATGAAGTTAAGACTGCACTTGGCAATCGAGTCGTACAGGAATTTGGTGGCATCGAGCCAAACCCGACCTACGAAACACTGATGCTCGCCGTTGCGCAGGTACGTAAGGAAAAGCTCGACTTTCTGCTCGCCGTTGGTGGTGGTTCGGTGATCGACGGAACCAAGTTCGTTGCAGCGGCGATCAACCACGACGGAGAGCCTTGGGACATCCTGCTAACGCACGGTAAAGCGGTAAAGAACGCCGTTCCATTCGGTTCCGTACTAACGTTGCCGGCAACCGGTTCAGAGATGAACTGCGGATCCGTCATCACGCGCAAATCAACGCAATCGAAACTTGCCTTCATGAGCGCCCACGTTTTTCCTCAATTCTCGATTCTCGACCCCACAAAAACCTATTCCCTGCCGCATAACCAGGTTGCCAACGGCATCGCCGACGCCTTCGTGCATATCGTCGAACAGTACCTGACCTATCCAGCGCATGGAATGGCACAAGACCGCTACGCCGAAGGACTATTGCAATCCCTGATCGAAATCGCCCCCACGGCGCTTGGCATGACGGAGGACTACGACACTCGCGCCAACCTGATGTGGGTGGCAAGCCTTGCGTTGAATGGGCTGAATGGCGCTGGCGTACCACAAGACTGGGCAACGCACATGATCGGCCACGAAATCACTGCGCTCTACGGCATCGACCATGCACGCACACTCGCTATCATTCTGCCGTCACTGCTTCAGGTACAGCGTCAGCACAAGCATGCCAAGTTATTGCAGTACGCCGAGCGTGTGTGGGACATCACGGAAGGTAGCGACGAGCAACGTATCGATGAATCCATTCGCCGTACGCAGCAATTCTTCGAAAGCCTTGGCATCAAGACCCACCTGTCCGACTACCAGATAGAGCGAGCAGGAATTGACACCATCGTCAAGCAACTGGAAGCGCATGGCATGACCGCACTGGGAGAGCACCAGAACATCACCCCGGAAGTCAGCCGAGCCATCCTGAACGGCGCTTTTTAGCAGCGCAAGACACCTCACACAATTTGAGGGCAAAAACATCCACCGCAAAGACGCAAAGAAAACCTTGCAAAAGAAACACTTTCCTTACTCGATCTTTGCCTCTTCACGCCTTTGCGGTGGATTTTTGAAATCTGCACAGCACCAACCAAGGAAAATACATGCCGATCAACCACCGCATCGTTCTCAACTCCCGCCCTGTCGGCGCGCCAACGCTCGACAACTTCCGTCTCGAAGAAGCCCCTATTGCAGCCCCGGCCACCGGGGAAGTTTTACTGCGCACACTCTTCCTCTCGCTCGACCCCTACATGCGCGGCCGCATGAGCGATGGCCCGTCATATGCCGCGCCGGTCGCACTTGGTGAGGTCATGGTCGGCAGCACCATTTCCCGCGTTGAAGCCTCGCAACACCCGGATTTTAAAGCGGGCGACCTAGTGCTCGGGCAAAGTGGCTGGCAGAGCCTTGCCCTCTCCAACGGCAAGGCTCTCAGCAAGCTCGACACCGCCATGACCCAGCCCTCGCTCGCGCTCGGCGTTCTCGGTATGCCCGGCTTCACGGCCTACATGGGCTTGCTCGACATCGGCCAGCCACAAGCCGGCGAAACGGTCGTGGTCGCGGCAGCGAGCGGCGCTGTCGGTTCGGTCGTCGGGCAAATCGCCAAACTCAAGGGCTGCCGTGTCGTCGGCATTGCCGGCGGCGCAGAAAAATGCCGCTATGTGGTGAGCGAGTTAGGCTTTGATGCCTGTATCGATCACCGCAGCCCGGACCTCAAGCAGCAACTGGCGGCAGCCTGCCCGAAGGGTATTGATGTCTACTTCGAAAACGTCGGTGGCGCGGTTTTTGACGCTGTCCTGCCTTTGCTCAACACCAGGGCGCGCATTCCCGTCTGCGGGCTGATCGCCCACTACAACGACACCGCCCTGCCGCCCGGCCCGGATCGTCTGGGACTACTACCCCGCACGCTGCTGATCAAACGCATCAAGATGCAAGGTTTCATTATTTTTGACGACTACGCGCATCACTACGGCGAGTTCTTCGGCGAAATGAGCCAGTGGCTCAAGGACGGCAAGATCAAGTTCCGCGAAGACGTGGTCGACGGGCTTGAAAACGCTCCGCAAGCCTTCATCGGGCTGCTCGAAGGCAAAAACTTTGGCAAGCTGGTCGTTCGCCTCAGCAACGACTAAGCCCAACCACCGCTTTTTCAACACAACAAGAATAAAAACCATGAAAATCATCTACAAAACCCGCGCCACAGCCTCCGGCGGCCGTTCCGGCCGTTCGCAACTGGACGACGGATCGCTCGGCTTCGACCTCGCCATGCCGGGTTCCGGCAAAGTCGGCGCCAACCCTGAGCAACTCTTCGCCATCGGTTACGCCGCCTGTTTCGACAGCGCGTTGGGGCTAACAGCAAAAATGATGAAAAAATTGATTACAGGCAGCCGGACCTCGGCCGAAGTCGGCATCGGTCAAACCAGCGCCGGAGTCTACGCACTAGACATCGATCTGTACGTCGAAGTGAACGGTCTGCCCGAAACCGAGGCGCGCGAACTGGTTGAAGCCACCCATCGAGTCTGCCCGTATTCAAACGCCACGCGCGGCAATATCGAAGTGCGCCTGCACGTCACGGCGGCCTAGTTTCTGCTTGTCAGTTCCGTAGATAATTCGAAACTTGATTGGCAATGAACGTCAGCCACTCCAAAAAGGCTCGCTCTCCTTGATTGGTCATTCCGGCTAGAGCCGGAATCCAGGGGGTAATCATTCGCCCAGACTCGCTTTGCACACTTCGATCGATTTCCCGCTTTTTCCGGAACGACAAGCAGACGTTTATTACCAATCAGGAAGCGAATTGAGTTACGAGTTTTGCACAAAGCCTTGAAAAGAAAGCAGTCTGGCTCCATACTGTAAGCATGGTTGTAATTCCGGCAATCTGGAGGCGTTCTGGACGCGGGTTCGATTCCCGCCACCTCCACCTAAGCGTATTTTTTTCAGTACGTTTAGTTGGGGGTGATCTGGTCTCGACAGGGCGGGCAAAGGAAAGCAGGCAACTCGTCAGGCGATCGACGTTAATGAAGCAAATCCATAATTGCCAATGATGAGCAATTCGCTATCGCCGCCTAAAAACCGGCTAGCCGGGGCTGCTTGAGCCTTGTTACCAAAGAAAAGCCGGCGGGGACTTCGGTCCCCGTCGTCACATCCGAAGCCAGTATTTTACAAAACCCAACAGATAGATAACGGACTTCTGATCCCCCATGAATTACCCAGCTGCCACTCTTGCCCTTGGCCCTTTCTGTTTTTTGCAGGGTCATCACCTCCGTCGCGTCACCCCTGTGCTACCGGAGCCGCCCGGGCCACGCGAAGGCAGAAAAGGCAGCGGCCCGACCATGCGCTTGCTGATTCTCGGTGATTCTGCGGCTGCGGGGGTTGGCGCAACGCGGCAGGAGGAAGGCTTTGCTGGTCAACTCGTTAGCTGTTTGGCTGCGCAATTCACGATTTCATGGAAGCTCCTCGCAAAAACCGGAGCAACCACTGGCGATACCCTGGATAGCCTCGAGAATACCGGGGCTGAGCCATTCGACGTCGTCGTCGTTTCTCTGGGCGTCAACGACCTCACCTCAGGCCATCAGCGCTGGTTATGGCTCAAACGCCAAGCCAAGCTGATCGACCTGCTGAATACTAAATTTGAGGCACGTTTGATCCTGCTTTCCGGCTTGCCGCCGATGCACCTCTTTCCGGCACTCCCGCAGCCGCTCCGCTGGTACATGGGGCTTGGGGCAAGCCACTTCAATGCCGGACTCCACAAGATGGTTAATCAGCTCACCAACTGCCGCGTCCTCTCGGTTGAAGTTTCACGCCAACTCGACGGGCTTGCCTTGGAAGGCTTTGCCTCTGATGGTTTTCATCCGGGACCGGCTTTCTACAAATCCTGGGCCAAGCATCTAGCAGAAGAAATCGTCAGCCACCCCAACATTGCGATTCACACAGACCACTGCGAATGAAGGCCATTGCCTACGGGCGCGCAAGGCACGCCGCACACAACGCTCCGAGATCTGTTAGCGCCATTCTGCCGCGCAAGATAAAATGCCGACCATGAAGCCTTTCCCTAAGAATTATCCACAGCGCGCACGCAACGTAGAGGAAGCGGACGCGTGATCGGCGTTTTCGACAGTGGCCTCGGCGGCCTTTCTGTATTGTCGGCAATTTCAACTGCGTTGCCGAGCGCAGATCTCGTCTACTTTGCCGACACGGCGCACGTTCCTTACGGTGACAAGGATGACACTTACATCCGCCAACGTGTGCTGAAGATCGGCCAGCATCTGGTCGACCATGGCTGCACGCTTCTCGTCGTCGCCTGCAATACAGCAACTGCTGCAGCTGTAGCGGCGCTGCGTGAAGTTTTACCCGACATCCCTTCCGTCGGCATTGAACCCGGAGTAAAGCCGGCAGCTGCCGCATCGAAAAGCGGTCGCATCGCGGTATTAACAACCAACTCAACCGCGCGCAGCGAACGGCTGGCCCGCCTCATTGAGCGCCATGCCGGAACGGTGCTGGTAAATGTCCTGCCCTGCCCCGGCTGGGCAACCAAAGTCGAGACGCTGCACCTTGATGACCCCGACTTTGCCGAAGACGCCCGTTTACATATCGCCGCTGCTCTGGACGAGGGGGCCGACCAGATCGTCCTCGGCTGCACCCACTATGCGTTTCTGGCCCCGGTGCTTGAGCCGCTTGTCGCCGGGCGCGCCGTACTCGTCGACGTCGCCAACGCCGTTGCCCGCCAATGTGTGCGACTGGCAGGGGCGACAGCGCTTGGCGACGGCCGTCTGACCCTGCTCGCCAGCGCCCAACCCGAACGCCTGCAGGCCGCGCTCCCGGCACTGGGTTTAAACCGGCTGACGCTGCGGCTGACCGGGCCGGCGCGTTTGGCAATAGTTTGAACGTGTCGCATACGACCAGAATTTCCATCATCGGTGGCGGTCCGGCGGGTTTGATGGCGGCCGAGGTACTCTGCAAAAACAAGCTCAGCAGCAATATAGAGATTGACGTCTTCGATGCCATGCCTTCAGTCGGCCGCAAATTCCTGATGGCTGGCAAGGGGGGATTGAACATTACTCACTCCGAACCAGAAGAAATCTTCCTCTCACGTTACGGCGCACGCCGGAAAGACATTTCGCCTCTGCTCGACGCCTTTGGGCCGCACGCTTTGCGTGGGTGGATCCACGACTTGGGAATCGACACCTTCATCGGCAGCTCCGGCCGTGTTTTCCCCACCGACATGAAAGCGGCACCGCTACTGCGCGTCTGGCTGCACCGGCTGCGCGAAGCGGGCGTGCGCTTTCACATGCGACATCGCTGGAGCGACCTCTCGCCAGAAGGCCACGGAAAATCCACCCTCCACTTCGACACGCCAGCGGGTGAACAACACATCGACACCGATGCGGTTGTACTGGCGCTAGGCGGTGGCAGCTGGGCAAAACTCGGTTCTGACGGGCGCTGGGTAGCGCAGCTGGAGCAAATCGGCATCCCGGTCGCCCCGCTACGCCCGGCCAACTGTGGCTTCAACGTCGATTGGAGCGAACATCTGCGCACCCGCTTTTCCGGCCAGCCGGTCAAACCGGTACGAGCGCGCTTTAGCGACCAGAACGGCGCTGAACAGCAACGCCTCGGCGAATTGATGATCACCGACAATGGCGTCGAAGGCAGCCTGATCTACGCTCTTTCGGCCCCCTTGCGCGACGCCATCGAAAAGAACGGTAGCACCACGCTATATCTCGACCTGCTGCCCGCTCACGAGTTTTCGCTCGTCGCTGCAGAGATCGCACACCCACGCGGCTCCCGTTCATTATCCAGTCACCTGCAAAGCCGACTCGGGATAAAAGGCGTAAAAATGGCGCTGCTGCACGAATGCGTTGCGCGTGAGGATTTCTCCGATCCGCAAAAACTCGCGGCTGCCATCAAGTCCCTGCCAATAAAGCTGATCTCCCCTCGCCCACTTGAAGAAGCGATCAGCAGCGCTGGTGGCGTCGACTTTAAAGCACTCGATAATCAATTGATGCTCAAACATCTGCCCGGCGTATTCTGCGCAGGCGAGATGCTCGACTGGGAAGCGCCTACCGGAGGCTATTTGCTCACCGCCTGCTTCGCCAGTGGCTATGTCGCCGGTCAAGGCGTGTTGTCATGGCTACGCAAAAAAGACGATAACTCATGAAAAAAGCCTTTCCGCCTACCGCTTACGAATATGCTGCGTGGACTCTCGCGCTACTCAGTGTTTTGTTTGTCCTTCAGTTTCACTTGCTGCCGGCGCTGATCGCCGGATTGCTGGTCTATGAACTGGTGCATGCGCTCTACCCGCTTTTTGCCCGGCATCTATCGACGCATCGCGCAAAGGCGCTCGCAGTGGGTGTTGTCGCGCTCGTCGTCACTGGCGCAGTAACCGCAGCATGTTTCGGCGTTGTTATTTTCATGCGCAGCGAAGGGGGAAGCCTGCCTGCTCTATTTGCAAAAATGGCCGACATTCTGGAGGAATCCCGCGCAGTATTGCCGTCCTGGTTAGCCGAAACACTGCCAAGGACGACAGATGCCATGACTACAGCAGTCAGCGAATGGCTACGCAAACACGCGACGGATTTGCAACAGGTCGGCAAGCAAACCGGGCACACACTGGCGCATGTGCTCATCGGCATGGTTATCGGAGCCATGGTTTCGCTACGCGAAGCCATGATCAATGACACTTGTGGCCCGCTCACCAAAGCGCTCTCCGAGCGCGTTTTTCGACTGGGAGAGGCCTTCCGCCGCGTTGTTTTCGCCCAGATACGCATTTCCGCAATCAATACCTTTTTGACCAGCCTCTATCTGGCGGTCATTCTTCCGGTCTTTGGCATCTCCTTGCCGCTCACCAAAACAATGATCGTCGTTACCTTTGTCGTCGGTCTGCTGCCGGTGGTCGGCAATCTGGGTTCCAACACAGTCATTTTTATTGTCAGTCTGGCGCACTCGCCACTGGTGGCGGCATCCTCCTTGGGATTCCTCATCATCATCCACAAGCTTGAGTATTTTCTCAACGCACGCATCGTCGGCGGCCAGATTCGCGCCAAGGCGTGGGAACTACTCACGGCCATGCTGATCATGGAAAGCGCCTTCGGTCTCGCCGGACTGGTTGCCGCACCGATCTGTTATGCTTGGCTGAAAGACGAACTGACCCAGCGCGGGCTGCTCTGATGCACATCTGGGTCGACGCCGATGCCTGCCCCAAGGTCATCAAGGACATTCTCTTCCGTGCCTCAACGAGAACAAAAATTCCGCTAACGCTGGTCGCCAATCAAACGCTGTATGTACCGCCCTCGCCTTTCATCCGCAGCGTCCAGGTTGGCGCCGGTTTCGACGTGGCCGACAACGAAATCGTCAAGCGCGTGAGTGCCGGCGACCTGGTGATTACCAGCGATCTGCCGCTTGCCGCTGAAGTCATCGAAAAAAGCGGCCATGTTCTAAGCCACCGTGGCGAATGGTATTCCGCCGCCAACATCGGCCCGCTGCTCAACATGCGCGACTTCATGGACAACCTGCGCGCCAGCGGCGTACAGACCGGCGGCCCACCACCGATGAGCCAGACCGAAAGCCGCGTGTTCGCCGGGCATCTGGATCGATTCCTGGCGAACCTGCGGAAAGCATAGCAGCAAGCGCTAAGGCGCCTCGCCAGGCAACTTGCTGTTAGCCAAAAGGGCAACGAGCATCTTTTGCTGCTCTGTCTGGACCTCTTTACCATCATGGTAAAGCGCCTTGACCATAAACGGCCCTTTGCCTGTCGCCATTACTGCCACGTTATCCGGGCTGAAGGTCGTACGTCCAACAGCCCGTGCGCTTGGCCAGTGAACATCGCCATAGGCGTGATAAACCAGAGACGAGCAAACAACGCGATCGGTCGACTGAACGTCAAAATTGAAATCGTAGGCTTTACCAACCTGACGCAAGGCCTGCAAGATCACCTCGGCACGCTGCGCATCACTCAGTGCTTCATGGCGCAAGACGGCCAGATCATCAATGTTAAGAAAGTGCGACAGCGTATTCATCGTCACCCCGGAGCGTAGCGCCTCGACGACCCCGCGACCTGTGGCAATGCGTTGCTGATACCGGCGAACAACCGGATGATCCCAGATCCCCAGCCGGCGAAGTTCGTCTTCTGTTCCCACCCATACCGCCGCATGACCCCAATGCCCGGGAATCAGCGCATCCGATAAGCGAAAAGGCGTTTTTTCAAGCAGGACGTCGCCTGCCTGAAGTGCCGCACTTAGTTTTTCAAGCACTGGCGCATTTCCGTCGAGCTTTCCCCGCCGCGTTTCGACGAGTCCAATCGTGTTCCCGACGACCATACTGGTCACATGGGTGCCCTCACGCTGAAGGGTATTGAGCGTATCGACTGACAGCTTGTTAAACAAATCGCTGAGATTGCTCACGTAACCAATCGGACGGAATCTGCGTACCATGGCATAGGCCGGACTCTGCTCAACAAGGCCGACCAGATAACGCTCGCCCATATCATTGGAATTGACCAGCATACCCGCATTCGCTTCGTACCAGGCCAGCCCGTGACGGACTCGCGCACGGTTGATAGCAGAGCTGAAAGAGGTTTCAATCGCTGTCAGTTGCCGCCCCTCAAGACCGAAGCCCTTATCCTTGCGGTTCAAGTGTTGGCGCAAGAAAGAGTCGGAACGATAAAGATCAATGGCAGAGAGATAATTATCATAAAGCAACAGCGCCGCAGAAAGCGACAAGGTAACTCCGAGCGCCTGCGCCCGCGCCAGCGCCGGATCGCTTGGAATCGGCACAGCAAGCCAGCATTCATGAGAAACCGCTACTTTGAGCAGCGTGCCGCGTTGCGCGAGAATTGCAGCGGCCCCTTTGTTCAGACGCTCCAGGTCCCTTCCCGAAAGCGGCTCGCCACGATTGTGTTTTTCCTCGATTTCACGAAGAAATGAAATCGCGCGTGCCCGCAGGCTCAATGCCTCTTCGGCCAAAACCTGATAAGCCTCAATAATCGCCGCTTGATCGTTGCGGTCAAAACTCGCTTTTCTTTCACTGCTACAAACGCCCTCAAGCCGAAGTTTCACCGTATCGTCAGCCGCCCGCGCCGTCTGCGCAAGCAAAGCGACCACGGCAAGAACACAATAGAAGCGGGTTGATTTCATCTATGACTTCTCTGAAGAATAAAGAAATGATTATATGGAGCCCTTTCGAAAAGCAAGAGCAAAGGGCACTCTAACGCCCGTACACATCCTCAAAACGGACGATATCGTCTTCACCAAGATATGAACCGGATTGCACTTCGATCATCTCCAGCGGTACGCGTCCGGGGTTTTCGAGGCGGTGCTTTTTTCCCAAAGAAATAAACGTCGACTGGTTCTCGGAAACCAGATAGCTCGAATCCTCACAGATCACCTTGGCCGTACCACGCACGACAATCCAGTGCTCGGCACGATGATAATGCAACTGCAATGACAGACAAGCGCCCGGATTAACGACGATGCGCTTGACCAAGAACCGCTCTCCGGCATCGACGCCATCGTAAGACCCCCAGGGCCGAAACACTTTTCGGTGCAACTGGCCTTCACTACGACCTCCGCTCTTCAGGCGGTCAACAACCTGCTTCACTTCCTGTGTCTTGTCCTTGTGCGAAATCAGAAGGGCATCCGGAGTCTCAACCACGATCAGGTCATCGACGCCGATACAGGCCACCAGTCGGCTTCCCGACATAACCAGCGAATTGCGACAGCCCTGCAAAAAAACATCCCCCTGCACGACATTGCCGTCGCCGTCTTTCGGCAGCACCTTCCACAAGGCATCCCAGGCGCCCACATCCGACCAGCCGGCGCTCAGCGGAATGACCACGCCAAGGGGCAAGTCCAGCTTGCCCGCTGCAATGTGCTCCATTACCGCATAGTCAATGGAATCTTTTGGACAATTCGCAAAAGCAGCCGTATTAACGCGCAAAAACTCGCCATCAACCGATCCATGCTCCCAAGCCTCACGACAGGCCGCCAGAATATCGGCGCGACATACGCCGATCGCCGAGAGCCAGATCGAAGCGCGCATCATGAACAAACCGCTATTCCACAGGTACGTTCCGGCATCAACGTAGCTTTGCGCCGTTGCCAAATCGGGCTTCTCGACAAAACGCCCGATTTTGCAGGCGTTTCCTTTGCCCAAAGCGGACCCGATCTGGATATAGCCGTAGCCCGTCTCGGGCGAATCCGGCGCAATGCCGAAGGTAGCGACTATTCCTTCGTCAGCTAGCGCAGCCCCTTGGCGGACGACCGCCTGAAATGCCGGCACATCAAGAATCACATGATCGGCCGGCATTACCAGAAGAATCGGGTCAGCACCCTCGCGCATCGCCGCCAGGGCAGCCAGCGTCAACGCCGGTGCCGTGTTGCGCCCGATCGGTTCGAGCACGATTGACCCTGGCTTGCCCATCAAGCGCAATTGTTCGGCGATCACGAAACGGTATTCCTCGTTACTCACCACCATCGGCGCAGCCAGTTGCACGTCGGCGATGCCCTCGACGCGGCGCACGGTGGCCTGCAGCAAGGAATCTTCGCCAATCAGCGGCAGCAACTGCTTAGGGTATTTTTCCCGCGATAGCGGCCACAAACGCGTACCTGAACCGCCGGAGAGAACAACGGGTTGAACGAGCATGAAATACTCCTCAAAATTTATAAGTACCTGATTGTGCTAGACGACCCGCTTGGTCTGCATGCGTTGCAAAGAAGCTTGCACAAGGTACTCTGATCTTTCCTGAGTTGCCGACTCGGCATAACAACGCAGTTCCGGCGCGTTGCCCGAAGGACGAAAATGGACGATCTCATCGCCTTCAAGAAAGATGCGCAGACCGTCGGTCTGATCCAGTTTGACGACCTTCCCAGACAGGCCGGCCATGAGCCCGTTTATTGCCGCAGGGGAGGCCGCAAGGTCCAGCAAAATCTCGCGACTGGTGTCCGTCGGGAAATCCTGCAAACGGTCGCTGGCGGTATAACGCGTCGGCAAGCGCTGCGTCAATCCAGACACCTTGCAAGCATTTTCCCTGGCCAATAACAGCAGGCAAAGAATGGGTAGAACCGCGTCGCGGGTCATCAAGGGCAATAAGATTTTGCCGTTTTTCTTGAGCGAGGTGCCCACCAGGAAACCACCGTTCGGCTCGTAGCCAACAACTGTCTGCACGCCGGATTCGATCAGTTGCTCGATGCCTTCAATCACATAGGGCGAACCGATACGGGTACGCTTCACCTGCACAAACGCCCGGCATAGCTCGACAGCAGTATTGCTGCTCACCGTAGTTACAAGCGCCTGAGCTCCCAGATATTGCGCACAGAGAATACCGGCCACATCACCGCGAAACCAGCGTCCCTCTTCATCACCAAGCAAGGGGCGGTCGCCGTCTCCGTCCGTCGAAAGAATGGCATCAAATGCGTATTGCTCCGCCCAGCGCCGCGCCTGCTGCACATCGGCATCGCTCACCGCTTCGGTATCAATCGGCACGAACTGATCCGTCCGGCCAAGCGAAACCACCTCGGCGCCCAAGGACTGCAACAGCTCACGCAACAAATCCCTCGCCACGCTGGAGTGTTCATAGAACCCCAGTTTCATACCAGCCAGGCATTGATCCGGGAAAAACTGCAAATAGCGGTCAAGATAGTTCTGATAAGCGCCACGATTGACTTCTGGAAGCGTCATCGTCAATCCATCACAGGGAATGCTCACCACGGCATCGGCGATTCTCGCCTCATCGGTCTTGGTGATTTCGCCAGTCGCCGCGTAGAACTTGATGCCGTTGCGATCAAAGGGAATATGACTGCCAGTCACCATGATTCCCGGAATCTCTTGCGCCTGCGCATACGCCGCCAACGCCGGCGTGGGGATCGCGCCGCAGTAATCGACGCTCAAGCCGGCATAGCGAATGGCGGCTGCACAAGCGGCGGCGATCTCCGGGCTACTTGGGCGCAAATCAATAGCCAGCGCAACACGCCCGGAAACAACGGAAATAGCTTTCAGGAAAGCACTGGTATAGGCGAAGCAGACCTCGTTGTTCATATCAGCGACCAGGCCGCGCGCGCCACTCGTACCAAAGCGAACGCGGCTACTCTCCATCAGATTCCTGACGACAAGACTTCGCGTAGACAAACTCACGGCAAACCTTTCTCGCTATCTCTCATCGGACCAAGGCCGAAAAGACGAATTGGATCAACGCCCGATACCATAATAGGTAATCCCCAAGCGCCGCATCTCGGCAGGTTCAAAGAGATTCCGTCCATCAAAAATGACCGGCGTCTTCAATTTGGCCTTGATTGCATTGAAATCCGGGCTACGGAACTCCTTCCATTCGGTAACGATCACCAGAGCATCCGCATTTTCCAGCGCACCGGCCTGGCTCTCGGCATAGGCCAAGCGCGGTTCGTCAGGGAAGCAATGGCGGGATTCAGCAATCGCCACGGGATCATAAGCCGTCACCGTTGCGCCGGCCGCCAGCAAGTCCTTGATCACTTCGCGACTGGTCGCCTCACGCATATCGTCGGTATTGGCCTTGAAAGCCAGCCCCCACAAGCCGAAATGCCGGCCCGCAAGATCGTCGCCAAAGCGCGCTTTGACTTTCTCGGCCAGCACGTGCTTTTGCGCGTCATTGGCCGCCTCGACGGCGTTGAGCACCTTGAGATCGATGCCGGCGTTGACTCTGGCAGTCTTGATCAGCGCCTTCACATCTTTGGGAAAACACGAACCGCCGTAACCGGCCCCGGCATAAAGGAAGTCATAACCAATACGCGGATCGCTGCCAATACCCTTGCGCACGGACTCGATGTCGGCACCGAGTTTTTCAGCCAGATTGGCCAGCTCGTTCATGAAGCTGATACGCGTGGCCAGCATGGCGTTGGCGGCATATTTGGTCAACTCGGCGCTGCGAATATCCATCACGATCAGGCGGTCATGATTGCGCTGGAAAGGGGCATAGACAGCACGCATATTCAGCGCTGCCTGCTCGTCCGCGCAGCCGACGACGATACGGTCAGGCTTCATGAAGTCATCAATCGCCGCGCCTTCCTTGAGGAACTCGGGATTGGAAACAACACTGAACGGCGTATCCACACCGCGCGCCCTAAGCTCTTCGGCCACCGCCGCCTGCACCGCGTCGGCCGTGCCGACCGGGACCGTACTCTTATCCACGACGACCTTGTAGTCGGTCATGTACTTGCCGATGTTACGTGCTGCGGCAGTCACGTACTTCATGTCGGCGGAGCCGTCTTCATCGGGCGGCGTACCCACAGCGATGAACTGGATGGTGCCAAAATGCACAGCCTTCTCAACGTCAGTAGTGAAATGCAAGCGTCCGGCAGCGACGTTACGACGCACCATTTCCTGCAAGCCGGGCTCGTAAATCGGAATACCCCCGTCTTCAAGAATCTTGATCTTGGCTGGATCGACATCCAGACACAGCACATCGTTGCCAACTTCAGCCAGACAGGTGCCTGACACCAGGCCCACATACCCCGTACCGATAACCGTTATTTTCATTGCTTTTCCTGTTGGCCACTACCGAAAAAAAGAACCGACGAACATACCCAATAGCCGCGCAAAAAACTAGCCGCGCGCATCCCCCCAACGCAAACGACAGCGGTCATCGCCGACATAGGTCGCCTCACCCGCCCGGTCGACGAGATAGCGTGGCGAAACGATCATTTCGGAAAACTCCATGCCTTCGCCGATGCGCGTGTAGTCAAAGAGCACGCTGCGAATAAGCTTGGCGCCCTTGCGCAGGTGGCTGCCATGACCAATCCAGGCCGGACCGACCACGGTGCAACCCGGTTCGATCCTGACGCTCGATCCGATATATACCGGACCGACGATGCTCGAAGCGTTCCAATCGATTGGGGTATTGAGGCCAACCCAGACACCTGGACGGACTTCCTTGCCAGGGATGACCATATCTGCCACTTCGCCGCGCAGCACGCGCTGCAGAACAGCCCAATAATCTTCCACCCGGCCGATGTCGATCCAGTTGAAGAAACGGTTTTGCGCGTAGAAGGGCAAGCCTATTTCGGCCAGCAAGGGAAACAACTGGCTGCCGATGTCGAAGACAACGCCGGAGGGCACCAGATCGAGCACCTCGGGTTCGAAGAGATAAATGCCGGTACTCGCCCAATTGGACTTGGCCTCTGCCGGAGCGGGCTTCTCCTGGAAGCACTCCACCTTACCCGCCTGATCGGCGACGACGACCCCGTAATTCTGCACCTGATCGTTCGGTACTTCCAGCGTTACGACACTGGCTAAGGCGCCTTTGCTGTGGTGCTCAAGCCGCGCCGCAGTAATATCGAGATCAATAATCGCGTCGCCGCAGATGACCAGTGTCGTCTCATCAAAAAAGCCGCTGAAGTCCTGAATGGCCTTCATGCCACCAGCCGAGCCTTTCGGCTTGGGAACGATATCGCCGTGGTCATACTCGCCTTCGAAGGCATAGCCGATGCTCACGCCCCAGCGACTCCCGTCGCCGAAGTAATCCTCGATCATCTTGTGATAATAGGCGACGTTGATCATGATCTCGGTGATGCCGTGGCGCGCAAGATGCTCGATCAGGTATTCCATCACCGGTTTGCCGAGAATCGGGATCATCGGTTTCGGCAAGCCCTTGGTCAATGGACGAACCCGGGTGCCCTGGCCAGCTGCCAGTATCATTCCTTTTGCCATTTTTTTACCTTAAAAAGCACTACCGCCCGGCAAGCCAATGAATACGGCCATCTTCAGGCACTCAAGCAGAAGACCGCCGATTCATGCGGCTCGCGAGCCTGCCTCACGCAAATATATCCGCCTGCAAGAAGGCTTGCCCCTTCGCGTCCTTGCCTGACAGCAAAGGCTCGCCGTTCACCGCCGGCCACTTAATCGCCAGCGTCGGGTCGTTCCAGACGATGCAGCGCTCGAATTCAGGCGCGTAATAATCAGTCGTCTTGTAGAGAAACTCGGCGCTCTCACTGAGCACTACAAAGCCATGCGCCAGGCCGGGCGGAACCCATAGTTGGCGCTTGTTGTCGGCGGAAAGAATCTCGCCCACCCATTGACCGAAGGTCGGCGAGCTGCGGCGGATATCGACCGCCACATCAAACACCTCACCGGCCGTTACGCGAACCAGCTTTCCCTGCGGCTGCTGGATCTGGTAATGCAGGCCACGCAGCACATTGCGCGCCGATTTCGAGTGATTGTCCTGCACGAAGTTGACGGCAAGACCCGTCGCTTTGTTAAAGGCATTCTGGTTAAAGCTCTCGAAAAAGAAGCCACGCTCATCGCCAAAAACTTTCGGCTCGATGAGTAACACATCGGCGATGGCACAGGAGCTCACCTTCATCAACGCACCTTGTCCCGCAGCAGGCCGCTCAGGTATTGCCCGTAGCCTGATTTGGCGAGGATCTTCGCCATTTTTTCCAGTTGGGCATCGTCGATCCAGCCGTTGCGCCAGCAGATTTCCTCGGGGCAAGCGACTTTCAGACCTTGACGGTTTTCAATCGTGCTAATGAACTGGCTCGCTTCAAGCATTGATTCGTGCGTACCGGTATCGAGCCAGGCGTAACCGCGCCCCATGGTCTCGACGCTGAGCTTGCCCTGTTCCAGATAAAGGCGGTTGAGGTCGGTGATTTCAAGCTCGCCACGCGCCGACGGTTTGACCTGCTTGGCCAGTTCGACAACGTGCTTGTCGTAGAAGTAGAGCCCGGTCACGGCGTAACGTGATTTGGGCGCTTTCGGTTTCTCTTCCAGGCTCACTGCCCGGCCCTCGGCATCAAATTCGACTACACCGTAACGCTCCGGGTCATTGACGGCATAGGCAAAGACGGTCGCGCCATCGTCATTGGCCGAGGCCTCCTGCAACATCCCGGCAAAATCGTGGCCGTAGAAAATGTTATCGCCCAGCACCAGCGCCGACGTATCGTTGCCGACGAATTGCTCGCCAATCAGGAAGGCTTGTGCGAGGCCATCCGGTGACGGTTGCACGGCGTAACTCAGGTTGATTCCCCACTGGCTGCCGTCGCCAAGCAATTGCTCGAAACGCGGCGTATCCTGCGGCGTCGAGATCACCAGCACATCGCGGATGCCGGCCAGCAGCAAGGTGCTGAGCGGGTAGTAAATCATCGGCTTGTCGTAGATCGGCAGCAGTTGCTTGGAGACGACCTGCGTCGCTGGAAACAGCCGGGTGCCGGAACCGCCGGCGAGGATAATGCCTTTACGTTTAGTCATGGTGAGGTTCTCGCTTTGCTATTACTTCTTTGAATAGTCGGCACAAGGGGTTTTCAACAAGGCCTACAAAATCTCGTCCAGCATTCGATCCACGCCGATTCGCCAGTCTGGCAAATGCAAACCGAAGGCGGTGCGCAAGCGGGTGGTATCGAGCCGACTGTTAAACGGGCGCTTTGCCGGCGTCGGATAATCGGCGGTGCCAATCGCCAGCACATTGGCAGGCCCGGCCTTGAGCGTTTGCCCGCGCGCTTGCGCCCGCTCCAGCACATGACAGGCAAAGCCGTGCCAGCTCGTTTCGCCAGCAGCTACCAGATGGTAAAGCCCGGCGAGCCTGCTTGATTCGGGCTCACTGAGCACGGACCGCAAGGCGTGAGCGGTAACATCGGCCAGCAACTCGGCCCCGGTGGGCGCACCAAACTGGTCGGCGATCACGCTCAACTGCTCGCGCTCTCTGGCCAGACGCAGCATGGTCTTGGCAAAATTGCCGCCGCGCGCAGCAAACACCCAACTGGTGCGGAAGATCAGGTGCCGCGTACAACGCGCCACGGCTTGTTCACCTTCGAGCTTGGTCTGGCCGTAAACACTCAACGGGCCGGTCGCATCAGTCTCGCGCCAGGGGGTATTACCGCTGCCGTCAAATACATAATCCGTCGAATAATGCACCAGCCAGGCCCCGAGCCTCTGCGCCTCATCGGCCAGCACACCCGGCGCCAAGGCGTTGAGGGTACGCGCCAAATCGGGCTCCGACTCGGCCTTATCCACCGCCGTATGCGCTGCCGCATTGACGATCACATCGGGCGCCACCTGCCGTATGGTCGCGGCCAGCCCCGCCAGATCGGCAAAATTGCCGCACAGGCCAACGCTGCCAAAATTCAGCGCGACCACTTCACCGAGTACCGCCAAACTACGCTGCAGCTCCCAGCCGACTTGGCCGCCTTTACCAAAAAGCAGAATCTTCATGAATTGGCATTAGCTCCCGTACTGCTTGGCGACCCAGTCACGATAGCCGCCACTCAACACATTGGCTACCCAGGGCTGATTTTCGAGATACCAAACGACGGTCTTGCGGATACCGGTTTCGAAGGTCTCAGT
>RRZT010755666.1_pt1 | contig 21761 bp, 15 predicted proteins | sample 2165551 | NCBI WGS metagenome assembly RRZT01 (sample SAMN10456910, study PRJNA506462) | wastewater metagenome | biome: wastewater; feature: sludge; material: wastewater sludge; isolation source: wastewater sludge with Escherichia coli K12::gfp cells carrying plasmid... | place: USA: Moscow, Idaho... | reverse complement strand
CATTAGGTGCATATAATTGTCTATATCCAATTTCACAAGGTTTAATAGATGAATTAGGTTCAGTAGAGGCAGTTGTTGAAATGAACAATGAAAATATGTGGTATAATGGTGCTTACACTATGACTAGTTATATTCAAGGTAATGAAAAAATATTTACAAAAAATCCAATGTATTGGGATACAGAATCAATAAGATTTGATACTGTGACTAAAAAAATGGTTGACTCAATGGATATTGCTTATCAATTATATGAAGCAGGTGAAGTAGACTATGTTTCATTAACTGAAAGTCAAATAAATACAATTAAAAATGATCCAAATCATAAATATGCGAACTATATGGTACCAGATGTTCCGGCAAAATATTCTTATCAAATGCACTTTAACTTCAATAAGAATAAAGCAGACGGAACACCAGATACAAACTGGAATACAGCAATAGCTAATACAAATTTTAGAAAAGCAATTATGCATGGAGTTAATTTGGAAGAAATATATAAAAGAGGAAATGCTTTAGATCCTTATGCACTTGAAAATAATTTCTATTCAATGAAAGGTCTATTGTATAACTCAGAAGGTAAAGATTATACAGAGTTAGTGAGAGAAGAAATGGGACTTCCAGCATCAGATGGAACTAAGATGGCAAGATTAGACGAAGCTAAAGCGGCAGAATATAAAGAAAAAGCAAAAGAAGAACTAACAGCATTAGGAGTTACATTCCCTATAGAAATAGACCATTATATACAAGCTTCAAACCAAACAGCATTAGATACAGCAAATGTATTGAAAAAAGTAGTTGAAGCTGGATTGGGTGAAGATTTTGTTAAATTAAATATAAACACTTTTGTATCATCAATAAATAAAGAAGTAATCCAATCACATTTACATTCAATAGCATTAAATGGTTGGGGAGCTGACTATGCAGATCCACAAAACTATTTAGGACAAGAAACTTATGGAAATGATAATGCATATTATTCAGCTAACTATTCATATATAAATGATATAACTGAAGAAACAGATGCAAACAAAGATTTATTAGCAGCATATAAAGAATTTACTAAAATGGTAGAAGAAGCAGATGCTATTACAGATGATTTAGACGCTCGTTATGCAGCATATGCTAAAGCAGAAGCATTTATGTTAGAAAATGCATTAGTGGTACCATATAACTATGGTAAAGGTGTAGCGTTATCAAAAATAGACAATAGCAGTAAGATGTTAGCTATGTTTGGTGGACAGAATGAGAAGATGAAAAACTGGAAGACAAATGCAAACGGATATACTACTGAGGAAGCTGCAGCGTTAGAGGAAGCTCGTGACGCTGGAAATAATTAGGGTGAGGCTATGTTGAAATATACTGTAAAAAGACTGTTACAATCAATTGTAACAGTCTTAATAATCGTAACAATCGTGTTTTTATTAATGAGAATGTTACCAACGGATTATTACTTTACTGAAGACCAACTTATGAAATTTACAGAACAACAAAAAAATGAACAATTGGAAGCACAGGGTCTCTTGGATCCAAAACCAACCCAATTGATTAACTATTATAAGAATATTGCAAGAGGAGATTTTGGTAAATCTTCAAGAATTCAAAATGGTGTAGATGTAACTAAAGTAATAGGTGGGAAATTTGCTATCTCAATGAAAATGGGATTAATTTCTGTTGTATTATCATTAATTATAGGTATGTCAACAGGAATGATGCAAGCAAGATTTAAGGATAAACTTGGAGATCATATAGGTACAGCATATACTGTGTTTGCAAATGCAGTACCAGCACTGGTATCTTATTCCCTTGTACTTATATTTGGTTCCAGAGTTTTAGGATTACCATCCATGTATTCTTCGAGAAACCCAGGACCATCTAGCATATTGCCAATTGTGGCAATTTCAATTGCAAATATAGCTTGGTGGGCTTTATGGACAAGAAGATATATGGTTGATGAAGTAAACAAAGACTATACAAAACTTGCTAAAATAAAAGGTTTATCAAGTGGTGAAATAATGAGAAAACATGTACTTAGAAATGCCTTTGTACCATTAGCTCAATATTTACCAGCTTCATTGATAACAACAATATCAGGTTCAATACTTGCTGAGAGATTTTTCTCAGTACCAGGAATGGGACCATTACTGACAGATTCAATAAATAGATATGACTTAAATGTTGTACAAACACTTGTAATACTTTATTCATCATTAAGTATTTTAGGAGTATTTTTAGGAGATGTACTTATGATGATTGTTGACCCAAGAATATCATTAACAGGTGAAGGAGGTACAAGATAGTGGTAGAAAATAATAATTTATTAAAAGAAGAAACTATAAATGAAGATGAACTATTCCACTTTGTAGAGTACTCACCAGAAGCAGCAGAGAAAATTGGATATTCAGATTATTCATATTGGAAATCAGTTTTCCAAAATTTTTTAAAGAAAAAATCAGCGGTTATATTATTTTTTATATTTGCAGCATTAGTAATATTTTCTTTTATAGCATTAAGAATAGGAAAATATGATTATACAAGACTAATACCAGATACAACAAAAGCTTTTATAAGTCCAAATAATGAATATTGGTTTGGTACAGATAACTTAGGTAGAGACTATTGGTCACAAGTATGGTATGCATCACAAGTATCTATAAAACTATCTTTTATAGTAGCAATAGGTGAATGTATACTAGGAGTTATTATAGGATGTCTATGGGGATATGTAAAATCCTTAGAGAGAATAATTACTGAAATTTATAATCTTGTAGCAAATGTGCCAATGATAATATATATGACATTAATAGCACTTTTAGTAGGACAAAGTTTTGCTATAATGGCAACATCATTAATAGCATTTGGTTGGCTAGTAATGGCAAGGAATGTTAGAAACTTGGTTATTATGCACAGAGATAGGGAGTATAACCTTGCTTCAAGATCATTGGGAACGCCAATATCAAGAATATTAACTAAAAATATATTACCTCAATTAATATCAGTTATTATATTGAGATTAGCATTATCAATACCGGGAACTATTGCAATGGAGTCAATGTTATCATATCTAGGACTTGGTCTTGATATAAATACACCTTCATTAGGTATATTACTAAGAAATGCAAGAACATTTTTCTTGGACTATCCATATTTATTGATATTCCCTGCAGTTATAGTATCATTGATATCAGTTACATTCTATTTAATAGGTAACGCATTCTCAGATGCTTCAGACCCAAGAAATCATGTATAGAAAAGAACAGGAGGAAGAATAAATGGCAAAGGAACCAATTTTATCCGCTAAAGATGTGGAAATACAATTTAGTCTGCGTGGACAAAAATTAACAGCAATCCGAAACTGTTCTCTAGATCTATACGAGGGTGAAACACTAGCGATTGTAGGAGAATCAGGTTCAGGAAAGTCTGTATTTACAAAATCATTTATAGGAATGTTAGATGCCAATGGTAGCATTACTAATGGATCTATAATGTATGATGGACAAGATATATCAAAGTTTAAAACAGAAAATGAATGGATGAACATAAGAGGAAAGAAAATATCTATGGTAATGCAAGATCCAATGACTTCATTGAATCCATTGAAAGTTGTTGGAAAGCAGATACAAGAAAGTATTGAACTTCATCAAGGATTAAAAGGTGAAGATGCTAAAAAGGCTGCAATAGATATGTTAGATAAAGTAGGTATTAATAATCCTGAAAAAAGATATAGCCAATACCCACATGAATTTTCAGGTGGTATGAGACAGAGAGTTGTTATAGCAATAGCAGTTGCATGTATGCCACAAATATTAATTTGTGATGAACCTACAACTGCACTAGATGTAACTATTCAAGCTCAAATTTTAGGATTAATAAAAAGTTTACAAACTGAATTAGATATGACAGTTATATATATAACTCATGACTTAGGAGTTGTAGCAAATGTTGCTGATAGAGTTGCAGTTATGTATGCAGGACAAATAGTAGAGTATGGAATGGTAAATGAAATATTCTATGATGCTTGGCATCCATATACTTGGGCATTATTATCATCATTACCTCAATTAACAATTAAAGGTGAGCCACTACCATCTATAGAAGGTACGCCACCAAACTTATTTAATAAAATTGAAGGAGATGCATTTGCACCACGTAATAAAAAGGCATTAGCAATTGATTTTGTTAAAGAGCCACCATTCTTTGAGATAACAGAAACACATAAAGCAAAGACATGGTATTTAGACCCACGTGCTCCAAAAATAGAGCAACCAGAAGCTATTCTTCGTTTGCGTGGAGAACACGGATTAAGTTCAGAGAGGAGTTAAAACATGGTAGATAAAGAAAAATTAATAGAGATTAAAGATTTACAAATTACCTTTGGAAAAGGAAAAAAAGCATTTACAGCTGTTGACCATGTTAACTTTGATATATATAAAGGAGAAACTTTTTCTCTAGTAGGAGAATCAGGTTCAGGTAAAACTACTATTGGTAGAGCTATTTTAAGATTAAATCCAACATCTGCTGGAGAAATCCTTTTTAAAGGTAAGCAGATAAATGGGAAAATATCTAAAGAACTTGATGAGGAAGTAATCCGTAGCTGTCAAATGATATTTCAGGATCCAATGGCTTCATTAAATGAAAGAGCAAAAGTAGATTATATAGTATCAGAAGGCTTGATAAACTATAAACTATATAAAGATGATAAAGATCGTGAAGATAAAGTTCAAAAGGCCTTAAATGAAGTAGGTCTTTTACCAGAATTTGCTTCTCGTTTCCCACATGAATTTTCAGGTGGACAAAGACAACGTATAGGTATAGCAAGAGCATTGGTTATGGAACCGGAATTTATAGTAGCAGATGAACCAATTTCTGCACTAGATGTTTCCATACGTGCACAGGTATTAAACTTACTAAATAATCTTAAAAAAGATAGGGGATTAACATATTTGTTTATTTCTCATGATTTATCTGTAGTAAGATTTATATCAGATAGAATTGCAGTTATATCAAAAGGAAGAATTGTTGAGTTGGCAGAATCAGAAGAACTATTCCGTCATCCATTACATCCTTATACTAAAGCATTATTATCTGCAGTTCCTCAACCAGATCCAGAAGTTGAGAAAAATAAGAAATTAGTAGTATATGATCCAGATATGCACGATTATTCTGTAGACAAACCAATTTGGGAAGAAATTCTAGATGGGCATTTTGTTTATGGAAATGAAAAGGAACTTGAAGGTTATAGAAAAGAAATAGCTGAAATAGAAAAATCTAAATAAAAATTTTAAAGCACTTAAGTAAGATATTATATTTTACTTAAGTGCTTTTTTTATTCTAAAAAAAGTTATTTTGTTTAAATAAAAAATAAAAAAGTAAAAAAATATCAGTAATGAATAAAAATGTATATTAATTAAATATAAAAATATTTCATCCTATGAAATCTTGACAAATTTTATAAAAATTGATATTCTTTGATTAAGAATATTGTGATAAATCAATATATTCGCAATTCATTTTGTTTATTCTCATCAAAAATTCTAATAATAAATAAATCAAGGAAATATTCTTAAATATTCATAAAAAGATAAAATATAAAAGGAAGAATTATTATTTATTAGAAAGAGAGGCGTAAAAATGAAGAAAGGTTTAAAGCTTGTATCATTATTTTTAATAATGGCATTATTGTTAACTAGTTGTGGAGGTACTGCAGAAGAACCAGAAACAACTGAACCAGAGACAGAAGAAAGTACAGAGGAAACAACTGAAACAGAAGAAACTGTAGAAGGAGAAGAAATAAAAGACTTAATAATCCCAATTTTGTCATCAAGAGAGATAGAATCATTTAACTTTTTATATAGTCAAAGAGGAGAGGATTCTGAAAACTTAACAAATATATGGGATGGACTATTAGAAGTAGATATATATGGTGAATTAGTACCAGGAATTGCAGAAGAATGGGGAACAGAAGATAACGGACTTACTTGGACATTTAAAATTCGTGATGGTGTAAAATGGGTAGATATGAATGGAGAAGAAAAAGCAGATAATACAGCGGAAGACTTTGCAACAGGTCTTGAATGGGTGCTTAATTTTCATAAAAATAGTTCCAATAATACATCAATGCCTATAGAAATGATAAAAGGGGCAGGAGAATACTATGAATATACTAAAGAATTATCAGTAGAAGAAGGAGAAGCATTAAATGGTGGAGAAGGTTCGAAATTCCGTGAAATGGTAGGTATTGAGATTCCAGATGCAAATACAGTTATATATCATTGTATAACAGAAAAACCATATTTTGACTCCCTAGGAGCTTATAATTGTCTTTATCCAATTTCTCAAGGTTTAATTGATGAACTTGGTAGTGTTGAAGCAGTTACTGAAATGAACAATGAGAATATGTGGTATAACGGAGCTTATACAATGACTCAGTTTATACATGGTAATGAAAAGATATTTACAAAAAATCCACTATACTGGGATACTGAAGCTAAGCTATTTGATACTGTAACATTTAAAATGGTAGAGTCAATGGATGTAGCGTTTCAATTGTATGAAACTGACGAGGTTGACTATGTTTCATTAACAGAAAGTCAATTGAGCACAATTTATGGTGATGAAAATCATGAATATCATGATTTTATAGTACCAGATGTACCAGGTAAATATTCTTACCAAATACATTTTAATTTTTTGAAGAATAAAGAAGATGGTACGCCTGATACAAATTGGAATACAGCAGCGGCAAATAAGAATTTTAGAATGGCATTGATGCATGGAGTTAATTTAGAAGAAATATATAGAAGAAGCAATGCAATAGATCCATATGCAGTGGAAAATAATTTCTATACTATGGAAGGTTTAGTATATACATCAGATGGAACTGAATATACAGAATTAGTAAGACAAGAAATGGGATTACCAGAACCTGATGGTAAAAAGATGGTAAGATTAGATGAAGCTAAAGCGGCAGAATATGTAGAAAAAGCAAAAGAAGAATTAACAGCATTGGGAGTTACTTTCCCAATTGAAATAGATAATTTTATTTCTAGTAAAAATCAAACAGCATTAGATGGAGCTAATGTATTGAAGAAAGTAATAGAAGAAGGGTTAGGATCTGATTTTGTTCAATTAAATATAAAAACCTATGTAACATCATTAAATAAAGAAGTGATTGAACCAAGACTTCAATCAATAACAACAAATGGCTGGGGTGCAGACTATGCAGATCCACAAAACTATTTAGGACAGGAAACTTATGGAAATGATAATGCCTATTATTCAGCTAATCACTCAAATATAAATTATATAACTGAGGAAACTGATGCAACAAGAGATTTATTATCAATATATAAAGAGTTTACAAAATTGGTAGAAGAAGCGGATGCTATTACAGATGATTTAGATGCTCGTTATAAAGCGTATGCAAAGGCTGAAGCATATATGTTGGAAAATGCATTAGTAATTCCATATAATTATGATATTGCTTGGGCGCTATCAAGGGTAGATAATACTTCTAAGATGCTAGCTAAATTTGGTGGACAAAATGATAAAATGAAAAACTGGAGAACAAATGCAAATGGTTATACTACAGAAGAGATGCAAAAACTTCAAGATGAAAAAGATGCAGGACAATCTAAATAGTATTATTAGAAGAGTAAACTATTATTAGTTTACTCTTCTAATTTTATCTATAAAAATAATAGTTATTTATTAGTCATAATTTATTAAAAAAGTTAAAGTTTAGCAGATTAGTAAGAAGAAATAATAAAATATGTTTTAGCAAATATTCATTAAATTACAAGAAGAAAAGGCAAGATTTAAATAAAAAAACAGTATAATAAATATGCTTTATATTGAGATAATATAGATGGTTTCAAATAAAAGTTGTTAAAATAAAAACAAGTTTAATCATAAAAATATTATTATGTTAAAAGTGAAAAGGTTTGGACTTGACAAGTATAAATAAAATTGGTATTCTTAACAGAAGAACATTCCAATTATTCAAAATATTCATGTTATTGAATGCTTATTAAAAATCATAACTTAATTTAGTAAGAATGTTTCTTTGATTTCCGGAAAAGCAATCATGAAATTAGTAGGACTCAAAAATTATAAAGGGAGGAATTTAGATGAAGAATAAATTCAAAATATTGGCATTAATCATGGCAATGTTACTAATACTAACTAGTTGTGGTGGAGGTACAGGAGAAGAGAAGAAGCCTGAAGAGACTGGGGAAAAGACAGAAACTGAAAAAACAGAAGAAGGTAAAGAAGAAGTAGTAGCTGGTGAACCAGTAAAAGATCTAGTGTATCCGAGATTACAAAATAGAGAAATGGAAACATTTAATGTTCTTTATAGTCAAAAAGCTCAGGATTTTGAAAATTTAACTAATATGGTAGATGGGTTATTAGATGTTGATAATTATGGTAAACTTATTCCATCAATTGCTAGTGAATGGGGAACAGAAGATGCAGGTAAGACATGGAAATTTACATTAAGAGATGATGTAAAATGGGTAGATATGAATGCAGAAGAAAAAGCTTCAGTAACAGCAGAAGACTTCACTACAGGTCTAGAATGGGTACTTAATTTCCATAAAAATGATTCATCAAATACATCAATGCCTATAGAGATGATTGAAGGCGCATCAGAATATTACGAGTGGACAAAGGAGCTTACTAAAGAAGAAGCTTATGCATTAACTGGAGGAGAAGGTTCAAAGTTTAGGGAAATGGTTGGAGTGGAAATTGTTGATGGTAATACATTAGTTTATACTTGTATTACAGAAAAACCATATTTTGATACAGTGGCAGCTTATGCATGTCTATATCCAATGTCACAAGAGATGGTAGAAGAACTAGGTGGACCAGATGAAGTTAAAGCAATGAATAATGAAAATATGTGGTATAACGGTTCTTATACAATGACTCAATATATACAAGGAAATGAAAAAGTATTTACTAAAAACCCATTGTATTGGGATACTGAAGCAGAATTATTTGATACAGTTACAATAAAGATGGTGGAATCACTAGATGTGGCTTATCAATTATATGAAACAGGAGAGATTGACTATGTACAATTATCACAAAGTCAATTAGATACAATATCAAAGGATGCTAACCATAAATATCATGATTATTTAATACCAGATATATTAGAAAAGTATTCATTCCAAGTACATTTTAACTTTAATAAGAAGAATGCAGATGGAAGTCCAGACACAAATTGGAATACAGCTGTAGCAAATAAAGCTTTTAGACAAGCTTGGTACTATGGAATTGATTTTGAAAATTATTTTAAGACAATAAATACTATGGCTCCTTATAATATGGAAAATAATTTCTATACTATGAAAGGTTTAGTGTATACTTCAGATGGAACTGAATATACCGATTTAGTAAGACAAGAAATGGGATTACCAGAACAAAATGGCGAAAAAATGGTTAGACTAGATGCAGGGAAAGCAGAAGAGTTAAAAGCTCAAGCAGTTGAAGAATTAACAGCATTAGGAGTTACTTTCCCAATTGAAATAGATCATTATATAGCTGCAGGAAACCAAACGCAACTAGACACTGCTAATGTATTAAAACATATGATTTCTGAAAATCTAGGTGATGATTTTGCAGTATTAAATATAGGAACTTATGTATCTTCAATGTCTAAAGAAATTGCAGTTCCACATCTACATTCAATAGCTATAAATGGTTGGGGAGCAGATTATGGAGATCCACAAAACTATTTAGTTCAAGAAGTTTATGGAAATGACAATGCTTATTATTCAGAAAACTATTCATATATAAATGAAGTTGAAGAAACTGATGCAACAAGTGATTTGTTAGCGACATACAAAGAATTTACAAAAATGGTAGAAGAAGCAGATGCAATAACAGATGATATGGATGCTCGTTATGCAGCTTATGCAAAGGCAGAAGCATATATGTTAGATAATGCATTAGTGGTACCTGTAATGTATAGACAATATATGTCATTATCTAAGATAGATAATACATCTAAGAAAAATGCAATGTTTGGTATATCAAATGAGAAAATGAAAAATTGGAATACAAACTCTAATGGATTTACTACAGAGGAAGCAGATGCATTACAAATAGAAAAAGATAAAGGGAATTAGAATAAAAAATAAAATAATTGACAGCTCTATAACTAATATCAGTTATAGAGCTGTTTTTTGATTTAAGAGAATTTTGAAAATTGTTAGGATAAATTATTAATTTAGTTTATTCTTTATTTAATTTCTTAAAAATAAATTTATTAAAAAATTTATTATTTTTATCTTAGAGGATTTTCAAGTACTGATTTGAATAATAAGTATAGCAGAAAATAATATAAGATTTTCATAAATACATTCTTCCTTAATACTATAATAATATTTATTTATAATAAGACTTGACAGAATATACAAACAATTATATGATTAAAATGAATATATTCGAATATTGAAACAAATCGGAAAGTATAAAATGTTAGTTAAATATTCTTATTTAAAATAAATCAATATTTAATGACAGCCAATATTAAGGAGGATGGATATGAAAAGTAAATAATTGATTAAACTATTATCGTTAACAATGGTATTGGTATTATTTTTGACAGGATGTGGTGGAGGTTCAGGAATAAAGAAAAATTCTGAAAAAACTGGAGAAAAATTAGAAGAAGGTAAAGAAGATATAACAACAGGTGAAGAAATAAAAGATCTAGTTATACCTAGAATACAATCAAGAGAAATGGAAACATTCAATATTCTTTACAGTCAAAATGCTACAGACTTTGAAAATTTGACAAATATGGTAGATGGATTATTAGATGTCGATACACATGGAAAGCTTATTCCAGCAATTGCAAGTGAATGGGGAACAAAAGATGCAGGTAAAACATGGAGTTTTATATTAAGAGATGATGTGAGATGGGTAGATATGGAAGGAACAGAAAAAAGTGAATTGACAGCAGAAGACTTTACTACAGGTCTGGAATGGATACTTAATTTCCATAAGAATGACTCATCAAACACATCAATGCCTATAGAAATGATTGAAGGTGCTGAAGAATACTATGAATGGACCAAAACAATTTCTAAAGAAGAAGCCTATGAGTTAACAGCCGTAGAAGGTTCAAAATTTAGAGAAAAGGTTGGATTGGAAATTGTTGATGGCAATACACTAGTTTATACATGTATTACTGAAAAACCATATTTTGATACAGTTGCAGCTTATGTATGTCTATATCCTATGTCACAAAAAATGGTTGAAGAATTAGGTGGACCAGATGAAGTTAAGGCTATGAACAATGAAAATATGTGGTATAACGGTTGTTATACAATGATTGAATATATACAAGGAAATGAAAAGATATTTACAAAAAATCCACTATATTGGGATAATGAAGCAAATTTATTTGACACAGTTACAGTAAAAATGGTGGATTCATTAGATATAGCTTATCAATTATATCAATCAGGAGAAGTTGACTATGTTCAATTATCTCAAAGTCAATTAGATATAATATCAAAGGATTCAAATCACATATATAGTGATTATTTGATACCAGATGTATTTGAAAGATTTCCATTCCAAGTGCATTTTAACTTCAATAAGTTAAATGAAGATGGAACACCAGATACAAATTGGAATACAGCTGTAGCTAATAAAGCATTTAGACAAGCTTGGTATTATGGAATTGATTTTGAAAACTACTATAAGTCTATCAATGCAATAACTCCTTATAATATGGAAAATAATTTCTATACAATGAAAGGATTAGTATATACATCAGATGGAACAGATTATATAGATCTTGTAAGAGATGAGATGGGATTACCAAAAGAAAATGGCGAAAAAATGATTAGATTAGATAAAGATAAGGCAGAAAAATTAAAGGCTCAAGCAAAGGAAGAATTAACGGCACTAGGAGTTACTTTCCCGATTGAAATAGAACATTTTGTAACAGCAGGAAATCAAACTCAATTAGATACAGCAAATGTACTAAAACATATGATATCAGAAGATTTAGGTGATGATTTTGTAGTATTAAATATAAATACCTTTGTATCTTCCGTAATTAAAGAAGTATCAGCACCACATTTACATTCAATAATTATAATTGGATGGGGAGGAGATTATGGGGATCCACAAAACTTTTTAGTACAGAGTGTTTATGGAAAGGACAATGCATATTTCACAGAAGGCTTTTCATATATAAATGAGGTGGAAGAAACAGAAGCGACAAGTGATTTGATTAAAATATTTAAAGAGTTTACTAAATTAGTTGAAGAAGCAGATGCTATAACAGATGATTTGGATGCACGCTATGCAGCTTATGCAAAGGCAGAAGCATATATGTTAGATAATGCAATTGTAGTACCTGTAATGTATAGACAATATATGTCTTTATCTAAAATAGATAATACATCTAAGAAAAATGCTATGTTTGGTATCCAGAATGATAAGATGAAAAATTGGAGAACAAATGAGAAGGGATATACTACAGAAGAATTAGAAAAACTACAAGAAGAGCATGATAAGGGATTATAAAATTAAATAAATTGATAATAAAATAACCATACAAAAGATTTTTAATTGTATGGTTATTTTATTGTATTGACAAAGAATTATATAATTGCTATCCTTAATTATAAGAATATTTAATTTAATTTGAATATTCTTATAAAAAGTTAATAGTCAATTTATTAAATATTATTTATATTTTTTATAAATAATAATTTATATTTAATAAAGAAGATTATAAAAAGGGGGAAGGACATGAAGAGAAATCAAATAACCAAATTACTATCACTATTGATGGTATTAGTATTATTCTTAACTGGTTGTGGTGGAGGAAAGACTGATACTTCAAAAAATGATGAAGGTAAGACAGAAGTTACAGATGAAAAACCTGAAGAAGAAAAAGAAGATGAAACATCGGGAGAAGAGATAAAAGATTTAGTATTAGCATATGTACAAACAAGAGAAATGGAAACATTTAATCTAAAATATAGCCAAAGTGCACAAAATGCAGAGAATTTAACAAATTTAATTGATTCACTACTTGAGGTAGATAGTTATGGAAAACTTGCGCCTGCAATTGCAAGTGAATGGGGAACAGAGGATGAAGGGTTAACATGGACATTTAAACTTAGAGATGGTGTAAAATGGGTAGATGTAAATGGCGAAGAGAAAGCAGATTGTACATCAGAAGATTTTGCAACAGGTTTAGAATGGGTACTTAATTATCATAAAAATGACTCTGCAAATACATCAATGCCAAATGAAATGATAGCAGGAGCAAAAGAGTATTATGAATGGACAAAAACTCTTTCAAAAGAGGAGTCTCAAGCTTTAGATGCCAGTGAAGGATCTAAATTTTTTGAAATGGTAGGAATGGAAATACCAGATAGTCAAACAGTAGTATATAAATGTGTTACTAAAAAACCTTATTTTGATTCACTAGCTACTCACACATGCTTATATCCAATGTCTCAGAAGATGATTGACGAATTTGGGACTGTAGAAGCAGTTCAAGCAATGAATAATGAAAACATGTGGTGTAATGGCGCATATATAATGACTCAATATATACAAGGCAATGAAAAAGTATTTACTCAAAACCCACTATATTGGGATACTGAATGTGATAGATTTGATTCAATTACAATAAAAATGGTTGAGTCATTGGATGTAGCTTATCAATTATATGAATCTGGAGAGGTAGATTATGTTCAATTATCTGAAAGTCAAGTAAATACAATAAAAAATGATGAGAATCATAAATATCACGATTATTTAGTTCCAGATATACTTTCTAGGCATTCATTCCAATTTCATTTAAATTTTAATAAAATGAAAGAAGATGGTTTGCCTGATATAAATTGGAATACAGCAATAGCAAATAAATCATTTAGACAGACTTGGTATTATGGATTAGATTTAGAAAACTATTACAAGAGAACAAATTCAATAAACCCTTATGTTTGTGAAAATAATTATTATACAATGAAAGGATTAGTTTATAATTCTGATGGAACAGATTATTTAGATTTAGTAAAGAAAGAGCTTGGTTTACCAGATTCTGATGGAACAAAAATGGCAAGACTAGATAAAGATAAGGCTGAAGAATGTAAAACTCAAGCAATCGAAGAATTAACTGCATTAGGAGTTACATTCCCAGTAGAAATAGACTACTATATAGCTTCAGGAGATCAAACAGCGTTGGATACAGCAAATGTATTAAAGCAAACATTTACTGAAGGATTGGGAGATGATTTTGCAGTATTAAATATAAAAACTTATGTATCTTCAATGTCTAAAGAAGTGGCACAACCAAGTTTACATTCTGTAGCAGTTAATGGTTGGGGAGCAGATTATGGAGATCCACAAAACTATTTAGGTCAAGAAATGTATGGAAAAGAGAATGCATATTATTCTACAAATTATTCTCATATAAATGATTTGACTGAAGAAACAGAGTCAAATAAAGAACTATTAGAAACATTTAAGGAATATAATAGGCTAGTAGAAGAAGCTGATAAAATTACTGATGATTTAGATGTAAGAAATGCAGCATACGCAAAAGCAGAAGCTTATATGCTTGAAAATGTGTTAGTTTTACCAGCAATGTATAGACAATATATGGCATTATCAAAAATAGATAATACATCAAAGATGAATTCTGTTTTTGGAATTCAGAATGATAAGATGAAAAATTGGAGAACTAATGCTAATGGATATACAACGGAAGAAGTAGAAAAATTACAAGAGAAGCATAATATTGGATTATAAAATTTAGTAAATAATATTTATAAATCACCATATAGATTATCTTTAGATTATATGGTGATTTTATTTATGTTTTTATTGTATTGACAAAGAATTATATAATTGCTATCCTTAATAATAAGAATATTTCATTAAGTTTGAATATTCTTAAACAATGTTGATATTCATTATATTAAATATTATTTTTATTTTTTATAAATAATAATTTATATTTAATAAAGCAAATTGTAAAAAGGGGGAAGGACATGAAAAAGAATCAAATAACCAAATTATTATCATTATTGATGGTATTGGTACTATTCTTAACTGGTTGTGGTGGAGGAAAGACTGATACTTCAAAAAATGATGAAGGTAAGACAGAAGTTACAGATGAAAAACCTGAAGAAAAAGAAGATGAAACATCGGGAGAAGAGATAAAAGATTTAGTGTTAGCAAAGTTGGCAACTAGAGAATTAACAACATTTAATTATCTATATAGCCAAGAGTTCGCTGAGTTTGAAAGTTTAGCAAATATGGTAGATGGATTATTAGAAGTTGATATCTATGGTAAACTAGTACCAGCATTAGCAGAAGAATGGGGTACTGAAGATGAAGGATTAACTTGGACATTTAAACTTCGTGATGGTGTAAAATGGGTTGATATGAATGGGGAAGAAAAAGGAGATACAGTTGCAAATGATTTTGCTACTGGACTTGAATGGGTACTTAATTTTCATAAAAATGATTCAAAAAATACATCAATGCCAATGGAAATGATAAAAGGTGCAACAGAATACTATGAATACACAAAGGAACTTTCAGCAGAAGAAGCTAAAAGTTTAACTGCAGAAGAAGGTTCAAAGTTTAGAGAGATGGTTGGATTAGAAACTCCAGATGAACTAACTGTAGTTTATCATTGTATATCAAAGAAACCATATTTTGATACTGTTGGAGCATATGCATGTTTGTATCCAATGGCTCAAGGTATGATTGATGAATTAGGTGGGGCAGATGGAGTTAAAGGTATGGACAATACAAATATATGGTATAACGGTGGATATACAATGACTCAATATATCCAAGGTAATGAAAAGGTGCTAACTAAGAATCCGTTATATTGGGATACTGAGAGTGATAGATTTGATACTGTAACTATAAAGATGGTAGAATCACTTGATGTAGCATATCAGTTATATCAAACAGGAGAAGTTGACTACACTCAATTATCAGAAAGTCAAGTTACTACAATTTCACAAGATAAAAATCATGAGTTTCACGATTATTTAGTACCAGATGTACCTCCAAATAGATCAGTACAATTTCATTTTAACTATAATAAGTACAATAGTGAAGGAGAACCAGATGTAAATTGGAACACAGCTGTTGCAAATAAAGCATTTAGATTAAGTTGGTACTATGGACTAGATTTAAAAGATTATTTTAAAAGAACAAATCCAATAGATCCATTCTCATGTGAGAATAATTATTACTCAATGAAAGGTTTAGTATATACATCAGATGGTACAGAATATACGGAATTAGTTAGAAATGAAATTGGATTACCTGAACCTGATGGAGAAAAAATGACAAGACTAGATAGAGATAAGGCAGAAGAATATAAAGCTCAAGCAGTTGAAGAGTTAACGGCATTAGGAGTTACATTCCCTGTAGAAATAGATTATTATATAATGGGATCAGATCAAATAGCATTGGATACAGCAAATGTATTAAAACAAGTTATTTCAGACGGTCTTGGGGATGATTTTGCAGTATTAAATATAAAAACTTATGTTTCAAAACATTCAGCAGAAGTATTTAAGCCACATTTGCATTCAATAGGAATAAATGGTTGGGGAGCAGATTATGGAGATCCTCAAAATTATTTAGTTCAAGAGGTTTATGGAAATGACAATGCATATTATTCAGCTTCCATAACTTATATAAATGAAGTTACAGAAGAAACGGAAGCAAATAAAGAATTATTAGAAGCTTATAGAGAATATACTAAAATGGTAGAAGAGGCAGATGCAATAACGGATAATTTAGATGAAAGATATAAAGCTTATGCAAAAGCAGAAGCACTTCTATTAGAAAATGCATTGACAGTACCTGCGATTCGTCATCAACTTTGGGCATTATCAAAGGTTGATAATAGTAGTAAGATGAATGCAATGTATGGTATACAAAATGAAAAAATGAAAAATTGGAAGACAAATACAGAGGGATATACTACAGAAAAAGCAGCAAAATTACAAGCTGAAAGAGATGCAGGAGTAAAATAAAAAGTTATAAAATATTCTAGTTAACCATAGTCAAATTTATGGGAAAATATTACTATTAGTTATGATATAATTAAAACTAAAGGATAAACTAAATAAATAGTTTATCCTTTATAACTGGAAAATAAATTTGTATTTAGGTTAGAATAATTTTATTCAGTATATTTTATTTAATCCAAATGAATATAAGAAAATCAAGTTTTTTTTCTCTTTTCATATATACTTATAAATACTGGTAATAATAAAATGAAAATTGTTATTGTATTTAACAAAGCAGAGTTACTTATATATCTCATATAAAAAATTAAGTTTTTTAATTGTATAAAATATATAATAATTAATGGTATTAAAAAAAAAGATCCAATTATATTAGCTATTGACAAAAGCGTATCAGAGTTATGAATGTTTTTGGTAATAAACAGTACTAAATAATAAAAATCTGTTTTAAAGGGTATGATAAAGTGATATAGATTTTTTATGGTCAGTATAAATAACATTAAATTTAGAACTGGATGATTAAAAACTAATCTAAATAAAGATATTATAAAAAAAACTAGGTTATCCATTAATACTCCGCCAAGAATTGGAAATATTCTCTTATTATTGTCGACTAACCATATTTCATTCATTTTACATTCAAATACTAAGAAAAAGATATATCGTTGTGAGATTTTAATTGTAGACGGAATACCTCTTAATTTAGCTGCTAGAGAATGACCTATTTCATGTAGAACGCCAAAAAATAGACTTAGAATAAACATTATTATAAACATATACAGTGGGTCTTTATATTTAGTTATATCAATTATTAAAATATCTTTATAGTTAAGGCTAATATATGAAATATTAAATAAAAAAATAAGTACAGAAATAAAATATATTACTTTAATTAAGATATCATATTTTTGATTAATTATTTCATATATATATTCATCGGTTACTTTTTCTTTTTTATCACTATAATATACTACTCCTAATTCATATAGCTGGTGAATAAATTCTTCAACATCTATATTGGGAGAAATACTTTCCATTTCTTTAATTGTATACCATATGTCAGAATTTTGTATTTTTTGTAATAAAATTATTATTTCTTCATCTAATTCAAAATAAAGATCTTTAATAGGGAATCCAATAACTTTTTCAATTTGATTAATTTGATATTTTTCGAAACAAACATATCCTTCCATCTTATATTCATCCTTTACTTATCTTTATTCGTATAGTCCCGTTTTACAAAAACTACATTCATTTTGTTTTTCTATTTTTTCAATATTGATATTCCAATTACTTGTGTTTATTTGCAAAATATTTCCACTTTCAAATGGTTGAGTATATTGTGTTAAGATTTTCACTAATTCGGTTGTTGTAACTCCAGCCAATATACTGGCTGTAAAAATAGTTGTAGTATTAAAATTGGAAAAACTTTTCCCTTTAATGGCTTTAAAATAATTATTTGCTACAATATTACTTTCATTCATTTTTAAATAACATTGATAGCATGGATATTTTTCATTTCTATAGTCAAACCACATATATGTAACAATATCTCCCCATACACCACTACTTATTAAAGGTTTTTTCTGCTGTTTACATGCTTTATGAACATACATTTCAGAATCTATGATAGGTTCATCTAATGCTAATAAAACGATATCTGCCGTTTTAATAATTTCTATAATATCATCTTCTGTTTTCATATATATATTTAAAAAATCATATTCTATAGAAGAATTTATTTCTTGTACATTTTTTTGTAGCGTTTCATTTTTAAGTTGTCCAATATTTGACTCTTTAAACAAAACTTGTCTATTTAGATTTTTTTCTTCTATAACATCAAAGTCAATTCCTGTTATTTTTTTAATACCTAACCATGCAAATTGTTGTATTAAAAGTGTAGAACCTCCTAAACCAAGAACACAGACTTCGGAATTACTTAAAATATCTTGATACTTTTTTTTATTAAGATTGTCAAATAAAGAAAAAAACATTAAGTTAGTAGTGTATCTATTCGTAGTATATTTTTGAGTAATTATTCCATGTTCTAATAATATTTTTAGAATTTCATAAACTTCTATACTTGTCATATTAATTCTTTTTATAATAGCATTGGCAAGATTATTAAAATCCCAAACTGATTTTTTATCAAAAAGGTTTATTAAAATATCTATTATTTCTTTATTTTCAATTTGATAAAAGTTATTATTATATCTGTAACAATAGTTTTTATCAACTTTAAATATAGGTTGAATTATTGTATTAAAAATTACCTCCATAGTTATCCTCCTTAATACTTTATCTAAAAAAGATGGTAATATTACCATCTTTTTTAGATAAAGTATTCTTTTTACATATGATGCATTGCTAATGGTTTAACATCTTTTAAAATTTTAATAACTACTGCTTTTTTTTCATTTTTTTTAATTTTTTCATTTTTAGTAGCCATAAGACATCTCCTTTTTATTCAGTAGAGTGATATTTGAAAACACCTGATAATTGTCTAAAAATTCTGTCTATTATATTCATCTTAATTTTAATATAATTTTAATGACTTGTCAATAGTAAATATGAGAATTGTTTATAAATATTTATCTTCTCAATGATTATATTATATGTGCATGTTTTATTTTAAATGAATTATTTAACTATGTTTAAATATTTTTATTTTTTAGATATATAACTAGTTTTGAAATTGTATTATCACTTATAGAATATTATTTTCCTTATTTAGATATAATTAATGATGATTGGAACGAAGAATTATATAAATCAATACCTAAAATGGTATCTGGAAATGATAGGCAAAGTTATGAATTAATATTAGCAGAACTATCGAGCAAACTTCATGATGGACATGTAGGCTTAGCAGAGAGAAGTTTTCTTTTTAAAGAGTTTGGTATATATGGAGCGCCAGTTGGCTTAACAAAAGTTGATGGTGAATTAGCTGTTTTATATGTACAAGATGGATATAAAGAAAAATGTGATTTAAAATCAGGAGATATTATAGTTAAACTAGATGGCATTGAGATTGATAAAGTAATAGAAAATACTAAAAAATACTGTCCCTACACAACTGATGATAGGATCTTAAATCATGTATCACCATATATTTTAAGATCGCACAATAGTAATATGAACATAGAGGTTTTAAGGGATGAAAAAATGATTTCTTTAGATATTGATGGAGTTCAAGAGGGATATTTTTCACCACATAAAGAAGTATTAAAATCCCATGAAATTTTGGAAGATAATATTGGACTTATAAACCCTTCAAAATTAGAAAGTGGAGAGATACATAAAATTATGGAGGAACTTAAGGAAACAGATGGGATTGTTGTAGATTTAAGGCAGTATCCATCAGATTTTATTCCATATGATTTGGCTAAATATATTGTAAAAGAAATAAAACCATTTGCATATTTTACAATGCCATCAAAAGCCGTACCAGGAGCATTTATTAAAGAAAAACCGGTTTATTCTGGCGGACAAACAGATGGTAGTTATTATTATGAAAATAAAATTGTATTACTAATGGATGAGACGACACAAAGCCAACCTGATTTTCAATAATGTCTTTAAGAAATGGTGAAAATGTAGTAGTTATGGGAGAAAACTCCATTGGTTCAGATGGAGATGTAACATATATACCATTGCCATGTGGAAACGCGATATCTTTTACAGGTTTAGGTGTATATACTCCAGATGGTGGACAGACTCAAAGAATAGGACTAAGTCCTGATATTTATGTTAAAAGAACTATAGAGGGAGTAAAAGAAGAAAGAGATGAATTTATGGAAGCAGCTATAAAATATATACTAGAAAACTAATAAATTAAAACAAGTTTGAAGAGGCAAACTATTGTTTAAAAGCAATAGTTTGTCTTTTTTTAAAATATTTACATAAGAAGATTTTCAACAATAAACTCTATACTATCCACTTTCAACTGCATTTTTGTGGATAGTATAGTAAAATAATAAATAAAATGTGGATATATGATAGATTTAATTTTTGAAAACCGAAGTATTAGATAAAGAAGGAAGTCGGTGATAAATATGATAAAAGAAGATAATTTTATAAAAGAAATAAAGAAAAAGAATGAAGATGGACTTATTTATATTATAGAAAATTACGGATGGATAATGGAAAGTATTATAGCAAAACATTTATTTTATTTGCAAGAATATAGGGAAGAGTGTTTTAATGATTGTTTGTTAGCAATATGGGAAAATATTGATTCTTACAATATTGAAAAATCCAGTTTTAAAAATTGGATAGCAGGTATAGCAAAATATAAATCAATAGACTATATAAGAAAATATTTAAAAAATATGGATGATATCAATATTGAAAAATTAAATTTAAAGATTAAAGATAAGTCTTTAGAAAATTTATTAGAAGAAGAGATGGAAAAAGAAATTAATGATATCTTATCCTGTTCATCAGAAGAAGATAAAATTATTTTTAGAAAATTTTATTTATATGGTGATTCGGCTAAGGAAATAGCAAGGGATATAAATTTAAATGAAGGTAATATCTATAATAGACTTTCTAGAGGAAGAAAAAAATTAAAGGCAATATTAAAAGGAGGGAAAAGTGATGAAAAAAACAATATATGAATTATTAAATGATATTGAAGTTGACATAGATAGTTATGAAAAAGTAGATATAGATGAAATAAAAATGAAAAAGTATAAAAAAAATATTCTGAATAGT
>RRZT011518696.1_pt1 | contig 21769 bp, 17 predicted proteins | sample 2165551 | NCBI WGS metagenome assembly RRZT01 (sample SAMN10456910, study PRJNA506462) | wastewater metagenome | biome: wastewater; feature: sludge; material: wastewater sludge; isolation source: wastewater sludge with Escherichia coli K12::gfp cells carrying plasmid... | place: USA: Moscow, Idaho... | reverse complement strand
CTGACCCAGGGCATGACCGTGGGCGGACTGAAGGGATGATGGAAGATGAAATTTTGGAAAACACACCAAACCCTGCGCATGGGGCTGATGGGGCTTTTGTTCCTGGCCGGGCTGGCCCTGGTCGTGGGTGGCTGGCGGGAGACGGGCAAGCTCATGGGCGTGGCCGTCATGCTGGTGGGCGTGGCACTGCTGCTGCTTGCCTTGCTGCTCTATAACAAGCCCTTTGAAGAACCCAAGGAATCCAAGTAAGGAGAGTTTCCATGGACGAGATTACGCAGAGAAGAGGACGCGTCACCATCCCCACCGACGTGGACGTGGTACCCCAGACGCTGGAGCTGCTGAAGCGCTGGGGGGCGGACGCCATCCGGGACTGCGACGGCACCGACTTCCCCGAGGCACTGAAGCAGGCCGACGCCAAGATCTACGCAACCTACTACACCACCCGCAAGGACAATGACTGGGCCAAGGCAAACCCCGACGAGGTCCAGCAGTGCTACATCATGACGGGCTTTCACACAGCGGCAGGGGAGAGCCTTTCCATTCCACTGATGAAGGGAATCTCGCCCGAGCTGATGGCCGTCAATACCAGGGATGAGATTAAGCGCTGGTGGGAGGTGGTGGACCGCACCACCGGGACGGTGGTACCCGTGGCAGACTGGGGCTATCGGGAGGAGACAGGCTGTGTCGTCATACAAAAGGTAGAACAGTATCATGAGTATACGGTTAGTTTTCTCGCCTACCTCATCTGGGACCCGGTGCATATGTACAATGCCGTCACCAATGACTGGCAGGACTTTGAACACCAGATTACCTTTGATGTGCGCCAGCCCAAGACCCACAAGTACACCATGGAGCGGCTGAGAAGATTCATAGCGGAACACCCCCACGTGGACGTGCTGCGGTACACCACCTTTTTCCACCAGTTTACCCTCATGTTCGATGAGCTCAAGCGGGAGAAATATGTGGACTGGTACGGGTACTCGGCCTCGGTCTCGCCCTATATCCTGGAGCGGTTCGAGCGGGAGGTGGGCTACCCCTTCCGGCCCGAATTCATCATCGATCAGGGGTACTACAACAATCAGTACCGGGTCCCCTCCAAGGAGTTCAAAGACTTCCAGGCATTCCAGCGCAGAGAGGTGGCCGCCCTGGCCCGGGAGATGGTGGACATCACCCACGAGCTGGGCAAGGAGGCCATGATGTTCCTGGGGGACCACTGGATTGGCACCGAGCCCTTCATGGACGAGTTCAAAATCATTGGCCTGGACGCGGTGGTGGGCAGCGTGGGCAACGGCTCCACCTTAAGGCTCATCTCCGATATTCCCGGCGTAACATACACCGAGGGCCGTTTCCTGCCCTATTTCTTCCCCGATACCTTCTACGAGGGGGGGGACCCGGTGCGGGAGGCCAAGGAGAACTGGGTTACCGCCCGGCGTGCCATCCTGCGCAAGCCCATCGACCGCATCGGCTACGGCGGCTATCTCAAGCTGGCACTGGACTTCCCCGCGTTCCTGAGCTATGTGGAAGAGGTCTGCAACGAGTTCAGGGAGCTCTATGAGAACATCAAGGGCACCACGCCCTATTGCGTGGCCAAGGTGGCCGTCCTCAACTCCTGGGGCAGACTGCGCTCCTGGGGCTGTCACATGGTCCACCACGCCCTCTATCAGAAGCAGAACTACTCCTATGCCGGAGTGATTGAGGCCCTGTCGGGTGCGCCCTTCGACGTACGCTTCCTCTCCTTTGACGAGATCAAGGAAAATCCTCATGTCTTGGACGACATTGACGTGGTCCTCAATGTGGGGGATGCCGACACCGCCCACACCGGCGGTGCGGTATGGGAAGAGCCGGCTGTGGCGGCGGCGGTGCGGGGCTTCATCCACCGGGGCGGCGGCTTCATCGGCGTGGGCGAGCCCTCGGGCCATCAGTACCAGGGCCGTTTTCTCCAGCTTGCGGGAGCCCTGGGGGTGGAGAAGGAGACCGGCTTTACCCTCAACTATGACAAGTACAACTGGGACGAGCACCCCGACCACTTCATCCTGGACGACTGCGCCGGAGATGTGGATTTTGGCGAGGGGAAGAAGGGCATCTACGCCCTGGAGGGGACCCAAGTGCTGGTTCAGCGGGAGCACGAGGTCCAGATGGCTGCCAACCGCTTCGGCGGCGGGCGGACGGTCTACCTCAGCGGCCTGCCCTATTCCTTTGAGAACAGCCGCCTGCTCTACCGGGCGATCCTGTGGAGCGCAGGCAGGGAGGGGGAGCTTCTGAAATGGTATGCCTCCAACCTGAATACAGAGGTCCACGCCTTTGTGGAGAACGGAAAATTCTGTGTGGTGAACAACACCTACGAGCCTCAGAGCACCATGGTATACAAGGGCGACGGCTCCAGCTTCCCCCTGGATTTGGCCGCCAATGAGATTCGCTGGTACGAGATATAGGGCATTGCAAAAGTTCCAATTTCCACAAAAGAAGGCCGTTACAAAACGTGAAGTTTTGTAACGGCCTTCTTTTGTGGGTTGATTTATTTCTTGGCCAGGTACTTCCGCAGGTCGAGGGCAACGGCTACCACGATGACGACACCCTGGACGAGGTAGTTGAAGGCGGGGGTGACGCCCAGGAACTGGAGGCAGATCTTCAAGATTTCGAAGACCAGCACGCCCAGCAGGATGCCGGACACCTTGCCCACGCCGCCGCTGGTGGATACGCCACCGATGGTGCAGGCGGCAATGGCCTCCAGTTCGTACCCGGTGCCGGTGGCAGTGGATGCTCCGCCCGCCTTCGCGGCCAGGAGGAAGCCGGCCAGACCGTAGAGCACGGCGGCTAGGAAGTAGATACGGATGGTGGTGGCGGGTACATTGACGCCGGCCACAGAGGCGGCGCTCTCATTGCCGCCGATGGCGTACATGTACTTCCCATGCCGGGTCTTGTTGTAGAGGAACCAGATGAACAGCCCGATTACAAGGGCAATGATGGCCAGGTAGGGGATGCCTCGAAAGCTGCCGAGCTTAAAAAGCGCTCCGTTGGAGACGGTGGAATAGCTTGCCTTCGGGTTGCCCAAAGGCTCATTGCGGGTATAGACCTGGGTGATGCCGTAGATGATGGTCTGCATACCCAGCGTCGCAATGAAGGGCGGAACCTTCAAATAGGCGATGACCAGGCCGTTGATGATGCCAAACAGGCCACAGATGGCCACGGCGGCCAGCAGCCCTACCACAATGGGCATGTCGGGCAGGTTCGGGAAGAAGCGCGAGCCGTACCCCACCGTTTGGAGCAGGGTCATGGAAACACAGGCGCCAAGACCTACCATACGTCCCGCGGACAGGTCGGTGCCCCGGGTGATCAGGCACCCGGACACGCCGGCCGCAATGATGAACCGGGGGGCCATGTTGACAACCAAGTTGATGAGGACGTCCTGGGTAAAGAAATTCTCCTGGGTGAGACCCACATAGATGACCATCAGGAAAATGAGTACCGTGATGGCGTTGTTGGACAGAAAACCTGTGACGGCTTTGGCATTCAGACGTTTTGTACTGGTCTGCTCCATACTCCCGTCCCTCCTTTTAGTTAAACTGGGTGGCCAGTTCCATGATATTCTCCTGGGTAGCCTTGTCACCGTCAATGAAGCCGGTCACACTGCCGTCGCACATCACCATGACACGGTCGGACATACCGATGAGCTCTCCCATCTCGGAGGAGATCATGATGACGCTCTTGCCCTGCTTGGCAAGGTCGGCAATGATGCAGTAAATTTCGTATTTCGCACCCACATCGATGCCGCGGGTGGGCTCATCCAGAATGAAGACGTCGGGGTCGTTGGCAAGCCAGCGGCTGAAGAGCACCTTTTGCTGGTTGCCGCCCGAGAGGGTCTGGATCAGGGTCTTGGCCGATGGGGTCTTGATGGACAGTTTGGCCACATTGTCCTTTACCAGCCGGTCGATCTTCTTATCGTTGAGCACGATGCCCAGGTCCACATACCGGTCCAGTGAGGCGATGGATACATTGTCGGCCACCGAAAGAACACCCATAATACCGGTGGCCCGGCGGTCCTCGGTGAGCATGGCAAGCCCCTTTTGGATGGCGTCACGGGGCCGGTTGATTTTAAGCTCCTGCCCCTTGTAGCGGATTTGGCCCCCGGTGTGGGCCCGGATGCCGAAGAGACCCTCCATCAGCTCGGTCCGCTGAGCGCCCACCAGGCCGCCCACACCCAGTATCTCCCCCTTGCGGAGCTGGAAGTTCACGTCTCGGAAGCTCTTGGGGTTGATGGAGGTGAAGTTCTTCACCTCGAAGACCACCTCGCCCGGCGTATTGGCCCGGGGGGGGTAGAGGTTGGTGAGTTCCCGGCCCACCATCTTGGTGATGATGGCATCGGTGGTCAGGTCTTTGGCGTCCCATGTACCGATATACTGGCCGTCCCGCATGATGGTGACCTCGTCAGAGATACGCAGAATCTCGTCCATCTTGTGGGAGATGTAGACGATGCTTACGCCCTTGGCCTTCAGATCCTCCACGATGGTGAAGAGGGCGTCAACCTCACTGGAGGTGAGGGAGGAGGTGGGCTCGTCCAGGATCAGCACCTTGCAGTTGGCCGAGACCGCCTTGGCAATCTCGACAAGCTGCATCTGGGACACCGAGAGGCTACCCAGCTTGGCTTTGGGGTCGAAGGGCATCCGCACCTCGCCGAGGAGACGCGTGGTGTCCTCGTACATCTTCTTATGGTCCACAATGGGGAAAATGCCCAGGAGCTTTTTGGTGGGGTAGCGCCCCACGAAGATATTCTCGCCCACGCTGCGCTCTGGGATGGGCTGGAGCTCCTGGTGGACCATGGCGATGCCCCGGTTCAAAGCGTCTAGCGGGTCCTTAATGGTGACGGGCTCCCCCTCGTAGAAAATCTGCCCATTGTCCATTTTATAGATGCCGAACATGCACTTCATCAGGGTGGATTTTCCCGCCCCGTTTTCTCCCATCAGCGCGTGTACTGTGCCGGGCCTTAAACGGAGCTGCGCATGGTCCAGTGCCTTCACGCCGGGAAAGCTCTTTTCCACGCCGCGCATTTCCAGCCGATATTCGCTCATTTGTTGCCCCCCTCTGTGGCGGACCGGGGTCCGCCCCTACAATGGAATACCGGAAAGTGCGTGTACGTATCTACGCACACGCACCTTCCGTCAAATCGCAGTGCTTACTTCAGATAGTCGCTCACGTTGTCCTTGGTGACCATGACGTAGTCCACGATGTAGCGCTTCTCGACCTGCTGGCCATCGAGGAGCATCTCCATGACCTCGACAGCCTTGCCGGCCTGGCCGACGGCGTCGTTGAGCACGGTGCCGGTCATCTCGCCGGCGTCCACCTGGGCAACGGCGTCGTCCAGTGCGTCCACGCCCACCAGGTAGATGTTCTCGCCCACGGTGCGGTTGGCAGCCTTGATGGCCTGGAGGGCGCCCAGGGCCATGGCGTCGTTGTTGGCGAAGACGACCTCGACCTTATCGCCGAACTTGGCAAGGGCGTTGGCGCAGATGGTCTGGCCCTTCTCCTGGTCCCAATCGCCGCGCTGCATGTCGAGCTCCTCGACCTTCACGCCGGCGTCTACCAGAGCCTTGACGGAGTACTCGGTGCGGAGCTTGGCGTCGATGTTCTCGGGGTCGCCCTGGATCATGATATAGGAGACCACGCCGTCGCCGTTGATATCACCCTTGTTGGCAGTGTCCAGGATGAGCTGGCCCTGGAAGCTGCCGGACTGGGAGGCGTCGGCGCCCACGTAGGAGAGCTTGTCGTAGAGATCCAGGTCCTCAGTGGAGGGCTCACGGTTGATGAGGACGGTGGGGATATTGGCTTCCTTCACCAGGTTGATGATGGAGGAGGCGGCGGTGGACTGGACGGGGTTGATGATGAGCGCGTCCACCTTCTGGGAGATGAAGGTGTTGATCTGCTCGGTCTGCTTGGCCTGGTCATTGTTGCCGTCGGCGATGGTGACCTTATAGCCCTTCTCCTCCAGGACCTTCTGGAGCTGGTTGCGGTAGACGGTCATGAAATTGTCGTCGAACTTGTAGATGCAGATGCCGATGTTGCCGCCGGCCGCGACCTCGGTGGGGGCGGAGCTCACCGGGGCAGAGCTCGCCGGGGCGGAGCTGGAGGGGGTGGCGGTGGTGCCGCCGCAGGCGGCAAGAGCGAAGACCATTGCAAGAGAGAGGAGCAGAGCAGTCAGTTTCTTCATTTTTAAGAATCCTTCTTATTGATTTTGGGCACGAATGCCCTTGGTGTATCTATAGTACTAAGAAAACTGCGAGAAAACCATAGAAAATTCTACTGACTTCTATAAAATATCCACGCCTGTTTTTGAAATCACTGTACATTTTACCCAACGTCCGTCCCTGTGTATACCGACATGGGGATGCGGACTGAGCGGTCTTCCCGCAGTGTGACCACCTGGGACAGGTCATCTCCACGGGCCAGGGCCAGGGCCATTCGAAAGGCGATGTCCCCGTGGGCTGGGCTGTCCATGACGACAGTCCCCAGTAGCTTCCCCTCATCCACGGCCGCCAGCCCCTGGGGTGTTCCGTCAATGCCCACGATGTTGTGGAAGTCGCGGCCCAGTCGCTCCACCGCCTCGGCCGCACCCAGGGCCATATCGTCATTGTTGCAGAAGATGAGTTCGATGGCGTCGCCGTGGAGGGAGAAATAACTCTCCACCAGGGCGGCAGCCTGGCTCCTACTCCAGTTGGCCCGGCCACCGTCGATGCGCTCCATGGGCACACCCGCATCCTTGAGGAGCTGGATGGGCACCTCGGTGCGGATGATGGTGTCCTGGTGGCGGCTCTCCCCCTCCAGCATGACGTACTGAAGCCTGCCGTCCCCGTTTAGATCCAAGGCGGCGCGGTCCTCCTCCCAGAGATTCAGGACGATGCCGGCCTGGAGCTCGGCCGACTCTCGGGCATCTGAGCCGATATAATAGGCCTTGCTCCAGGAGGTTAGGTCCTCCAGTACGGGTTCCCGGTTGAAGAAGAGGACGGGCACGTTGGCAGCCCTGGCCTTGTCCACCACCCGCCCCGCGTCGGTCCGGTCCACCAGGTTGACGCAGAGGACATCGTAATTGAGGGAGAGGAAGCGGTCAATCTGATCGTTCTGGGTGGCCTGACTCTCCTGGGCGTCGGAAAAAGTGACGTAGACCTTTTCACCGGTCTCCCGGACATAGGTGTCCACGCTCTCCTGGATGGAGGCGGTGATGGTGGAGATATAGGTGTCGTCCCCTTTATAGACGGCCACACCGATTCGGATGGCCCGCTCCTCGCTGTCCCGCGATGTGCAGCCGGTGGACAGGAGGCGCAGAGATACCCTGGCCAGGGGGAAAAAACGACGCAGTTGCATATCGGATGCCCTCCTCAGTAGGCGCTGAACAGGATGTCGCTGATGGGGGCCTCGAACATGGTCTCCCCCGTGGCGGTGTAGGTTTCCAAAAGGGCGTTGCCTGGGCTCTGCTGGGTCAGCAGGGCCACCACACGGGACAGGGAGAGATAGCCCGCGTCATAGTCGCTCTGTACCAGCAGTGCGGCAGCCTCCCCCTCCTCCAGGGCGCGGAGGAGACCATCGCTCACCCCTGCGGAGTAGACCCTTCCCGTCGAGGAGGGGAGGGTGCACAGCACCTCACCCACCTGGGGCTCCACGGCCGCCAGGGCACCCGAGAGGGGGGGGGAGAAGGGGGTATCCCCCAAGACCTGACGGTGGAGGGGGATGCCAAGGGCCACCAGCTCCTCCTCCAGCCCATCGGCGATGAGGAGCGCGGCGGGGGCGGGAGAGGCGCTGAGGTAGAGGGTGCAGCTCTTCTCGTGGGAGGCGAGGGACTGAGCCAGGGAACGGCCCATGGCACCGTAGTCGGGGGAGACATAGCAGTCCACCCGGTTGGAGGGGAGAGTGGGGCCCACCACGCAGACGGCTAGGTCGGTGGGGGCCTGGCTCAGCACCTGGGCCAGTGCCTCGCTAGCGGCGGGGAGGATGACCACCCCGTCTGCCTCACCCTCCCACTCCTGGCGGAGGGCATCGGCCTGGGTGAGCCCGGCGTCATACCGGGTGACAAAGCGCAGGTCTACATTCTGCTCCAGGGCGGCCTGGTTCAGCCCCGCCCGGAAATTGCGCCAGGACTCCCCCTCGGTCCCCGCCAGCAGGACGGACACCCGATAGACCCTGGGTGCGTCGCTCCCCCGCAGCCACTGGGCCACCAGCAGCATCAAGGCGCACACCAGGATGGCCAGCACCGAGAACAGGAGCCGCCGCTCCCCCTGTTTCATCAAGATTCCTCCATTTCCCCGTAGGGCACTGCGGGCAGGCGCAAGGTGACCCGGGTGCCCTCGTCGGGCTCGCTTTCAATGGTGACGCCGTACTGGGGCCCGAAATAGAGCCGAATGCGGTCCTGTACATTTCGAAGGCCCACGCCTGAGCCCTGACCCGAGGGTCCGACCTCCCCCGGGACAGGCCCGCTGAGCAAGCGGTGCACCAGCTCGGGCGTCATGCCCAGGCCGTTGTCCTCCACCGTGATGCGCAGCTCTCCGTCCACAGCGGCGGCCCGGATGGTGATGAGGCCGTCCCCGTCGTCCATAAAGTCCATGGAGTGGTAGATGGCGTTTTCCACAATGGGCTGGATGACCAGCTTGATGGTGGACAGTTCCTCCACCCCCTCCCCGGCCTCCAGCAGGTAGCGGAATTTGTTTTTATAGCGCATCTCCTGAATCAGAAGGTAATTGCGCACATGCTCCAGCTCATCCCGCACAGGGATGATGTTGCGCCCGCGGGAGAGGCTGATCCGGAAGAAGCGGGCCAGGGCGGTGACGGCCCGGGCCGCGTCCTCCGGCCTGCCGTTTTCAATCATCCAGACAATGGTGTCCAGGGTGTTGTAGAGAAAGTGGGGGTTGATTTGGGCCTGGAGGGCGTTGAGCTCGCTCTTTTGCTTTTGTTCGTGCTCTCTCACGATGTCGTCGGTGAGCTTGCGCATCTGGGCCACCATCTTGCGCACCGCCAGGCCCAGGGCCCTGGTCTCGGCGCTGCCGCCCACGTAAATGGCCTCCTCCATGCTCTGCTCCAGCCGGGCCACCGACTCCTCCAGTCGGTGGATGGGCTCAGTCAGGGTTTTGGAGAGGGCTGAGTTCATCAGAATGAGTAGGGTGAGGAAGGCGCAGAAGACCACCACAATGAAGAGGATATCCTGACTGCTACCCAGGGAAATGCGGGGTCTACCCACCACGCCCACGACCTTCCAGCCGGTGTAGCCCACGCCCCGGAGGATGACCGAGCGGGTGCTGCCTTCGTATTCCTCGGAATACACCCCGTCGGCTCGTCCGGCGGTGGACAAATTGGTCTCGGAGACCATTCCGGTGGCCACTCGCTGGCGGTTTGGGTGGTAGATGAGTTGGCCCGAAGCGTCCACCAGGTAGGCATATCCGTTCCCCGAGAGCTGGACCTTGTTAAAGATATCGGAAATGGCCTGGTACTTCAAATCGATGAGGAGTACCCCCATCTGGGTATCCGTCCCCCGGGTTAACTCCACCGCACAGGAGAGGGGGATAACCCATTTATAGGAGTACCCCATATCCTCAAAGAGCTGCTCCACGGTGGGACTGCCGAAGTGGAGGTTCTCGGTCCGCCCTAAGGCCCGGAGAAACCAATCCTGCTGGTTGGCCTGGGCGATGTTCTTCATTCGCGCGGGGGGCGCGGTGGCGACCAGTTCCCCATCGCCCGTGAAGAGGGCGATGTTATCCACATAGTCGCTGTATGTATTGTAGAGCAGGCGCATCCGTTCGGACAGGGTGGGATCGGTGATGTCGGCATTCTTCACCACATTGTAGCTGATGGAGTCGGACAGGCGGATCATATCGCGGAGGTAGGTGGACAGGGACTGGTTGACCTGGTCCACCAGCATCTGGTTTTCCTCTTCAATGGTGGTGTCCAGCTGGACCGAGAAGCGGACGTACAAGGTGGCTCCGGTGAGGAGGATGGCAACAATGGCGCTGAAGGTAAAGGAGGCGAAGATGGTCCCCCGGATGCTGCCCCGGGAGGAGCGCTGGTTGAGCCAGACAATGGGGTTCAGCATGGGGATACTCCCCCCTCTCTCTTAGAATGGAGCGACCCTATTTCCGATACTGGGAGGGTGACATCCCGAACTTCTTCTTAAAGACATAGCTGAAGTAATTGGGCTCGTCATAGCCCACGGCCTGGGCGACCAGATAGGTTTTCTGGTCGGTGGAGAGGAGGAGCTCCCTGGCCTTTTCCATGCGCACGTCGGTGAGGTACTGCACGCAGCTCATACCGGTCTCCTGCTTGAAGATGGTGGAGAAATAGGACTGGCTGATGTGGAGCCGCTGGCAGAGCTCCTCCACCGAGAGGGAGGGGGCGGTGTAGTTGGAGCGGATGTACCGCTTGGCCTCGTCCACCAGGCGCTTGGGGCCCGAGGTGCGCTCCTGGCTCCGCCGCCCGCTCATCCGCAGGCAGACCGACAACAGCCAGTCCCGCTGGGCCTCCGGCGCCACACCCTCCCATAGGAGGGCCAGCCACTCCTCCCGGGGGCCCAGCATCTCCCCCTCGTCCAGCCCGTAGCGCTGGAGGATGGGAATGAGGGAGCCCATGGCAGCCATGAGTCGGGCCTGGGCGCTCCAGGGGTCGTCCTCCCGACCCAAAAGCTGATCCACCTGGAGGGAGATCTGCTCTCTGGTGCCAAATTTAATAGCCGAGAGAAGCTTCTGCACCCCGTTGGGGTCGGGTTCGACGTTCTCCACACCGGTCCGCTCCATATCGGCGATATAAATGGCCTTTCCCGTGCCGGTGAACATCTTGTACTCCACGGTGGCCCGGGCCTCGGCATAGGAGAGGTAGAGCTCCTCCAGGTGCTCCCTGGGGCGGCCAATGCCCGCTGTGACGGTCACGTTAAAAATGTGGTCGCACTCGGCACACACATCCCCAAGAAGGAGCATCAGCTCCTCCACCGGGTCGCTTTCCCAGGCGGTCGCCACAATGACCGAGGTGACGCTGAGAAAGATCTCCCGGCGGCAGCGGCTGCGCAGGGTGTCGTCCAGCATTTGCCGGACCGAGACCGAGATCAGCTCGGCGTCGATGGTGGGGGTGCGGTCAGGCCGAATGTCCACGTTGCATACCGCCACCAGCTTGTACTTCCCCTCCCGGATGGAGAGGGAGTGGCGCTCGCTCTGGCGCTGGACCTCGGCGGGGGCCATGGGGGCCCGCAGCAGGTCGTGGAGGAATTTTTCCCGCATGAGGGGAAGGGAGCGCTGGAACACCTCGGTGAGCTGGCTGATGTTGCGCCGATCGGCAATTTCCTGGTCCAGGGTGCCCTTTACTCGGCGGAGGATGTCGGTCAGCTCCTCGGCGTTTACGGGCTTAAGGGCGTACTCCACCACGTTGAGCTTGATGGCCTCTTGGGCGAACTCAAATTCGTCAAAGCCGGAGAAAACCACCAGCTTCACGTTGGGCTTGCGCCTGACCAGCTCCGCCCCCAGCTGGAGACCGTCCATAAAGGGCATTTTAATGTCGGTCAGCACCACGTCCAGGTCCAGGCTCTCGGCCTTTTTCAGCGCGTCCTGGCCATTCTCCGCGTCGGCCACAATCTCAAACCCCAGGGATTTCCAATCGATTTTCTGTGCAATGCCCTGGCGCACCTCAGCCTCATCGTCCACTACCATGATGTGGTACAGGCTCATGAACATCCCCCCTTGGTATTCTACAGTTTAACCTAAAATTCCGCTGAGGGCAACACAAGACCGTCAAATTGACAATAAAAAAGCCCCCGTACCCTCGCAGAGAAAGGCGGAGGGCTTGTATCCGATGGTGAGAGCAAGTATACTAGAGTCAGTAGGATAAGACAGGCAGGAATGACACCGGGATACATGGAGGGAAGTAGATATGATGGAAAAATGTACGGTAAAAAGCATGGTACGCGGACGGCGGACGGTGGACGGCGCGGGGGTGAGCCTGGTGCGGGTGCTGGGCCAGGGGGACACGGGGGAATTTGATCCTTTCCTTATGCTGGACTCCTTTGACTCCCTGGACCCGGCGGACTATCTGGCCGGGTTTCCCACCCACCCCCACAGGGGGATCGAGACCATCACCTACCTCATCTCGGGGGAGATTGCACATGAGGACAGCCTGGGCAACCGCGGGACCATCTGCGCCGGGGAGGCCCAGTGGATGACCGCCGGAAGCGGCATCCTCCACCAGGAGATGCCCCAGCGGTCGGGGCGGATGCTGGGCTTCCAGCTCTGGCTCAACCTGCCTGCGGCCGAGAAGATGGCCGAGCCCGCCTACCTGAGCATCGGCCCCGAGCAGATGGGAGTGGAGCGCCTGGAGGAGGCCGAGGTCCGTGTCATTGCGGGACGGTTTGGCGCGGCCCAAGGAGTCACGCCCCGGCACATTGGGGCCAGCCTGTATGACATCATACTCCGGCCCGGCGGGCGCTTGGATCTCCCCGTGGACCCGGAGGAAACCGCATTCCTCTTCTTCATCGAGGGGGACGGCCTGGTGGAGGGGCAGCCTGTGGCGGAGAAGACCGCCGCCCTCCTAAGCCGGGGCGAGGCCGTCACGGTGGCGGCCTCGAAGGGACGGGAGGCCAGGGTTATCTTCTGCTCGGGTAGGCCGCTGGGAGAGCCCATCGCCTGGGGCGGACCCATCGTCATGAACACCGAGGAGGAACTGAAGCTGGCCTTTGACGAGCTGCGCAGCGGCAGCTTCATCAAGCACGGATAGCGTGCGAGGGGGCGGGACCGGGAAACTCCCGCCCCACCCCCTTTTTTGGGCATGAGAAGTAAAATCAATCCATAGATTAGAGATGACAAGCTTTCTATGGAGGGGTGTTTGCTTTGGAGGAATTTTCTGCCCTGGTGGGGCACGCCAGCGAGGCCGTTTGGAACGGGGCCCTCATTCTCCTGCTCTGCGGGGTGGGGATCTTCTTCACCGTGATTGCCCGGGGGGTGCAGTTTCGCCGATTCGGGGCCAGCCTGCGCATGGCCTTCGGTGGCGTCGGGCGGAAAAAGAAGACGGCCAGCGCGAGGGAGGGCATGAGCTCCCTCCAGTCCCTGCTCACCTCGGTGGCCGCACAGATCGGCACGGGCAACCTGGCGGGAGTGGCCACCGCCATGGTCTCGGGGGGACCTGGCGCGGTCTTTTGGATGTGGGTGAGCGCCCTGCTGGGTATGGCCACCATCTATGCCGAGGCGACCCTGGCTCAGCGGTATAAGACGGTGGTGAACGGTGAGGTGGTGGGCGGGCCGGTGTACTACATCAGGGCCGCCCTTGGGGGCGCCCTGGGGAAATGGGCGGCGGCCCTCTTTGCGCTATTCCTCATTGTTGCCCTGGGCTTCATGGGCGGCATGGTGCAGGCCAACTCGGTGGGAGGGGCCATGGAGGCCGCCTTTGGAGTACCCACCCCGGTGACCGGGGTGTTGCTGGGGGGGCTGTGCCTGCTGGTCTTCGCGGGCGGGGTGGGGCGTATCGTGGCGGTGGCCGAGCGGGTGGTGCCCCTGATGGCGGGGATATTCACCCTGGCCTCCCTGGTGGTCATTGCGGCCAACGCCCACAATATTCTCCCGGCATTCCGGGATATCTTCGTGGGGGCCTTCCGCCCCCAGGCCGTCCTGGGGGGGACCCTGGGCATCGGGATGCGGGAGGCGGTCCGCTTTGGCATTGCCCGGGGGCTCTTCACCCATGAGGCGGGCATGGGCTCCACCCCCCACGCCCACGCCCTGGCCCGGGTGAAACACCCCTGTGACCAGGGGCTGGTGGCCATGCTGGGGGTGTTCATCGACACGATTGTGCTCCTCCCCCTCACAGTGCTGGCCATTCTGACCACCGGGGTACTGGGGACGGAGCGGGGTGGGGAGCTCCTTACGGGAATCGAGCTGACCCAGTGCGCCTACGCCCGGGTGCTGGGCCCGCTGGGCTACGGGATCATTGCCCTGTGCGTCCTCTTCTTCGCCTTTGCCGCCATCATCGGCTGGTATTTTTTTGGGTTGTCCAACGTAAAATATCTGTTTGGGAAGAGACTAATCCCGCTCTACGCCGTTCTGGCCGCCCTATCGGTGGGAGTGGGCTGTGTGCTGCGGGTGGAGCTGGTGTGGAACCTGGCCGATCTCTTCAACGGGCTCATGGCCATCCCCAATATCCTGGCACTCCTCCTGCTGGGAGGCACCGTGGCCCAGCTGACCCGGCAGCGGGACTGAGCAGGCCCGTGTGACAAACTCACGGAAGGCTCTCCCGCTTTGTGGTATCATCCTCACATCAGAAATTCCCTAAAGGAGAGAAACGACATGATCTTTTTTGGCAGCAAGACTCGGGCCATTGAAAAAATGAGTATGGGCAACGCAAAAGAGGCCCTGGCGGAGGACGGAGAGATCTGCCTCATCGATGTGCGCAACCCGGAGGAATACCGCAGCGGACATATTCCCGGCAGCATTAACCTCCCCCTAGGCAGCATGGGAGGCATCGCCTCGGTGGCCCCTGAGCTGGGGACCAGGCTTTTTATCTACTGTCTCAGCGGCGGGCGGAGTGCCCGGGCCTGCAGTGCGCTGGCCTCCATGGGATACACTGCAATTACCGACTTGGGCGGCATCACCGGCTGGACCGGACCGCTGGAGAAGGGGGCCAGGGTATGAAGGTTGTCATCGTCGGCGGGGTGGCGGGCGGCGCGTCCGCCGCGGCCAGACTGCGCCGCCTGGAGGAAAAAGCCCAGATTATCCTGCTGGAGCAGGGGGAGTACATCTCCTACGCCAACTGCGGTCTGCCCTACTATGTGGGTGGCGAGATTACAGACAAGGAGGCACTTACCCTCCAGACCCCCGAGAGCTTCCGCGCCCGCTTCCAGGTGGACGTACGGGTGAGGAGCAGGGCCCAGGCCATCGACATGGTTGGACGCACCGTCACCATCCGGAACCTGGAGACTGGGGAGGAGTATACCGAGGGCTATGATAAGCTCATCCTCTCCCCCGGGGCAGAGCCCCTGCGCCCCCCTCTGCCAGGAGTGGAGGACCCGCGGGTGTTCACGTTGCGCAGCATCCCAGATACCTACCGTATCCGAGACTATGTGACCGGGGCAAGGCCAAAATCCGCCGTGGTGGTGGGCGGCGGCTTCATCGGCCTGGAGATGGCCGAGAACCTGCAGCGCGCGGGGCTGGAGGTGAGCGTGGTGGAGAAGGCTGACCACCTGGTGGCCGCCCTGGACTACGACATGGCCTGTGAGGTTCACCGCTACGCACGGAGCCAGGGCATCGCCCTCTACCTGAACCGTGGGGTCACCGGCTTTACCCCGGAGGAGGACGGCCTAGCCGTAGGACTGGACGACGGGGGCTGCCTCAGGGCCGACCTGGTGCTTCTTTCCGTGGGCGTGCGACCCGAGACCGCTCTGGCCAAGGCCGCAGGGCTCACCCTCAACGCCAGGGGGGCTATGGTGGTGAATGCCCATATGCAGACCTCTGACCCCCATATCTATGCCGTGGGGGACGCGGTGGAGGTCATTAACTTCGTCACCGGACAGCCCGGCTATGTACCCCTGGCCGGTCCGGCCAACAAGCAGGGGCGCATTGCGGCTGACCATATCTGCGGGCTGGACAGCGCCTACAAGGGCACCCAGGGCTCGGCCGTTCTCAAGCTCTTCGACCTGACGGTGGCCGCCACCGGCCTCACCGAGGAGGGAGCGAAGCGGGCGGGGATTGAGGTGGAGAAGGCCATCACCTTCTCCGCGTCCCACGCCAGCTACTACCCCGGGGCAAAAAATCTGCGCATTAAGGGCATTTTTGAGAAGGACACCGGCAGACTCCTGGGGGCCCAGATTGTGGGCTTCGAGGGGGTGGATAAGCGGACCGACGTGCTGGCCACTGCCATCCGAGCCGGGATGACGGCCTACGACCTGGCTGAGCTGGAGCTGTGCTACGCACCCCCCTTCTCCTCGGCCAAGGACCCGGTGAATATGCTGGGCTTTGTGATGGAAAACCTGCTCACCGGCAAGGTGAAGCAGTTCCACTGGCACGACCTGCCCGCCATCCAGGCCGACCCCGGTGCATTTCTCCTGGATGTGCGCACCGACGGGGAGTACTGGGAGGGCAATCTCCCCGGAATTGCCCATATCCCACTGGACAGCCTGCGGGAGAGGCTGGGAGAGCTGCCCCGGAATAAGAAGCTCTATATCCACTGCCAGAGTGGTCTGCGCAGCTACCTGGCCTGCCGCATTCTATCCCAGGAGGGCTGGGACTGCTACAATCTGGCGGGGGGCTACGGCTTCTACGAGACCGTCACCGGCGATGCCGACTATGACGAGACCCCCAGGCACCCCTGCGGGGTTAAGGTATAAGAACTCCCCGTCCCACCGCAGTTGGCGGTGGGACGGGGAGTTTGGTTTGCCGGACAACCGGGTAGCGTGGGGGCGGGCTATGCCGGGAGATAGGTGAGGGCGGGGGTCTTGCCGCCCTCGGCGGGGCCGGGGCAGACCTCGAAGCTCTTGATGGCGTCCAGATTGGTGATGATGCAGGGGGAGACGGTTGGGATACCCTGGCTCTCGATGAAGCCCAGGTCCATCTCCATGACCAGGTCCCCCTTGTGCACCTGCTGGCCCACCTGGATATGGCAGGTGAAGCCCTTGCCCTCCAGCTTGACGGTGTCCATGCCCAGGTGGATGAGCAGTTCCAGCCCGTCATCCGACGCGATACAGAATGCGTGAAGGGTGTGGGACACCTGAAGCACCTTGCCGTCTACGGGGGCGTATACCCGTCCGTCCGTGGGGAGGATGGCGATGCCATCCCCCAGGATTTTGTCGGAGAACACCGCGTCGGGGCAATCTGCGACCGGAATAACAGTCCCTGTCATGGGGGAGAGGAGCTCTCGTGGCGGATGTTTGGTTCTGCTGAAAAGACCCATAAAATTGACTCCTTTATATGCCTGCGGCCCAGCACCCGCCCCCCGCCGGGACGGGAGGGGGAGCTGAGCCTGTCAGGACGGTTATTTAACGGAGGGGAGGAATTTCTTCATGGCGTCCACCAGAAGTTCCGCCTTGGTGCCGACGATGACCTGTGTGACTTGGGTGCCGGCCTTCATCACGCCGGAAGCACCCAGGGCCTTGAGTGCCTTCTCGTCCACAGTCTTGTTGTCCACCAGCACCAGGCGCAGGCGGGTGATGCAGGACTCAATTTCCTTGATGTTTGTGCTGCCACCCAGTACGTCGATATATTTCTGAGCCAGGCCGTCAAAGCCCAGGTCATCGGCCAGTTTGCCGAAGTCGCCCGTCTCTATGTCGTCCTCACGGCCGGGGGTCTTCAGGTCGAACTTCTTGATGACGAAGACGAACAGGAAGAAGTAGACGACCGCCATGGCCAGGCCGATGAGGATGGAAAGCCAGGGTTTGGTGGAGATACCCCAGTTGAGCACCATATCGAAGAGACCCGCCGAGAAGCCAAAGCCCATTTTGATGCCGAAGAGATAGCTCAAGGCCATGGACACGCCGGTGAGCAGGCCGTGGATGACGAAGAGCACGGGGGCTAGGAACATGAACATGAACTCGATGGGCTCGGTGATGCCGCAGAGGAAGGCGGGGATGGCCACTGAGAGCATGGCACCGCCGATGGCTGCCTTGTTTTCCTTCTTGGCACAGACGTAGATCGCCAGGGCCACGGCGGGGAGGGCGAACATCATGATGGGGAAGAAGCCCGCCATATAGTTGCCGGCGGAGGGGTCTAGGGCGAAGAACCGGTTCAGGTCGCCGTTAACCACGGTGCCGTCAGCCTTGGTAAAGTCCCCGTACTGGAACCAGAAATAGGAGTTTAGCACATGGTGCAGGCCCACCGAGAGGAGTACCCGGGTGAAGAAGCCGTAGATGGCCACGCCTAGGGCGCCAATGCTGGACAGGAAGTGGGCAAAGGTGTCCAGCGCACGCTGGATGAAGGGCCACACGACGCCGAAGCCGATACCCGCAATCAGCGTGTAGAACCCGGTGACGATGGGCACGAAGCGGCGGCCACCGAAGAAGCCCAGCCAGTCGGGAAGCTTGGCGCTCTTGTACTTATTATAGCATGTGCCCGCGATGACACCTGCGATAATACCGCCGAAATGGGCCATATTGACCTTGGTCACGCCGGCATAGAGGCTTTGAGCCCAGGCGAAGCCGCCCGAACCGGGGACCAGCGTTCCGTCGGGGACGGCGGTGATGAGCCAGGCGAAGAGGGCTGCGGCGGTGCCGTTCATCACGTAGAAGCCGATGGCGCCGGCCAGGCCGGCCGCGCCGTTATTGTCCTTTGCCAGGCCTACAGCCACGCCGATGGCGAAGAGCAGGGGGAGATTGGCGAAGATGGCATCGCCTGCGGCGGCCAGGAAGGGGAGATTCAGCAGATCGCCCTGGCCCAGGCGGAGCAGCAGAGAGGCCACAGGCAGGGAAGCGATGGGGAGCATGAGGGCTTTACCCAGCTTCTGGAGACTTTGCAGGAACGAGGATTTCATAAGATTTACCTCCTCAAATTGATGGGCGCCGCGCCGCTCCACACACACAGGAGGAACACGGCTTCTCCTTATATTACGGGTTCCCGGTCCCGTGATATACGTCAATGGCGGGGGTCAGGACTGCACCAGCAGATTGATGGACACAGCCAGATAGGCCAGGGCGTCGTCTGAGAGGGCCACGTCCAGCTCTTTTTTCAGAAGGAAGGACAGCTTCTCGGCGGCTTGGTAATAGCCTCGCATGGAGGCACGGACCTGCTGCTTGACGGGGAAAACCAGCGGCGTGCCCCGGAGGGTCGAGGTCACCAGGTGGTTCAGTGTCATGAGGAAGCCCCGGCAGGCCGGGGAGCTCTTTTCCGGCGCCACGCCATAGATATGGCAGACGGCGGTGAGCACATCCTGGTAGACCCGCACGTCCTTCATGGAGGCGCTGATGTGGCGGCTACGCCCGGCAGAGTAGAGATGGAGGGCGATGAAGCCCCGCTCGTCCTCCCCGATATCCACGTCCAAATTCTCACGGATGAGCTTACCTGCCAACTCAGCCACCACAAACTCCCGCATACACATGACGGAAATTTCCGCGAGGAAGGGATTTTCGATGGGAAGGCCAATCTTCAGCCGCTCAATGGCAAAGACGATATGGTCGAAGAGCGCGTCGAAGAGCTTGTCATTGTGAATCCCAAGCTGGTCCACCGCGGCCGACACAATGTCACGGGTAATCTTTTCCACTTTCACGATGTCGTAATCAAGGCGCTTCATATTTCCCAGGTCCACGTTGCCGTCCAGGATGGAGAAGACGCGGTTGTTGGAGGCAGATTCGTCTATGTATGCGCCCCGGTGGATGCCGAAGCCCACACCCTTGCCCACGATGACCACCTGATCCCCAGAAGGCTTGCGGGCCAGGACTACGTTATTGTTGCAGACTTGAACCGCCTCATAGCGCATCTCTTCGCCTCCTTCCATACGGGCTTCACGGCCTGTAAATTGAAAACGGGCATAGATTAAAAACGAGGTTTTCGTTTTTAAGTCTATGCCCGAATGAAATCAGTAACATCACTTGACGCTATTCACTTGATTGCCGAATCAATCTCGCCGCATCTTTTATATCAAAGAAAAAACGAGTTGTCAAGCATAAGTTGGGAAAAACACACAGTAGCAAGAAAAAGGGTTTAAGCCGGGCGGGGAGGGAAGCTCTATTTAAGGTCTATAAACCGCTCCATTAGAGCGGTGCAGGCGGCGGCATTGTCCATGCTGTCCATTTCGCAGAAGATCCGCAGCAGGGGCTCGGTCCCTGAGAAGCGGCAGATGATCCAGCCGCCGTTTTTGAAGTAGACCTTGCAGCCGTCGGCGTAGGAGACCTTTTCCACCTCGTAGGGGAACTCGGGCAGGAGCTTGTCAGTCATCAAGAGCTTGTTGATACGCTCCTTCTCGGTCTGGGAGAAGGAGTAGTCCCGCTCCTCCATCTCGAACTTGCCGTATTTGTCGGTAATCTCCCGGTAGACCTCGCTGAGGCGACGGCCGGTGGTGGCGATCATCTCAACCAAGAGGGCGGCGGCATAGATGCCGTCCTTGCCCTGGATATGTCCCCGGACGGTGAGGCCGCCCGAACTCTCGCCGCCGATGACGGCTCCAGTCTCGGCCATTTTGCCTGAGATATGCTTGAAGCCCACAGGCACCTCGTAGCAGGTCTCGCCAAAATCCCTGGCAATGGCGTCCAGCAGGTGGGTGGTGGCGATGTTGCGTACCACCGCGCCGTGCCAGCCCCGGTACTTGAGTAGGTAGTAGTACAGAAGCACCAAAATCTTGTTGGGGTGGAGGAACTCGCACTGGTCGTCGATGACGCCCAGGCGGTCGGCGTCGCCGTCGGTGGCAATGCCGATGTCGCAGTGGTTTTCCTCTACAAAGTCCTGGAGGCTGGAGAGGGTCTTTACATTGGGCGCGGGCAAACGGCCGCCGAAGAGGGCGTCACGCCGCTCGTGGATTACGTCCACGTCACAACGTGCGGTGATGAGAATGGTCTGGAGGGCGGTCTTGGAGACGCCAAACATGGGGTCCAGCACCACCTTGAGCCCACGGGAACGGATGGCGTCCATGTTGATTGAGCGAATGATGGCGTCTACATAGGTGTTCATGGGGTTGATGAATTCAATGGTCCCGGCGCGCACACCCTCCTCAAAGGGGGTGATGGGCACCGGCTCCTCCAGCCGGGCGATATACTCCTCCAGGCTCTGGGTGACCAGCTCGTCCGCGTCCCGACCGCCGGAGGTGAAGACCTTGATGCCGTTGTAGATGGCGGGGTTATGGCTGGCGGTGACCGCCATGCCGTAGGCCAGGCTGTAGTATTTCACCGAGAACATGATGAGGGGGGTGGGGGCCTCCCGGTCGATGAGCAGGGTGTGGATGTGGGCCGCCGCCATGACCTCAGCAGCCCAGCGGGCCGCCTCTTCCGAGAGGAAGCGCCGGTCGTACCCGATGAGGAAGCCCCGGTCGGCTACGCCCTCATCCTTCATTTTTTGGGCCAGGGCAGCCATGAGAAGCTGGACATTGGCGCGGGTAAACTGGTCGCCAATGATGGCGCGCCAGCCGCCGGTTCCGAACTGAATCATATGAAAGTCTCTCCTTTTCGGAATAGGGGTCTCACCCCATGACAAATTGGCAGTAGGAGTTGGGCTCACTCTGTTGCGGTTCTATCTTATCACTTTGCCACGCGGGACACAAGCTCAGGCTGGTCAAATAATCTGAGCATTCATCCACTCCGCGTGAAATGACAAGGGGCGGGAAGAGCCTCGGGCAGATAAAACAAGAGTGAGCTGTTGCAAAATGCGTATTTTGCAACAGCTCACTTTTCAGTATTACAGTAAAATAACCCCTGCGGCGCGGCAAGCGTTGATGGTCTCGTCGTCCCAGACGCTGGCCTGAACTTCGCCAATATGGGCCTTGCCCAGGAGGAGCATGCACAGCCTGGACTGGCCGATGCCGCCGCCGATGGTAAGGGGGAGCTTGTTCTCCAGCAACAGCTTGTGGAAGGGGAGTGCGCGCCGAGCAGCGCATCCGGCGGCGGTGAGCTGGCGATCCAAGGCCTCAGGGGAGACCCGAACCCCCATGGAGGAGACCTCGGTGGCGGCGCCCAGCACATGGTTCCAGAGGAGGATGTCCCCGTTCAGGGACCAGTCGTCATAGTCGGGGGCCCGCCCGTCGTGGGGCTTGCCCGACTTGAGGGGGGCACCAATCCCCATGAGGAAGGTGGTGGGGTGGTCCTTGACCCATTTGTTCTCCCGCTCCTTGGCTGTGAGGTCGGGCCAAAGGTCCTCCAGCT
>RRZT010449573.1_pt1 | contig 21773 bp, 17 predicted proteins | sample 2165551 | NCBI WGS metagenome assembly RRZT01 (sample SAMN10456910, study PRJNA506462) | wastewater metagenome | biome: wastewater; feature: sludge; material: wastewater sludge; isolation source: wastewater sludge with Escherichia coli K12::gfp cells carrying plasmid... | place: USA: Moscow, Idaho... | reverse complement strand
TTTGATGGCGTGTTCTATTTCTTCAAAAGCGATGTACGGAATAAATTTTTTACCGTGAATTTCTATTTCTTTCATTGTTTGAGATATTCAAATATATACTTTTTTTGATAAAGTTTAAAACATTTATCTATTTTATTAGATTGTCATTGAGAAAATGCGTGTTTCTGGCTCGTTATCTATCATTCTCTTATCGAATGTCATACACACATTTCTCACATATGGACGTCCTTCTTCTTTTACGATCAAACCATTTTCTACAAATTCAATCAAATTATCGTCAACCATATCCTGCAACATAGTTTTGATACGATCTACATCATCAAATTTCATATTATCATCAGCCCAAGAAGTTTCTAAATTACACATTAAATTTAGAATATGACGACGCATAATCAAATCTTCTTCTGATAAAATATGACCTTTGAAAACGGATAACTCTCCGTTATTAATTGATTTTTCGTACTCTTCTACCGTTTTCTCGTTTTGTGCAAAACTATACCAAGAATCACTAATAGAAGAAACTCCTAAACCAACCATTAATTGTGTTTTCGAAGAAGAATATCCCATAAAATTACGATGTAATGTATGGTTTTTCATCGATTGATACATCGAATCTTGTTCTAAAGCAAAATGATCCATCCCAACTTCGAAATAGTTCATTTCCTCGAACATTTTCTTTCCTTCTTCATATAATGCACGTTTCAATTCTGGCGAAGGCAAATCTTCGTCATGAAAACCACGTTGTCCAACACCTTTTATCCATGGCACGTGCGCATAACTGTAAAACGAAATACGATCTGGATTTAATTCTTTTGTCAAATTAATCGTTTCCATCATTCCTTCCATTGTTTGATGCGGAAGACCAAAAATCAAATCGTGAGAAATCGATGTAAAGCCAATTTCGCGCGCTTCTTCTGTTGCTCTTTTCACATTCTCGAAAGGTTGAACACGATTAATTGCTTCCTGAACTTTCAGATCATAATCTTGTACACCATACGAAATACGTCTAAAACCTAAATCGTATAAAGCCTGTAAATGCTCTTTTGTTGTGTTATTTGGATGACCTTCTAAACTAAATTCGTGTCCTTCGGCAACATCCGCATATTCAAAAATACCATCAATTAATTTCTTCAAATTTTCTGGAGAGAAAAACGTTGGTGTTCCTCCTCCTAAATGAATTTCTTTAATTTTTGGTCGAGATGAAAATAAATCCACATATAATTTCCATTCTTTCAAAACCGTATCAATATACGGAACTTCTACCGAATGCTGTTTCGTAATACGTTTGTTACATGCACAAAACGTACACAACGACTCGCAATAAGGTAAATGAATGTAAATTGATATCCCTTCTTCTGCATTGCTTTCATCGAAAGATCGTTGAAAAGTTTCAATCCAACCTTGTTTAGTAAAATCATCATTGTCCCAAAACGGAACAGTTGGATAACTTGTATAACGAGGTCCTGGAATATTATATTTCTGAATTAAATTATTCATTATCTAAAAAATTAAAAATACTTAATCAACTTGACTAAGTATTATTTAATAAATTTTCTTTAAAAATTATTTTTATAGAATTGCCTGACGAACTCTAACCAATTTCGTTAATAAGTCTTCTAACAAATCTAATTGTAACATGTTTGCACCGTCACTTTTCGCGTTTTTAGGATCTGGATGTGTTTCGATAAAAATACCATCAGCACCTACAGCAATCCCAGCTTTTGCAATTGTTTCGATTAATTCTGGTTTTCCTCCTGTTACACCCGAAGCTTGATTTGGTTGTTGCAAAGAATGCGTAATATCTAAAATAACTGGCGCATAATTCTGCATCACAGGAATTCCACGATAATCTACCACTAAATCTCCGTAACCTAACATAGTTCCACGCTCGATAATTGCAACATTACTATTACCAGAATCTGTCACTTTTTCTACAGGAAATTTCATTGCTTCAGGCGAAAGAAATTGACCTTTCTTCAATGTAACATGTTTCCCTGTTTGTGCAGCTGCAACCACTAAATCGGTTTGACGAACCAAGAAAGCAGGAATTTGTAAGACATCTACATAAGCCGCCGCCATTTCTGCATGAAAAGGTTCGTGGATATCTGTAGTTGTTGGAACATCAAAAGTTTCTCCAACTTTTTGGATAATTTTCAATGCTTTTTCATCTCCAATTCCTGTAAAACTATCAATACGAGAACGATTTGCTTTTTTGAAAGATCCTTTAAAAACATAAGGAATCTCTAATTTATCAGTAATTGTTACTACTTTTTCAGCAATTCTCAAAGCCATATCTTCACTTTCGATGGCACATGGACCAGCAAGTAAAAAGAAGTTTGGCGAATCTTTGTGTTTTATCTTTGATAAAGTTTCTATCATTGTGCAAATTTACACAAAGTTATCGACTTATTTTTCATAATTTTGCCTATACTTTATCATTCTTATTTATCGTTTTATGGATTTTTTATCTAACATTGGTATAGCTGATATTTTTGGCTATCTTGCTTCAGTCTTTATTGTACTAGCATTCTTTTTTTCAAAGATTACAATTATTCGCATTATCAATGCAATTGGTTGTGCATGTTTTGTAATTTATGCTGCTATGATTGAGGCTTGGCCAGTCCTTATTCCAAATGCGATTTTATTTTTAGTTCAGGCGTATTATATCGTCTTCAAACCTGGAAAATAATCTTAAAAAACCTTAAAATTGAAAATCCTATCTGCTGTACTAAATAATATTGAAACGGATCAAAGATTAGATAAAGTTTGCCATTCTTTGTTAAAGTTTGGGTACGATGTAGAATTGATTGGCGCGACTATAAACGGAAGACCAGAATTGAATAAACCGTACAAAACATTTTTGATGGAACAAAAGAATCAATCAACAATGAAAAAGTATGCAGAATTTAATTACAAATTGTTTTTCACTTTACTTAAAAAAGCTGATAAACAAACTATTTTATTAGCGAATGATTTGGATAGTTTACTTCCTTTTTATTTGGTTAGTAAAATCAAAAAAATTCCTTTAGTTTTTGATAGTCACGAAATTTATTCAGAATTACCATCATTACACAATCGTCCTAAAACAAAAAAAGTTTGGAAAACTTTAGAACGTTCTCTTGTTCCAAAAATCAAGTATTTTTATACAGTAAGTGATGGATATGCCAATTGGTTTCGCAAGGAATATGGTGCTAATCCGGCTGTGATTAGAAATGTTCCCAACCGAACAAAACTTAACGATAAACAAGATTTAATTTTCTTTCGCTTACCCGAAAATCCAACAAACGATAAAATATTATTGTATCAAGGCGCAATTAACATGAGTCGAGGAATTGACAAAATGATTGAAGCGTTTAAACACATTGATAATTGTCAATTTTGGATTGCTGGCGAAGGACCTAAAAAAACTGAATACGAACAATTGGTAAAAGATTTTAACTTGACTAATCGCATTCATTTTTTAGGAAATATTCCCCCAAAAACTTTAAAAACTATAACACCTTTAGCTGATGTAGGAATGAGTATGGAAGAAGATTTAGGATTAAGCTATCGCTACGCTCTACCGAATAAATTATTTGACTTTATTCAAGCTAGAGTACCAATTTTAGCAACAAATTTACCTGAAATCAAAAAAATGGTTGAAGAATATAAAGTTGGAAAAGTGATTGACAACCACAATCCAAAACATTTGGCTGAAAAACTACAAGAAATCTTAAACGAAGGAAAAAGAAGTTACCAAGAAAACCTTGCAAATGCTGCAAATGAACTTAGTTGGGAAAATGAAGAATTAAAATTAAAGGAGATTTTTGAACAAATAAAAAAGTAGATTAAAATTTAATCTACTTTTTATCTTTTTTATAAATATGTGGATTTTCCACTACTCCTTTTTTAAATACTTTTCTAACACCCATTCTTAGTGCATTATCAACTTGTAAAACTTGATCCAAAACCTTTTGCTCTGGACGACCTCTAAACGAAGTCACATGAAAGGAATCTGTCTCTCTTAAAGGTTCTTTAGAAAAATAATAATTTGAAACACATTTTCTAAAACCTTCAAATTTTATTGGAGAAACCGAATGCAAAGAATCATTATGCGTTGCCATTACTGCTAATCGATTGAATTTACTAAAAATTGTAATCTGATCATTTTTCAATCCATTTGGCCAAACTTCCAAATTACCACCATATTCTTCTTTCCAGTCAGGTGTTACATAATACAACAAATTCAACACACGCCACAATTCCCTTTTCGCATCATGAGAATTATCCAAATGTGGCTGCAAAAACTGACGATTTCCCATCATAGATAAACCACCAGCATACAAAGACGAATCTGGAATAGGTTGTTTTATTTCACAAATTTCAGCAATCAAATTTACGATTCTCTCATCTTGAAAAGCATAAATAATTTCCTCTAAAATAGGATGATATTGATTCATTTGAACTGCAATATATTTATCTTCTTTCAAACTTTTTTTCAACACCATTTCTTTTTCTTGCGGAAAAACTTGATTTATCTCCAAAGCTAATTCTTCTGGCAACAAATCATCAACCCAAAAATAACCGATCTTATCTTTGCTACTATTGTATTGTTGACTTATTTCTTCCTTTTGATCAATTAATCGTTGTAAAATTATATCTGCATATTGATTTCTGTTCATAATCATAAAGTTAATTAAAAATTTGTTTCAAAATAATTTCTGCATTCAATTTATCATTCAAATCATATTCAAGCGTATCAATATATTCTTTTGACGCTAAAAAAGGTTGATTTTTTAAATAATTAATAGCTTTTATCAGCTCTGATTTATTCGAAACTTGAACACAAAGTCCACTAATTTTCTCATCATCTATCACATTTTCATTTATTATCGAAAAACGACTATTAAATAATGCATTTATCACTTTTAGTTTTGTTCCAGATTCCTGAAAAGACCACGCTATATTGAGATGTGCTTTTTCGAAAAGATTCTTCAAATGATCAAAATCTTTCAATTTAACAAATTGTATATGAGGATGATTTTTAATTTTTGCTTTTACCCAATCCTCTCTGGATCCTGACGCAATAACGAAAGGATAATCAATTTCTTTAAAAACTTCTATCAAGAAATCGACTGCTTTACAATTGTCCGAAGCTCTCAAATCTCCATGATATAAAGCAAATACTCCTTTTTCACTTAGTGATTGAAAAGTTTCATTTCCATGAAAAACAGGCACAAATTTTCCTTTATTATATTTTTCTTGGATATAATTTTGTTCAAATTTGGAGAGTGTAAAAACTTCATCAAACTGATGGATGATATTTTCGTATTGAATATATTTTTTTGCCTCAATATAAAACAATGCTTTTTTCACTAGATTCTTTTCGCTTTCTGCTAATCCAGAAAAATAATTTTGTTCAATATTATGTAGTCGCAAATATTTAGAATAACCTTCAAGATTATATTTATTCAAAATAAATGTTGTTTTTAGACTTTCAAAAAAAATAGGTACTTTCAACGATTTAATTCGTTCATACAATAATTTGCTATCCCTAGATTTTACTGAAATAGGATATTTCTGAAAAATATAATAAGGCTTTTGATGTATTGGATAAAAATAAACTTCTTTAGCATATTTTCTTAAAACATCGCTTTCTGTTTCGTTAAACCCAAACAAATGTAAATAAATCTCAACCCCAAGTTGATTAAATGCTTTCAATTTATAAAAAACATCTATAACGCCTCCATAATTGGGAGGAAATGGAACATCCATACTTATAAAATGAAGTTTTTTACCTTGATACATTAGTTAATTATTTAACAAAAAAAAGAGTCTACAACTAAGTAAACTCTTTCTTTAAAATTATATTGTGTAATTTATCTTATTCTGATATCGCTTCTGCAACTTCAAATAATCTTCCGTCTTCACAACGTACCTTACGCGCAGGATAACGACGAATAATTTCGTAATCGTGTGTAGCCATCAAAACTGCACAATTATTTTCTTTCGATACTGACAGCAACAAATCCATAATATCATTTGATGTTTCTGGATCTAAATTTCCTGTTGGCTCATCGGCTAAAATTAATTCAGGATGATTTAATAAAGCACGAGCAATAGAAACACGTTGTTGTTCACCTCCAGAAAGACGGAACGGCATCATTTTCTTTTTAGACAACATCCCTACCGAATCTAAAACCTCATCAATACGTTTATCGATTGTCGCTTTATCCTTCCAACCTGTTGCTTTCAACACGAACGTTAAATTTTGCTCTACCGTACGATCTGTTAACAATTGGAAATCCTGGAAAACGATTCCTAAATGTCTTCTAAGATCAGGAATTTTACTTGTTTTCAGTGATTTCAAATCCATTCCAACCACAGAACCTTGTCCTGATTGAAGCGGCAAATCACCATAAAGCACTTTCAATAGACTACTTTTTCCACTTCCTGTTTTTCCGATAAGGTAAACAAATTCTCCTTCGTTAAGAGTGAAATTAACGTCAGATAATACTAAATGATTTCTTTGATATATAGATGATTGACTTAACTCAATTACATTTTTAGCTTCCATACTTTCTACAGTCTTTAAAACAAATGTAAAAAAAAAGCTTGAAAGAACGACCTTCAAGCTTATTTTTTATGAATTGTAGCGATTATCTTTTAGCTCTTACTTCACTAACAGTTAATGCTTTTCTTCCTTTCTTTCTACGAGCAGCTAATACTTTGCGCCCGTTTTTAGAAGCCATACGCTCACGGAATCCGTGTTTGTTTCTTTTTTTTCTGTTACTTGGTTGAAATGTTCTCTTACTCATCTTTACTAAGTTTCTAATCCATTACTCGAATGGGTTGCAAATATACAGTTATTATTATTAATTCAAAAATCAAATTGATAGAAAATTACAAAAAAGCTGAATTAATAGTAAACCGCGTTCCGTTCTACACTTTGTAATTTTCGAAGTGCAAATATAAAAACATTTTTTTGTTAAGCAAGAGAAAATTAAAACAATAACAATTAAAACTTATCAACAATATCATTTGCGAAGATCAAACGAAGCTATTTTTAGAAGGATTAGAAAAGTTTCCTTAAAACTTTCATAAAACATCAAATATCTTGTTTTTATCAGTCTTTTTTTAGCTTAAAATTCGTATATTAGCCACCTTATATAACAAAACAATATGACTGAAGGAGAAAGACTAATCCCAATTAACATTGAGGATGAAATGAAATCCGCTTACATCGATTATTCGATGTCGGTAATCGTATCTCGTGCGCTTCCGGATGTGCGTGATGGTTTAAAACCTGTACACCGTAGAGTATTATTCGGAATGTATGAATTAGGTGTTTTTTCTAATCGTTCTTACAAAAAGTCGGCACGTATTGTAGGGGAAGTTTTAGGTAAATTTCACCCACACGGCGACAGTTCTGTTTACGACACAATGGTACGTATGGCGCAACCTTGGTCTTTGCGTTACTTATTGGTAGACGGACAAGGTAACTACGGTTCTGTAGATGGTGATCCACCTGCTGCAATGCGTTATACTGAAGCAAGACTTCAAAAAATTTCAGACGAATTATTAGCTGATTTAGATAAAGAGACAGTTGACTTTCAACTAAACTTTGACGATACTATCCAAGAACCTACTGTATTACCTACTCGTGTTCCAAACTTATTGGTAAATGGTGCATCTGGTATTGCGGTTGGTATGGCAACAAATATGGCGCCACATAACTTAACAGAAGTTATTGACGGAACAATTGCTTACATCGACAATCGTGAGATTACAATTGACGAATTAACACAATACATCAAAGCACCAGACTTCCCAACAGGAGGTACAATTTATGGTTACGATGGTGTAAAACAAGCTTTCGAAACTGGACGTGGACGTGTTGTTTTACGTGCAAAAACTAATTTCGAAGAAGTACATGGTCGCGATTGTATTATTGCTACAGAAATTCCTTATCAAGTTAACAAAGCAGATATGATTGCAAAAACTGCTGAGTTGGTAAAAGATGGTAAATTAGATGGTATTTCTGAGATTCGTGACGAATCTGACCGTAAAGGTATGCGTATCGTTTATGTCCTTAAAATGGATGCGGTTCCTAACGTTGTTTTAAATAAACTATATAAATTCACTCAATTACAATCATCTTTCAGTGTAAATAATATTGCCTTGGTAAAAGGTAGACCAGAGCAATTGAACTTGAAAGACATGATTTATCATTTCGTAGAACACCGTCACGAAGTGATTGTTCGTCGTACTGAATATGAATTGAGAAAGGCACAAGAAAGAGCTCATATCTTAGAAGGTTACATGAAAGTAATCGGAACACAAGATGATCTTGATCGTGCAATTAAAATCATTCGCGAATCTGCAACACCAGACGAAGCGCGTACAGGATTAATGGAAGCTTTCGAGTTATCAGAAATTCAAGCACGTGCAATCTTAGATTTACGTTTACGTACATTAACTGGTCTTGAGATTGATAAAATTCGTGAAGAGTACGAAGAAATCATGAAAATGATTAATCATTTGAAAGATATTTTAGCAAACGAAGATTTACGTATGCAAATTATCAAAGAAGAGTTATTAGAAGTTCGTAAAAAATATGGTGACGAACGTCGTACAGATATCGATTATGCAGGTGGAGACTTAAATATTGAAGATTTAATTCCTGATGAGCAAGTTGTTTTAACAATTTCTCACATGGGTTACATCAAACGTACACCACTTTCTGAATACCGCAAACAATCTCGTGGAGGAGTTGGTAATAGAGCCGCTACAACACGTGACGAAGACTTCTTAGAATATATGGTTTCGGCATCTAACCACCAATACATGTTATTCTTTACAGAAAAAGGAAAATGTTATTGGATGCGTGTGTACGAAATTCCAGAAGGTTCTAAAACATCAAAAGGTCGTGCAATTCAGAATTTGATCAACATCGAACCAGATGATAAAGTAAAAGCATATATCCTTACACACGATTTAATGAACGAAGAATACGTAAATAATAATTACGTAATCATGGTAACTAAAAATGGTATCATCAAGAAAACATCTTTAGAAGCTTATTCTCGTCCACGTGTAAATGGTATTAACGCAATTACAGTTCGTGAAGGTGATACATTATTAGAAGCATTATTAACAGATGGTAAATCTCAAATCATGATCGCTTCTAAATATGGTAAAGCTATCCGTTTCGAAGACGAAAAAGTTCGTCCAATGGGCCGTACTGCTTCTGGAGTTCGTGGTATCAATTTAGGAGATCAACCAGATAATGAGGTTATCGGGATGATTGTTGTGACTGATGTAGAAAAAGAAACTGTATTAGTTGTTTCTGAACAAGGTTACGGAAAACGTTCTTCTATCGAAGATTATCGTGAAACAAATCGTGGTGGTAAAGGTGTAACAACTCTTAATATTACTGATAAAACAGGAAAATTAATCGCGATTGAAGCTGTTACAGACGAAGATGATTTAATGATTATTAATAAATCTGGAGTTGCAATTAGAACTGGTTTAGATGAAATTCGTGTAATGGGTCGTGCAACGCAAGGTGTTCGATTGATTAACTTGAAAAAGAACGATGAAATTGCAGCAATTGCAAAAGTACAAGTTGAAGAAGAATTGGAGGACGAAGTAGAACTTGATGAAGAAGGAAATCCAATTGTTGTAGAAAACACAAACGAAAACAACGAAACTCAAGCAGAAGAAACGCCTGCTGAGGATCCAAATAATGAATAATCAATGAAAAAATTATTATTTAGTTTAGGATTAGTTTTAGCAATGTCAACATCATTCGCTCAAACTAACACAGAAGAATTAACGACAGAACCTACAGTTTTAGCTGAAAAATATAATAAATCAGCAAAAGAAAACTTAGCTAAAGGCGATGTTACAAAAGCAAGTCAAGATTTAGCAAAATTATCTAAATACGAAAACGGTAAAGTTTGGCAAGTCAAAAATAAAGACTCTAAAAAAGACGAATTTTACTATTCTCAAGCTGATTTAGATAAAGCTACAGCTGGTGGTAATTACGCAAAAGCAAAAGAAGTTGCTTTACAACCAAAATATGGTTTCTTGTTGCAATCTGAGGTTTCTAATTTAGCAAACAAAGAATTAGACGCCGCAAACAAAGCAATGGACGCTAAACAATACACAGAAGCTGGAACAAAATTCTTAAATGTTTATAACCTAGTTGAAGCTTTAGGTACAAAAGAAGATATCTATAAATATCAAGCAGCAATCTGTTTTTACAACGCAGCTGATTATGATAAATCGTTAACGATTTTGAAAGAATTAGCTGCAAAAGGATTCACTGGTAAATCAGCTAATCAAACAAAAGATTACAACCGTGATATGTATGTTTTGGCACTTAATGGATTGTACAATGCAAAAAAATACGATGCTATCGTAGAAGAAGCAACTACAAAATATCCAAAAGATGCTGACATCAACAATATCGCAACTGGAATTTACCAAGTTTCTGGAAATGCTGATAAAATGACAAAACGTATCGAAGAAGCGATTAAAATCAATCCAAACGATGCGCAAAATTATTACAACTTAGGTGTTTTATATTTAGATGACGCTTCTAAAGCAGCAGAATCTAAAAACTTGTTTAAAAAAGCGATTGAATTAAATCCTAAACATTTCGAGTCTTATAACAATTTAGTTTTAGCTATTTTGCAACCAGATAAAGAAATTGTTGAAACAATGAACAACAATTTAGGAACATCTAAAAAAGAGAAAGAAGTTTATAACGCAAACGAAGCAAAACGTAAAGCTTTGTTTACAGAAGCAGCTCCTTATCTTGAAAAGATGTACGAAATTCAACCAGAAAATCGTCAAGTTATTCGTAACTTAATTCAAGCTTACAAAACGTTAGGAAACGATCAAAAAGAAAATTTCTATCGTGATGCTGAGAAAAAATTAGTAAAATAATTATTTCAGTATAACACAAAAAAAGGACTTCAATTGAAGTCCTTTTTTTTATGCTTTGTCAAGCTTAATTTATTTCAGCTTCTCATCAACTTAATAATATGTGATTCTGAAACGAGTTCAGAATCACAACGAACTTAGAACTTAGAACTTAGAACTTAGAACTTAGAACTTAGAACAAATCTACAAATCCCAATTTCTTAAATCTGGTAAAAAATGATGCGCTGTCAAATCATAACGAACTGGCACAACCGAAACATAACCTTCTTCTAAAGCACGTTCGTCTGTATCTTCACCTTTATCAAGATTTTTAAACTCTCCACTCATCCAATAATATGTTCTTCCACGAGGATCTTCACGTTTATCAAATTTTTCTTCCCATTTAGCATCAGCTTGACGACAAACTTTTATTCCTTTTATTTCATGTTCTTTCAACTTCGGAATGTTCACGTTCAACACCACACCTTTTGGTAATTTATGTTTTAAAACTTGATCAATAATTGTTTTAATAAATTCTTCTCCAGCTTTAAAATCTGCATTATAAGCAAAATCACACAACGAAAAACCAATCGCAGGAATTCCTTCAATTCCAGCTTCTACAGCAGCAGACATTGTTCCCGAATAAATCACATTCACCGACGAATTTGATCCGTGATTAATTCCCGAAATACACAAATCTGGTTTACGAGGCAAAATTTGCGAAACAGCCAATTTCACACAATCCACTGGCGTTCCAGAACACGCATACTCTTTTACATCTTCATCAACTTCTATTTCATCACAAAACAATGTCGAATTTATTGTCACCGCATGTCCCATTCCACTTTGCGGACTATCTGGCGCAACAACATAAACTTCTCCAAATCCTTTTGCAATCTCTATCAACGCTCTTATTCCAGGCGCAGTTACTCCATCATCATTTGTAACTAAAATTAGCGGTCTTTCCATATTTTATTCTTACTTTTATTCATCATTTTTACAAATGTAAAAAACTTCCTTCTAATTTCTTTTTTGTTTTATATTTGAAGGAGTCTTAAATTATTAATTTATATAATACCAACGCAATATGTTAATTAAAAAAACGTATGTATTACTATCGTTTTTATCAATGAGTTTGCTTGCTTTTTGCTTTTGCAAACCCATGTTAGACACAGATGAAGAAAGAGAAAAGTTAATCGTAAAAAATACACGAAACACCCTAACTTACCTACATTACAAACCTGCTACTGTAGATGATAAATTTTCGGAAAATGTTTTCAATAAATATTTAGAATACATTGATCCAAGCAAACGTTTTTTATTGCAATCTGATTATGATCTATTCAAAAAAGATTATCACAATTTAGATGATTATTACAAATCAGAAAACTTAGGTTTCTACAATTCTACCGTTGATACAATCTACAAACGTATTGCTGAAGCTGAAAAATATTCGATGGATGCCTTGTCAAAACCTTTTGATTTTAATCAAAAAGAGAATTTCAACATCGATTATAAAACATCAAAATTCGCGAAAGATAAAACCGAAGCGAAAGATTTGTGGCGCAAGTATTTGAAATACAACGTGATGTTAGAAATCATTTCAATGCAAGACGAATTAAAAGGTCAAAAGAAAGATACTTTAGACAACTCTTCTTCTATAAAACCTGTAAAAGATCCTTTGGCAGATGAGAAGAAGAAAATCACAAAAGACACTCCTTTTGCAGAAGTAGAAAAGATGGCGCGTGAAGAAGTTAAAGACTTAATTTCTGACTATTTCCGTCGTATAAAACAGACAAAACGCGAGAATTATTTTTCTATTTACATGAACTCGTTCACAGAACAATACGATCCGCACACAACATACTTCTCTCCAACAAGTAAAGAGGATTTCGAGTTCGAAATGTCTGGACAAATGGAAGGAATTGGAGCCAAAATACAAGACAAAAGAGGTTACGCTACAATTGCTGAATTAATTGTAGGCGGACCAGCTTGGAAGAGCAATAAATTAGAAGTTGGCGACAAGATTATTAAAGTTGCACAAGGGAAAAATGGTGAAGCTAAAAACATCGTTGGGGTGATTTTGAGCGATGCTATTCGCCTAATTAAAGGGAAGAAAGGAACAGAAGTTGTCTTAACTATTCAGAAAAAAGATGGTTCTCAACAAACAATCTCTTTGATTCGTGAAGTAATTGAATCAGAAGAAGTGTTTGCTCGCTCATCTGTTATTACGGACGAGAAAGGAGATAAATACGGAATCATCTATTTACCTGAGTTCTACACGCCGATGGGAAAAGAAGGCGGACGTTATCCTTCGGATGATATCAAGAAAGAAATTGAAATCTTGAAGAAAGAAAACATCAAAGGTCTTGTTTTCGATGTTAGAAATAATGGAGGTGGTTCTCTTGAAGAGGTAGTTAAAATCTCTGGATTGTTCATCAATCAAGGACCAATTGTTCAGGTGAGACGTTCGGACGGAATGCTTAAAATTCACGAAGACAAAGATAATTCTATCGCATACGACGGACCTTTAGTAGTAATGGTTAACGAGCTTTCTGCATCTGCGTCAGAGATTTTTGCAGCAGCAATGCAAGACTATGGTCGCGCTGTTATTGTGGGTTCTCCGCAAACCTTTGGTAAAGGTACTGTACAAACAATCTTGCCTTTAGATCGTCAGTCGGGAAGTGATGAGTTAGGTGCGATTAAGTTAACAATACAAAAATTCTACCGAGTAAACGGAGGCTCTACACAATTGAAAGGAGTTCAGTCGGACATTGCATTAGTTGATCAATTCACTTACGAAGATATCAGCGAAGCTTCTCGTCCAGAAGCCTTGAACTGGGATCAAATCAAACCATTGGTTATTGCAAAATGGCCTTCTGCTTTCGATTTAGCGAAGATTAAAGCGAACAGTAAAACTCGTTTGGCAAACAATGCACACTTAGCATTAATGAACGAAAGTTTCAAGTTCATTAAATCAATGGAAGATGTAAAAGAGATTCCTTTGAACTTAGAAGATTACAAAACGTACCGTAAAACTCGCGAAGATAAAATCAAGAAATTCGAAGCTTTAGACAAGTATAAAAACAATTTCAAATTTACAATGAATCAAAACGATTTGGCAACTACAAAAACAGATACTGTGCTGAAAGCTAAACGTAACAATTGGTTCAAAGGAATGCAAAAAGACTTTTATTTAAACGAAGCTGTTAACGTTTTAAGAGACATTAAATAATGGAACAAGAAAACGGTTCATTTTCTCATATCGTATTCAATAAATTAAGAAAGAACACCCTTGGTGTTCTTTCTTTTAGTGTAATAGTATTAGCTGCAATCATTTCTATTTTTGCTTATGTCTTTGCGTCCGACAAAACAGAAAATGCAAACAGACAGGACCTAACCATTGCATATTCACCTATAGGTTATCAGCAAAAAACAATCGAAATCCCTTTACCTAATTATTCAGGAAAAACGAACTTTTCTGATTTTATATTCGGGAAAGAGATCGATACCGAACAAATAAGTATCACATCTTACAAAAGAAATGGACAAAGCATTACTTATGTTCCATATATAGGAAACGGACTAAGTGGTGAAGCAGTAAAGATAGATTTGTTAACTTGGACAAAGCATAATATCAAAACGCAAGATATAGAGAAGGATTTTATCTATACAAAAACCTATTTACTTGGAACAGATTCTTACGGAAGAGACTTTTATTCTCGATTAATTATCGGGACAAGAATTTCTTTTCTTATCGGGTTTATCGCTGTTTTCATTTCATTAGTTGTCGGAATCTCCTTGGGTGCTCTTGCAGGTTATTACAAGGGACGAACAGATAACATTATAATGTGGTTGATAAATGTTGTGTGGTCTATCCCAACTTTACTATTGGTTATTGCAATTACCTTAGCTATTGGAAAAGGATTTTGGCAGATATTTATCGCAGTTGGACTAACGATGTGGGTAGAAGTTGCACGTGTAGTTCGTGGACAATTCCTATCCTACAGAGAAAAAGAATTTGTAGAAGCAGCAAAAGCTTTAGGATTTTCGGACACAAGAATTATCTTCAACCAAATATTACCTAACGTTGTTGCACCTATTATCGTTATATCTGCTGCCAATTTTGCTTCGGCAATTTTAGTAGAAAGCGGTCTTAGTTTCCTTGGAATTGGAGCACAACCTCCTACTCCGTCTTGGGGAAACATCATCAAAGAACATTATAATCATATTATTTTAGGGAAACAACATTTGGCAATTCTACCAGGATTAGCTATTATGTTATTGGTTCTTGGGTTTAATATCTTTGGAAATGTATTGCGAGATATTATGGACATTAAGCAGTAAAAAATATAGATTTTAATAACTTACAAAGCTGTTAAATATAATTATTTAGCAGCTTTTTTATTCAGTTAAACAATATTAACTACAATTAACTTGTTATATTAAAACTGATTAATCATTAGTTATGCTAAAAAAATATTTTATTTTCTTATTATTTCTACCTATATCTACAACTATTTTTTCTCAAGAATATATATTCAAAAACACATGCTATATAGGAGGAGAAGTACACACTCAATCTTTTGACACGATAAAATCTAAAGAAAAACTAGATTTAGTATTCTATAATAAACATTTTAATTATTATACTCCTACCTTTTTTCCTAACCAATTAGTCACTAAGAAAAAGCAAATAAAACCTTGTATATCAAAGACTAAAGAAGGATATATTGTTGAATATTTCAATGAAAAGAATCAATTAATAAAGTATTCTTATGATATTCAACCAGGTAATTTTGATGTATATATTGTTTATTCTAATAAAGATTATCCTGTATTTTTAGTCGAATCATTTTTAAATCTTGGTCATGTTCATAATTTAATTAATTCAGCATCTTATAACTTAAAATATAATACAAAAGGAGAAATAATTTATATAGAAATGACTGATTATAATAAATATATATGTGAGTTAGAAAAAATCAATTAATCTATTTCATAAAACCTCCCTACCTTTTATATAAAACCTAAGGAGGTTTTAAACAAAACGTCAAGTGATTTTAATGAAAACCACTTGACGTTTTTTATTTACTTCAATTAGAAGTTAGAAAAATTATCTTAACTATTTCTTTTTCTCATACTTTAAAGTAGCTAAAGTATCTCGTAAGTCGAGACCAGGTCTAAAAAGTATTTTAGCACTTTTTATAGAAGCAGAATTTACTTTGTTCATTGCATCCATTCCTTCGCTACTTATACTTATTTGAAAAGAACCAAAATCTCCTAAGCGAACAATTTTTCCATCTGACAAATGTTTTGATAACATTTTAGCCAAATCAATCAATGTAGCATACACATCACTCTCACTAATAGATGAGGTTTGCGCAATTTCTTTACTCAAATTTCGAAGTGATACTTCACCATCTGCAATAGAATTTGCGTAGAACTTTTTAGGCCCCGTAGGATCTCCTGGGTAAGCCTTCTGAATAACGTTGTATTTTACAGCCATAGAAAATAAGTGTTTTAGTTAAATTGTTAATTAACTCTAATTTAATACTTTATATTTAATTATCAAAATAAAACTATTGATTATCAATAAAATACATTACATCATGAAAATAAAAAAGGCTTCCTTATATAAGAAAGCCTTGCTATTATCTTGAAACTTTGGTCGAAAGTTTAGCTGTTGTTTTTGGTACAATTGGCTGTTGATGTAACCTCATCGAGTCTTTATTAGGTGCTTTTAGCGGATAAGTTCCTGTAAGTCCAGCCAATTTGAATGCACTATATATATTCTTATTCTGCTTATTTCCTAATGCAATTACCGTAAATTGATTGTTAACATCGTGTACAAAAACGGTGTTATTCCCGTGCCACCAACCATTGTGATACAATAATTTTTTACCATTGTCATATTCTAACAAGCGCATTCCAAGCCCATAGTTCTTGAAACCTTTCTGCTCGTAACTATATCCTTGGAAAGCTTCTTTCTTTATATTCTTCGGTAAGAAATCATCTGAATACATGGCAACATCTAACTTGTACAAATCTCTTGGCGTTGAGTAGATATTTTTGTCTCCATACGTGCGGTCAAAATCATCCCAAGCCCACTCGTAACCATTGTATTTATAGGAACGTGCTACTGTATCTTTATCGCGATCATACTCAAAAACAAAGGTATGATTCATCTCAAGAGGGTCAAAAACCATGTATTTCATCGCTTTCGGATAAGGCATTTTCATAATCTTTTCGATTACTAAAGCAAGAAAAGCGAAGTTGGTATTCGAGTAATAAAACCCTTTGTCTGCGGGACGAATTTGCTTAACGTCAAATTCTCTAAAGATATCTAACACATCTTGATTAGAAATTGGTTTCTCGCGATCCATCATTACCTTCTTGTTATTCCACAAAACGTTTGCATAATTTGGCAAACCACTGCGGTGATTTAGCAAATTACGAACCGTGATATCATCGTAAGGAAAACCTTCTAAGATTGTATTTACTTTTTGATCTAATTTGATTTTACCTTTTTCTACAAGCTTAAGTATCGCCATTGAGGTAAAAACTTTCGAGATAGATGCGATGTGAATAGGCGTTTCGGCAGTGATTGGACGCTTATGTCTTTCGTCTGCCATGCCTTGATATTCCTCTAAAAGTACTTGCCCATTTTTCACAACTAACAAACCTCCGCTCACTTTTCCGTCAACCCAAAAGTCTTTGTAAAAGGTGTTTAGTTTATTTCTGTAGTCATTAAGTTCTGCTTGAGTGTACTTCATTGGCTTGAAATCTGCTTTCCAATCCAACGAATCATAGCGCAAAGCGTGAGGATCCTTCTTTCTAACTTCTTCTTTTTGTTCGTTTTTCTTGCTACAGCTTCCCATAAATAGCATTGCAGACGCAAGAACAACCGCTACATATTTCATGTGTTTTTTCTTAATCTAATTGTTTGTTTCTACTAAAGTATATATTTATTTGTGGAATAGTTACCCGTTTATAAACATTAAGTTTTTTTTATGATTTGTGAGAAAGTTGAGACTTAAATTCGCCTAAGATGACACTTGTTGCAACGGCAACGTTAAGACTTTCGGTAGAACCATTTTTCCCAAAGAACGGAATGCTGAGTTTATTTGTCGTTAACTTCTCGATTTCTGGAGAAATTCCATTCGCTTCGTTCCCCATAACCAAGATACCTTCTTGTGGAAGTATTTGTTCATAAATAGATTCTCCTTCCATAAAAGTTCCGAAAATGTTTCCTTTATAGTCAGATAAGTATTTCTCCAAATCGATATAATGAACTTTGACTCTTGTAAAAGATCCCATTGTCGACATCACAACTTTTGGGTTGTACATATCCACAGATTCTTTGGTACACAAGATATCTTCTACACCAAACCAATCTGCCAAGCGGATAATTGTTCCTAAATTACCTGGATCGCGAATATCATCCAAGGCAATACTCAAACCATTTAACTTGATATTTTCATCATAATTAGGTAACTCACAAAGTGCTAAACCTACATTCGGAGTAGTTAAAAAACTGATTTTTTTCAAATCTTTTTCTTCAATAAAAGTCTTTTTGATGTGTGTAGCTTCTGGCCAAAAGTCTTCAATTATAAATAATTCTTTAATATTTATAGAACTTTTTATAACTTCCCCGATATTTTTAACACCTTCTACGACAAACAAATTATATTTTTGTCTATATTTTTTAGAACCCAGAGAAGTTATTATCTTAATAACGTTATTTGATAACATATTTATGCAAAAAAAAATTACAACAAATATAACACTTATCTCTTGTTTAGGTTTACTTTTTTATAGCTGTAGTACAACTAAAAAAGTTCCTGAAGGAGAATATTTGTTTGTAAAAAACAAATTTATCTACGATAAAGAAGATCCCGATATTAAGAAGAAAAAAACTATAATCAACAAAGATTTAAGTGATTATGTAAAACAAAAGCCAGCTGGTAAGTTCCTTGGTTTTTTCCCTCTTTGGCAATGGGTTTACAATTGGTCTCCTGCGAAATTTGATGAAACTTTTCAGGAATATTATCGACAAGACGCTTCGGTTCGTAACCAAAAATTATTGGACAGTTTACTAACGAAGAATAATCTGAGCGAATATGTTGGGCAAAGTTTATGGAAAGAACGTCTTTATTATAATCAAGGTGAAGCGCCAGTTTTGTTGGATGAACAACAATCAGAATTTTCTGCAAAGAACTTAAATAGATTATTTCATGATAAAGGTTATTTCGATTCGAAAGTAGCTGTTTCCTATGATAAAGATTCTGTTGCAAAAAAAGCAGAAACGATTTATGATATTAAGTTAGGCGAACCTTCTTATATCGAAACATATGATCAAAAAATAGCTGATCAAAAAATAGAAGAATATCTTAATTCTCCTCTTGGAAAACAAACTGTTTTGCATGCTGGAGATCAATATAATTTTGACAAATTTGAAGAAGAACGCGATCGTATCATCGATTTGTTAAAGAATAGAGGTTACTATGATTTTAATGATTTGGGCGAAGATTTATATTTTGAAGCGGATACATTAAAAAGTAATAAACGCCTTGATGTGACGATGTTTATTGATAAATATATTCAAGATTCGTTGAAAACGGATAGTATTACACCTTTTACACAATATCGTTTTGGAAAGATAAATATTTATGCAGATTCTCGCAGTTTTGTTGATGATGAAAGTAAATTAATCAAAGAAGAATATAAAGATTATAACGTTTTATATACAAAAGAGCCAGAATATCGACCAAGATATTTTACAGATGCATTTGTAATTCGTCCTGGTCAACTGTATCGTCAACGACAAGAAATTCAGACAAAACGTAATATTTTCAAGAAAGAGAACATTAACTTACATGGATTCCGAATTAATAAACAAGATTCTATCCTAAATATAGATGTTTTCTTTACGCCAAAAAAGAAATATGACTTGAATCTCTTTGTCGAAAGTTATGCTTCTCGCTATATGAATTTTGCGATTTCTCCCGGGATGACTTTAACTTCGAGAAATTTATTTGGAGGAGGAGAAAATTTAGAAACAACTTTAAAAGGAACTTTAGGTTCTGTCAACAAAGATTTCTCAATGAATAAAGCATTCTTAAATGCTTATGAAATCGCAATCGAAACAAAGTTGAAGTTTCCTTATTTATTGACACCAATTAATCTTGATAATATTTTACCAAAACGTTTTACTGCCGAATCTGCTATTCGAATGAATGCAAGTACGCAGAAAAATGTAGGTTTAGACAAAACAACTTATGGTTTTGGTTTTGATATGGATATTTCGAGTTCGGAGTTTCAACACAAAGTCTCTTTATTTAATACGGAATTTATTAGTAATCGAAAAAAAGATCGCTATTATGAAGTATTTACAAAAGATAATAATACAAAAAACGAAGTAAAAAATTTATATTACGCATACAATCCTAATGCACCAATTTATGTAACGGACGATGAATTAACAGACGCAATCGAAGCTGACAAAGGATTCCAAAGTTCATTAACAGGAGAAGATGCAAAGTTGTATGTTGATTTTGAGAATATGTTATATAGAAAAGCTAATATTTCTCAAAATGTGTTAATCAACTCTTTTATCTATCAATTTACATTTAATCAAGAAAATTCATTTCGACCAAAAAGTAATCCTTGGTTTATTCAAGCAAGAATTGAATTAGCCGGAAATGTATTAAGAGGTTTAGACAAGGCTTTTGGTTTTAATAAAGCAGAACCAGATCGAGATGGAAATCAAGCAGGTTTGATCTTTGGAATTCCTTATTCTCAATTCGTAAAATTTGATGTGGATGTTAGACGAAAATTCAAATTAAATTCAAATTCTAGCGTAGCGGGACGTTTCTTATTCGGAATCATTCAACCATATGGAAACTCAGATGTTGCACCCTTTGTAAGAAGTTATTCGGCTGGAGGAGCAAATGATGTTCGTGGTTGGGCACCTTTAACATTGGGGCCTGGAAGTAAACCACGTATCGATTCTAAAAATCAAAGTTTAGAATTCGAAAGCATGAAATTATTATTCAATGCTGAATATCGCTTCAATCTTTTTGGAAGTTTGGAAGGTGCATATTTTCTTGATGCTGGTAATATTTGGGGTGTTAATAAAAATCGTCCAGAAACATTATTTAAGTTCAAAGATTTTTACAAAGAATTCGGAATTGGTTCTGGATTAGGTTTCCGTTATCACATTGGTACGTTTGCAATTGTAAGATTTGATTTGGGTTACAAAATTTATGACCCTTCTTATGAATTAGGTGATCGCTGGCAATTTGACAATTTTAATTTGCTTAAACCAAGAATCCACTTCGGAATTAATTATCCTTTCTAAAAAAACATCTATATTTGTTTCACAAAATACTAACATAATGAGCAGAAAATTTCCTGCCGGTGTTGCTACCGGTTCATTAGTTCAAGACATTATCAATGATGCAAAAGCAAATCAATACGCTTTACCAGCGTGTAATGTCATCGGTTCAGATACTATTAACGCTGCAATGGAAGCTGCAGTTGAAGTAAACTCTCCAGTTATTATTCAATTTTCTAACGGAGGTGCTGCTTTTAATGCCGGAAAAGGATTAAAAGGAGAAAATCAACTTTCTGCTATCAAAGGTGCTATTGCGGGAGCAAAACATATTCACACTTTAGCTGAGTCTTACGGAGCTACTGTAATTTTACATACAGACCATTGTGCAAAAAAATTATTGCCTTGGATTGATGGAATTATGGACGCTAACGAAGAACATTTTAATAAATTCGGAAAGACTTTATTTAGTTCTCACATGTTAGATTTGTCTGAAGAGCCTTTAGAAGAAAACGTAGAAACGTGC